>Ga0099364_10015583_pt1 | contig 10017 bp, 1 predicted proteins | sample TergutTh196P3_FD_73070 | JGI IMG/M metagenome (GOLD analysis project Ga0099364, IMG submission 73070) | Microcerotermes parvus P3 segment gut microbial communities from Pointe-Noire, Republic of the Congo - Th196 P3 | ecosystem: Host-associated > Arthropoda: Insects > Digestive system > Gut ...
ATTGAGCGGCATTTTGTATCAAAATTATACTGCCGTTTTGTATCATTTTAAAACTGCCGTTGACACCACAAAACAAGGAGTCAGAATCAAACGCAATAACGAATTATTCAATCAACTTCAAGAAATAGTAGAAAAACTTCGCGACCCGAAAACTGGTTGCCCTTGGGATAGAGCGCAGACACCAGCTTCTTTAGTACCAAATTTCATAGAAGAAATATATGAAGCGGTAGAAGCCATCGAGCAAAACGATAATAAATTGTTAGTAGAAGAATTAGGTGATATTTTACTCCATATTCTTATGCAAATAGAAATTGCAGAAGAAAGCAACAATTTCACTTTTGATGATGTAATATCTAATTTAAAGAACAAATTAATAAGAAGACACCCACATATTTTTACTGAAAACTTTGATAAAAATAAAACTAGTACAAGTGATCTTGCAAGAACAAACTGGGAAAAGATTAAACAGATTGAAAAAATTAATGAAAGAGAGTCCATTTTAGACGGTGTGCCAAAAAACATGCCAGCTTTAATTCAAGCTCATAGAGTTCAAGAAAAAGCAGCTTCTATTGGTTTTGACTGGGATTCGACAGAACCTATTATAGATAAGATAGCTGAGGAAGCAGCTGAAGTGCTTGCAGAAATAAATAATGATACACCTGAGAAATTGTTATTAGAAATTGGTGACCTGTTCTTTTCTGTTGTTAATCTATCAAGAAAACTTAAAATTGATTCAGAAACAGCGCTGAGAAAAAGCACTGAAAAGTTTAAAGATAGGTTTAAGAAATTAGAACGGTTAGCAAAAGAAAGGGGTATTAACATTGCTGAAGCTGATCTTGCGACACTTGATGAATTGTGGGATGTTGTTAAGGGATAAAGGATTTTTAATTCCGTACTGAAAATCCCCCCTGCCCCCCTCAAAGAGGGGGGAAAAAAAAAGAGGGAGCAAACGCTCCCTCTATTTTTTTATCTAGAACCAGTATTATTTCATCAACACCATTCTTCTGATGTCTGAGAAACCTTCTGTCGCCATTTGGTAGAAGTAGACACCGCTAGAAACAGATTTTCCAGCATCATCCACGCCTTTCCATTCAACAGTAAATCTACCTACGCCGTAGACATCGTTAACAAGAGTATGAACTTTTTGTCCTCTAATGTTAAATATGTCAATTTTAACATTTCCTTCAGTAGCTAATTCGAAAGCTATAGTAGTAGAAGGGTTAAATGGGTTTGGATAGTTATTTTTCAGTGCAGTAACAGCAGGAGGAATAGGTGTATCGTTAATATCAACAAAGATATCTGCAGAAACAGGGTCTGATTCAATTCCACCTGGGTATAGAGCAACGATGAAGTAAGTATGGTTTCCTGAACCCGGATCAGCGTCAAGATATTGAAGAAGGGTAGTGTTCGCTGCAAGTACATTTTCAGGATTATTTCTATAGAGTTTGTAGCCAGTAGGAGTACCTAAAGCAGGAGCTTCCCAGTTTAATCTAACGTCTTTGTCATTAACAAGAGTTGCAGTAAAGTTTCTTGGAGCGTCATAAACTGGCACAACTTTATTAACATCGTTTGATTTAATAGCGTCAGAGTAGTTATCTTTAGAGTATTTAGCTCTTACAAGATAAACATAAACGCCATCAGTTTCAATATCAGCCCAAGATTCATCAGTAAATTCAAGTTCCACAACTTCAGGAGCAACCATTACCCATGCAGCAGGGTTATCTTCATTAGCTTTTAACGATCTATAAACAGTGTATCCGAGAAGAATTCTTTGATTTTTTGTCATAACTTCGCCGGTAGTTAAACCTGCGAAAGCGTCTTCAAAGCGTGTTGCTGAATTATCAGCACTTCTTGGAGAAGTTGAAGTATTTGAAATAGGTCTTTTTTGAGGTTCAGGCAGTTCTCTAATTTTGCTAGAATCATCAGCTCTAGTAGCAGTATCAAATACAGGAGCATTCCAAGTTACATGAACATAATCACCTTGAATTTGAGCTACAACATTGCTTGGAGGAATAATATTTTCTTCAAGAGTAATGTCTGGAATAACAACAGGAGTATCACCAACAACAACGTTGTTGTTAATGTGAGTTCCGTATCTAGGTTTTGAAACAGTGAGAGTGTAGGTATATCCAGAGAAAACGTTAGGGAAGGTAAATCTACCATCAGCACCGGTTTCTGTTTGGAAAGTATCAAAACCTGTTAGCATTACAGAAGCACCTTCAAGTGGTCCGTCTGTATCAGAAGCCATAACTCTACCTGCAACAGATGTATTTGCCATCATTTCCATTTCAATATCAACAGTTGTGATTTGATCGGCAAGGATAACAATGTCATCAACTTCAGTATCAGAGTAACCAAATCTTGAAACAGATAAGCCAATTACGCCCGGTATAATAAATCCGAGTTCGTAATAACCTTCTTCATCTGATAAAGTTGTGCGGCTTGTGTCTTTAATTGTAATTTCTGCTCCAGCAACAGGGTTGCCGTTAGAAGTGATATGTCCTGCAACTGTTCCCATTCCTTCTTGTGAGAATACAAGACCAATATTAGGGATGGCGTTGGTTGCACCGGGCCAAGTTGGAGGAGGTAGTTCTGCAGGGTTAAAATCGACATTATCTTGTTGAGCATTAACAGAGCGGTTGTTTTCCACTTCAGTGGTTTGGAAACTATCTCCGTACCACCAGTTTGTAGGATCCTGATGTCTTTGTGAGTAAATAATGATATTTTCACCTTCATATTCAAAAGGAGTGTCAAGCGGAATAATCAGTTGGTATGTACCTGCTGGAAGGTTGAAAGGTAAGAATCCTTTATAAACTTGAACAAATTGATCAAAAGGATGCCAATCCCATGCATCATTAAAAGAAGATCTATCAACACTTACGTTAGCCATATAGAAAGTAACTTCTTTTGGTTCGTCTACTGCTCCTCCACTATTGAAAGTGTAAATTAAGTCAGTAATTTTACCAATCATGTATATTTCTTCTTGTAAGTAGATAGTTTGGGCAAGTGAAGAACGCCAACCTAAGTTAAACGGAATTTGTACTGATGTATGTGTACTTTCAGGGTTGCCAATATAAACAAAGTCAGCTGGCATTCTAGTTAATACGTTTGATAATGCTGGATCAGCAAAATTATTGTTTGAGAATACAGTTTCTACCATGTATACATAGTTACCAAAATCAAGTCCGTTCCAAGCATTATCTGTTACTGTGAGCGCTGTAGTGTTGGTAGCAATTTGTGTCCAAAGTGAAGTATCTGCTAAATGAGCAGCGTTTGCACGGTATACGTTATATCCAAGAAGTCCACGATTTTCGCGGGTTGTGATTGTAAGGTCGGTATGACGAGAAGAACTAGATGTGAAGCCGTAGTTATTAATACCGTAAGCGGCTAATCTTGGAACGCCAAATTCGGATCTACTAGAAGCAACAACATCGCTTTGAAGCTCTTCTTGTGTGTAAGAAAGCGGAGAAATCATAACAGCTTCACCTTCAACCATTGCTTGTCCGCGAATCATCCAATTAGCTGATAAACCAGCAGCTGTTAAAGTTTGCCATGCTGTTCCCCATTTTAATACGTCGCCAAAATTAGTTAATCCACCAGTTAAATAATCAGTTACGGCAGAAGGTGCACCGGCAGTAACATTAGCTCCGTACCCAATCCACATTTCACCAGTTGTAGGAATAAGGAAAGGAGTGTTAAGTTCAAATTCATTCCATGCGTTGTATGCAAATGAGCCAGCAGGAATAGGTTGGCTATATGCTAGCGTGCCAGGGTTAAATGGTCCAGCAGAGCCGCCAGTGTAAATAAGAAGAGTGTAAGTTCCAGATGAAGGGTTTGTTGCACCGCTATAGAAGTATACAGCCATTTTGGTAAGTTCAGCACCTGATACACCCAATGTTTGTAATTGTGCTTGACTATATCTATGAACTGCTTCTAAAGCGTGTGCACCACCACCTTCTGTTTGGATGGCTTCTTCAAGTTCAGTACCAACGGCATGGCTAAACCAAGTTTCAACAAAAACAGGTTCATCTGGAATTTCGGGAGCTTCCCAAGTAACAACAACGTTTCCGCCTTCAATTTCAGCAAGCACGTTTGTAGCAGGGTAAGCAGTTTCCCACAGTGTAATATCACCAGCGTTGTAGTTAACACCTAGAACACTGATAGGAACAATAAGTTCATCGTGTGCATTAGCGTTAATAACAATGTCATACACGTTGTTAGCGAATACGCCGGGTATTGTAAACTGACCTTGAGAATCAGTTTTTACAGGACCTAAAGGCACATATCCAGTTAAAGCAACATTAGCATTTGCAAGTGGTCCGTTATCATGAGAAGAAAGAATTCTACCTGTAACGCTAATTTGAGGTAGCATAGTCATATTGATAGGATGAGTTAAAGTTTGTCCTTGTGAAAGGCTAAGATTTGGGCTTTGATAGTTGTAGAATCCGAGAGCAGAAGCTGAAATAGTTACTCCTCCAACAGGAACATAAGGCATTGTATACTGCCCTTGAGCGTTAGAGTAAACGATATTTACAAGGTCACCGTCAAGGCTGATTCTTGCACCATTAACAGCAGTTGCAGGTGTTCCACCAGTAACAGTTCCTGTAATATGTCCAAGTCCTTCAGAGTTGAACTTAATCATAATATTTGGAATTCTGTCACTTAAAGAAGCCCATTCGTATTGATAAAGATTTTCTATTTCATAGCTTTCAGAATCACGTTGTAAAGAAAGTGTTCTGTTTTGATATGCTTCACCACCGGTAACGTGCCACCAGTTATTTGGATGCCATGCTCCGTCAGGTTCTTTTTGACGTTCAGACATAAACACGATGTTACCTGTTCCGTAAAGAATAGGTTTTTCAGGGACTATATCGATTAAATATTCACCGGCTTCTGATACAGGTAGAGATCCTTCGTAAATAAGTGTAAATTGATCGTATGGTACCCAGTCATAGGCGTCAGCAAATACGTCTTTGTCATGAACCACAGCGTACCAGAATCTTACATTGATTCCGGGAGGCAGGTTACCACTACCGTTGAATCTAAATGTGAATTTTTCCATGTAACCACCGATTGGAAGTTCGTCATTAAGATAGATAGTTTGAGATACACCTGTCCAGAAATTATAGTTAAATGGAAGTGCTAAAGACTGTTGATCGCTGCCCGGATCGCCAAGATAAACAATTGAAGGGTCAAGGTTTATCACAGAATTTGATACTACTGGGTTGGACTCAATGTCATGTGTATAAACAGCAGTAACTAAGTATCTGTAAACTTCGTATTCATTAAGTGTTTCCCAACTATTATCTGAGAAAGTTGTTTCTGTGTGGTTAGTTGCAAGAGTTACCCATGTGTCTGGATCTGAAGATGTTGAAGCAAGTGAACGATAGATGTTGTAGCTTTCGAAGAGACGGATTTGGCGTGAATATGGGTTTGATATGAAAGAAGAAGAAGTAAATGTAGAAGTAGAAACTACAGAATTTCTTGCATATTCTAATTTAATAGGGTTAGTATTTTGTGTCCATGGACTTGTACCAATAGTAGTAGTGCTACCAGTAACAACGTTACTTGCAATAGCATAAAGAACAGTATTTCTAGGAATACTATATACTCCGAAACCGGTTTGAACAATTGAAACATTACCATAACCTTGAACAGCTGGACCAGCGTCCATTACAAAAGGATAAACTGGACCTGTCGGACCCATGTTAAAGCATAACATACCAAAAACGAACTCGTAGCCCGGTTGTATAAGAACAGGTTCCGGTAAAGCAATTTCGTACCAAGTTTCAGGTTCAAAAGCACCTGCCGGAGGTGACTCAAGATAAATATTAGGATCAAAAGCATCGAGACCTTCAAAAGTAGGACCATAATAAACCACAATATCATATTCAACTTGTGCAACATTTTGGTTTCCTGTTATAAATCCTATATGTGTAAGATAATTACCTGTAACACCAAAATTTGATAAGTGAGTTGCATTATATCTATGAAGTGCTGCAAAATAGCTGCCATTTGGAACGTTATCTGCTCCAACAGCCGTTGCCGGAGCACCGGCATGTGAGAACTCTATTTCTACAGGATCTACTGCACCACCCTGCGCATCTGGTCTTGTCCATCTAAGATTAACATTTGGCCATTCAACAGTAGCAACTAAATTTGTAGGAGATTTGATAGTTTCGTAAAGTTCAATGTCACCAATATTTGTGTTATTGAATCCCATTTCAAATGAAACAACTTTAGTGTCATAATATTCTGCTGAAACTGTTGCAGAATAGTTTTGTCCTGCGAAAACGCCAGTGACAGTAAACTGTCCTGAAGCATTAGTTTCAACTGCTGGGAAAGCAGCGTATCCTGTGACAAGTACACTGGCACCAGCTAAAGGCAGACCTGTGTCGCTACGTGTTACAGTACCTGTTACATTGTAAGTTTGTATAGCACTCATGTTGAAATTACTTGTACTTGTTTGGTCAGCAAAAACTTCAATACCCCAGTTAATACTTGGGTTAAAACCAACTTTTGTTGCTTGAAGATCATATTCGCCGGGGAAAAGATAATCCATAGTGTACTGACCTTGTGCGTTTGAAGTTGTTGATCTTCCGGTTCCAAGAATACGAATAGTAGCATCTGGCACAGGAGAACCGCCACTATTTACAGTACCAGTAATAGCGCCAAGTCCGTCAACTGAGAAGAACAGAGATATATTTGGATAATATCTATTTCTATAAGGCCAATTTGTTGGTGGGTTTTCAGGGTCAAAATCTTCATTATCTGAATGACTCCAAATACTTCTTAGTCTGCTATCTTCATAATCTGGATGTGTACAAAGCCATCTGTTGTTCCAGTTCCATCTAATCGGATCTCTTGGACGTGTAGTCATAATAACAAGGTTACCGCCACCATAAGCGAAAGGATTGTCAAGTTCAATTAATATGTCTTGCAAGCCTTCTACGTTTAAGCCTACAGGACCTTCATAAACTAAAGAAAATTCTGAGTAAGGTATCCATGAATCATTTTCCTCAAAAGATTCTTGATCGGTTACTGCCATCCAGATCTTTGCTTCACGCGGGGATTCAATGTCACCAACACCAAAGAAAGAATATTGGATAGATGTTATTGCACCGTACATTGGTATATCTGATGCGTAATACATGGTTTGTGATAAGGTGGTTTGCCAATCAACACTAAATGGAAGGTCTGGATGTTGTGAAGTTGTGTTAGGGTCGCCTATGTAAACAAACATTCCACCTTCTTCAAATACATTAACAGTTAATTCTTCGCTTTGATTGTTAGATGGATCCATATCTGCTGTCCATACTATTTCGCCGTATATGTCATATTCACCGGCTGCGGTTGGTGTCCAGCTTAAACTAAAGACATTGTTTCCACCGGGAACAATCGCTACACCCATTTGTGACGCTAACTGTGTTGTGCCGTGCATTAATCTTACTGAATAACCATTTGCAGTTTCAGTACCTAAATTTTCTACTGTAAAACTAAATGTTGAGGCTTTGTCTACTGTTAATGCGTTAGGACCGGTAAGGAAACCGGCAGCTAGGTCGTTTTCGAGCGATGGGGAAGTGGGGAAATGGATTAATAGATTTGCTGCGGTTATTAAATTTCCAATAGCACCATCGCCTTGGCTCACAGAAGTTGGAAGATTAGCTATATCAATGACAGCCGAATCACGAACAACAACTCTACTTCTTGCTGTATCGTAGCTTGTGCTAATGAACTGTCCGCGAGGATCTACCCAACCAGTAGTAATCTGATTTGTAGCAATTACAAGATTTTGAGTATTATTGTATTCAAAAGGAGTGTTTAAAGGAATAGTAACCCAACCAGTTGTTGCAGGAAGAGGTACAATGCCGTTAAATACTTGTGTGAAATTATTTCCTGAATGTGGTATCCATGCTGAAAATTCTGTTATAGTAGAATGTCCCATATATATTACCCAGTTTTTGTTATTAGCACCTGATGGTCCGCCGTTCCAATAAAATGAGACTTGTTCTATTAGACCCGCATGGTTGATTTGGGACTGTAAATAAAGCATTTGAGAATAAGAGAAATTCCAATAAATATCAACAGGAATATTTGAAACTGTTGAACCATTTCCCACTTGTACAATACCATCTGGTAATGTAGTAAATGTCCAAACCGGGCAACCTTCGGCATCACCATCTGCATTAAATGGAATAATTTGCCAATAGTACTGTGTGTCTTCAAGTAGGTTATTTGCTTGATATGTAGTTTGAGTAGCACTATTTATGGTATGAACTAATGGAGGGTTTGCAGCTGTTCCAAGATGAACTTTATATCCTGTTGGTGCTCCACCTACTATAGAAGCTGCCCATTCTAATGTGACATTTGGTTGGACAAGGGCATTGTTTTCAGGAGCTACTAAAGTAGCTGGTTGAACCTCTTCAGAATCTACAAATACCAAAACAGTATCTAAGCCTAAAAAGTCATTATCATAGCTATCATGATGTCTAAATGCTATATAGATACTTTGACCAGCGTAGGCATCTAAAGAAACAACTCTTTGTGTAAAAAATATTCCACCAGCAGGTCCAGTTTCATTAAATATAGCAGGTTGTGAAAAATCGGCTATTTGGTTCCCTGTGGTTGACACATAAATGGAAAGTTGATCGGCACCCCAGTCTCCGCCATTAGCTGTACGGAAGTAAAATGATAGCACCGTTGGTGATGTCGGTATTGATAGCTGAGGTGTTATAAGGTAATTGTTTGGGTTTAATGGATCTCCTGCCCAAGACCTACTAAATGCTGCTGCAACGCCTTCATGAGACATTTCGGCAGGGATAGATCCTGCCCCCCAGCTATCATTAAGTCTTCTACTCCACATGCCTTGAGGAGGGTTAAGTGGTGTACGTGTTACCCAACCTGCAGGTGGGAATGCAGCCCCTTCAAATCCTTCACTTAAAAGTGAACGATCATTGCTTACCCCATTGGGTACGCTAAGTGAATTGTTTGACGTAAATGGTTGTGAACTGATACCATTGCGTGCTGCTAACAATTCTGCATGATTTTCAACAGTAGAAATTCGTGCTTCTGCGGCGAACATGTTGAACGCCATGCTTAAAACTAAAATTACGAATAGTAATTTTTTCATTAGGTATTCTCCTTTTATTTTTTTATATATCTATATTTTCGAAGTATTTTACTTCGGTAGAGCGGGATTTTATGGTCTTTTCCACCGTAATGATAATATCCTTTTATCATATTTTTGTGTATTTTGAACAACATATTTTTTTATTAGAAATATGTCAATATTTTTTTTATCAATATAGAAAAAAAATCATCTTTAAGGAATGGAATAGAATATGTGGGGGATGCAACATATTCCGTACGGAACGCAACATATTCTGTAGGGAACGCAACATATTCTGTAGGGAACGCATTTATTCGTTCCGAGTTCGGTTGGGAAATCATCGAATATATTCAAACCATTTGAGAATTAGGAACGAATAAATGCGTTCCCTACAGAATATATTGCGTTCGGCACAGAAAATTCTTGACAGATTTTTCAAAAAAAGCATTATTGGCATCTAAGAGGTATAATATTATGAAAAAACAAATATTAATCGGCACAGATTCATTTGAAAAACTGCGTGAAAGTGATTTCTTTTATGTAGACAAATCATTATTTATCAAAGAACTGTTAGAAAAACGAGGAGAAGCAACGTTAATCACACGCCCAAGACGCTTCGGAAAAACGCTTAATCTATGGATGTTAGATTCATTTTTCAATATAAGAGAAGATAACCGTCACTTATTCAATGGTTTAAAAATAATGGAACATGAAGATATTATTGATAAATACCTAAATAAGTACCCCACAATCTTTCTTAGCTTAAAAAGTGTTGAAGAAGAAACTTATAATGAGGTAATAGACAATGTGCGCGGCATGATAGGCACAATCTTCAGAAATAATCTATTTTTAATGGATTCAGACAAATTAGATGATTCTCAAAAACAAAAATTTAATAAGTTTTATCG
>Ga0099364_10015584_pt1 | contig 10017 bp, 6 predicted proteins | sample TergutTh196P3_FD_73070 | JGI IMG/M metagenome (GOLD analysis project Ga0099364, IMG submission 73070) | Microcerotermes parvus P3 segment gut microbial communities from Pointe-Noire, Republic of the Congo - Th196 P3 | ecosystem: Host-associated > Arthropoda: Insects > Digestive system > Gut ...
AAATAAAACATTTTTGTACGTTAATATTTAACAAGGAGTTTACAATATGATGTATAAAAATCCGGTATTGAGGGGGTTTTATCCCGACCCGAGCGTGTGTATGGCATACAAAAAATACTATATGGTTTCTAGTTCTTTCTAGTATTTTCCCGGCGTCCCCCTGTTTGAAAGCGAAAACTTGATGCAAGCAGCAATGTAACTAAAATAACCTGGGGAGTTTTCATTAAAATTCTCCTAATATATGGTTGCCCATACCGAGCTTGTTATAAATATATTACAATGCTTGTCATTGCCTGCGTCTCCTTCTTTTCCTTCCTTATCTGTTTTAATCCAGTTCATTTTTCAGAGTTGTGCAACACTCACGTTTGTTAAGCGAAGTTGGTTTTGCTTTTATTCATTTTATTCTTTTAACATATACACAAAATAATTTATACCATATTTTTTTGTATATTTTGGTTTTATCCTAACAATTTCTTTATAACCTAATTTCTGATACAAATTATATGCAGGTTCATTTGTATCAGCTACTTCTAATATGTATTTTTCATAAATATTTAATGAAAAAATACCCTCCATCAAAAATGTTGCTATACCCATTTTTTTAAATTTTTTACTTGTTGCTACAAATTCAATAGATCCAGTTTTATTATTTATTTCAACAGGGTATTTTGGAGCCTTGCATAAATATTTTTTAAGAACAATATTTGCAAATGTACCTTTTAAAAGTCCAAAATATTTAACAAATTCCATTTTATTTAATCTTATACTATTATTTCCTTTATCTACTAATGCTGTCATTCCTACAATCTCATTATTAATTATACAAACATAAAAATATTCAAGTTGAAAAATATGCGAAAAAGCTTTTATTAATTTTCCTAAATCTTTAGAAAATATAGTAAAATATTCTCCAAAAGCTTCAAGAAATAATTTACATATATTTTCACGTGTATTTTCATCACATTCAATTGCACGTTTAAATTCCATCTATAACCTCAAAAATTGTTTATTTTTTATGTATATCACATTTTCATTATTTTGTCAACCAGTTCAAACTAATTGCACATAACGTTCTAGGTTGACGACGGTTTGTCAGCCCTGCAAATGCGCAGCATTGACCCCTGCTCCAAATGTGGGTGGAGCATTGCGTGGGAGCGAGGGCGTAGCCCGACCGACCTAGCAATGCGTAACCCTAGCCGCCTACTGGCGGCGTACGCTAACCGTTTGTTGAGGTTGTCGAATTAATAAATTTCGTAAAAAATCCATTGAAATTTGCTTAAAATTCATCAAAAAACACGTAAAGTAATGTGTTTTTGAATATATTTTTCGTCCTAAATTATTAATTCGACAGTATCGTTATGTGCCGTATTTTCTGCTTTTATATAAAATATGTATTTAATTTATTAATTCAACGAATAAAAATATATTTACCAAATGCGTACTTTTCTGAAGATGCATGTGCGTAATAACCTATAGAAACTGCCCCATAGGATAAAACCCCTATTGAAACACCTCCAAATGAAACCAAACCAATTGAAATAGACCCAATAGCAATACCGCCAAATGCAATTGTAGCAATAGATGCAAGTCCTACTGCAAATACTCCAAACGCAAGTATACCCACAGAAAGCATGCCCAAACTGATTATTCCGATACAAAATAAACCTATGCTAATAATTCCTTTAGCATTATTGCCGATTGCAATAACACCTCTTGCTTTTGCATTTATTGTTTGTATCTGTTTTCCGATATGGATATGCATGTAAGGTAAATCTTTTTTTGTCCTTTTATATGAGATAAACTCATATTCCCCTGGCGTTTCGATAACTGTCCCCTGCATTCCTAAAACTCTCGTTTCTTTAGGTTTTGGATCACCTTTTTCGGCTTTTATATCGGTTAGAAGTTCGTCTGTGGTTACTCCTAAAGATTGAGCCAGAAGCGGTAACAAAGTTATATCTGGATTCGCTTCATAGGTTTCCCATTTACTGACGGCTTTATTACTTACACCGACTAATTCACCAAGTTCAGCTTGCGACATCCCTTTTTCTTTCCTCAGCCGATAAATGGTGTCTCCCAACATTCTTTTGAACATTTTTAACCTCCAAGTATATGCTCATAATAATAAAGGGATAGTTTTTTGTCATCCCCCATTCTTTTCATTTAGAGTATGTTTCAATGATAGTAATTGAAACCAATAGTAATATACGGTTTTATACCTATCATTGAATAGTGGTTAACCCAACCAGACTCAACAATATCGTACTTGTTATTACGAAAATCAATGTTGTTTCTTATTTCTCTGTATGCTGAAAAATTATAAGACAGAGTCGTTCCAACATTAATACAAAGAAATTTGATAGGATTAAATGTAAGTCCAATATCCCCTCCGAGTCCCAATCCAATGAAATAGTCTCCTGAATTAGTATCGCTATGTAAAAACAGCATATTCATATTGGGACCAATGCCAAAATGAAGCATTAAGGATTCGTTAATATCATATCCAAAACCAAATCCCAATAGAATAAAATCAAGTTGAACAGATGGCTCATAATTTTCTCTGGTACTATTTACCACTGGAAACATAATGCCGTAATTAAAGAATATACCCATATTCTTTTCTCCAAACAAAGCATAAAAATTCAAGTTAACGCCCGGAGAACCTGTATAGCTATTTTCCAGATCTTTTCCATTCATAAAATAATTTCCAAAAGATGGTCCCGCTGAAAACCAAATATTAATTGGGAAACGCTCTGTTTCATCTTGCGAGAAACCCATTGCACTGATACCAAAAACCAACAGGACACAAAAAAAACCCTTTTTCATAAAAATCCTCCGAAAAAATTATTCCAGCCAACTGCTGTTATATTGATTATAGTCTTGGAAGCAAGGTAAAAGACAATAGAATATAGTCGAATGATGGTAGAATTTGACTTTTTATCAATAATCCATAAAATATACAGGAAATTTCAGAATAAATGGCACATAACGCGATTATACGAAGTAAGGTTCGTATATAATCGCATATTTGATGTTTATACGAACCATAGACCAATTATGGGACATTAAAACATAGTGTCAAGCGGCGGACTTTGGATGTTAATGATGTTGCTTCGAGCGATGTGGGTATATCGCTCGGTGGTGCGGGGGGAGCTTGTGGCTTATGCCTGTCGAGTGGACCACAGGTAAAAACAAGGGCGCTTAAGCTCACCGGTGAGCTGTTTTGACCCTAAGGTCCAGCTCTACCTTCCAGTCAAAAATCGAGTTGAGTTCCTTCCTAGCCGCCTATTGACCGCAGGTAGAGACAAGTTTTTCCAAATCGGCCATATCTGTACTTCTGCCGCTCGCTTTCTTGTTTTTGATCAAGTCATCTCTTGAAATTACATAGACGTCGGTATCCCCAAGCTTAACCGTCTTTTTTCTCAGATAGCAATCAGCTATATCAATGCCGTCGGCTTCATTAATAATGTCTATTTGTACAGGAGAACTTCCAATCCTGATCACGTACCCTTTTTCTTTGAAACGCTCGGTATCAACAGGCGGCGCACCGAAAACAATTAACGCCCTTTGCAGCTTTTCCAAATTGTCGTCGTCTATTGCAACCAGGAAATCAATGTCCTTTGTCGCCCTTGGATGCCCATAAATCCCGACAGCCCAGCCGCCGACGAGGAGATAGCGGACATTATTTGAGTTTAAGCATTGTATGAACTCTATGAAGTCGTCTGGCATCAGAGAGATGCCTTGAAGTTGCCTCCTCTCCATAAAAACATTCCCTTAAATATGTTATTGTCTGCAATTTTTTTTCTATCGACGCGCGGTTCCAGTATTTAGCATCACTGGCGTCAAGTTCGTCCTTTTTTGCGATAATAACCTGCGCTCTGTTCATTTTAGTGGGCAACATGGGTATATTATAATGCACGATCATGGTCTGGTCAATGCAAATGCCGGATCTTACCGGTGAGCTGTTTTGACACGGAGGTCCAGCTCTACCTTCCAGTCAAAGATCGAGTTCAGCTCCTTCCTGGCCGCCTGTCCTATGGCCTTTATCTTCTCGCCCCCCTTCCCAACCACAATGCCCTTCTGGGATTCCCTTTCGACAAGGATGAAAGCCCGAACCCATAGCCGCTGCTTGCCTGTTACCGGATCAGTGCGAAGTTCCAGGTCTGCGCATTCAGCTCTTCTTTCAAGCGGACGATGGCCTTTTCCCGAATGATCTCGGAAATCCTAAACGGCATGTCCTGGTCGGTGTAATATTCTTCCGGGTAAAGAGCTTCCCCCTCGGCGGCCATTTCAAAAAGGCATGTTAGGAGGGCTTCTATGCCTTCTTTTTTATAACAGGAAATTTCAAAGCGCCGGGAAGCTGGTATGTCCGGCAGAAATTCTTCAAGGAAGCTTATCGCTCTTTTTGGATCAGCTCCGATGGCATCGGTCTTGTTGATTGCAACAACGGTTATGTCCTGCAAGCTGGCAAGCCGCCTCGCCACTTCTTCCTCTTCCGGTCCCGGCGCGCGGGCAGCGTAAAGTACATAGAGAACCAGCTCCGAATCATTCAGTGCCCGGTCAGCTACGTCCATAAGCTTTTTGTTGAGCTTCTTCTCCGAAACATGCCGCCCCGGAGTGTCCACGAAGACCAGCTGCCCTTCCGGCCTTGTGAGTATGCCCCGTATGGCGTTCCTCGTTGTCTGGGGCACAGAGCTGACTATGGCTACCTTAGCGCCGCAGACAAGATTAACCAAAGTAGATTTCCCCACCGAGGGCCGCCCGCTAAGGGCCACAAAAGCTGCTTTAGACATTTTTCTCTTTTCTTTTTTCTCTTTTCACTTGCTTCTCTTGTTTCTCTTGCATTGTAGGATTGAAGAAATCTTCCAGCATTTTGTAATTTGTCTTCACCGCTTTTTCTCCCAAGTTTAAAAATTCCTTTTTCCTGTGAAATGAAAAAGGTGTCGCATTATCGCTGATATTTATCGTTAATTCGGCTTTTTTCTCCTGTTCTTCATGCATGGAACGGAGGGCGCATTCAATGCTGCGATAAATTATTTGCGGCCCGCTTCTAAGCTCCCTTGGCATACCGGTGCCAAAACGGTTGACGTTAATCGCAAGAATATGCCTGAACCCTTCTCGACGGGCAATGCCCACCGGCAAATTGTCCATAATTCCTCCGTCAACAAGATACATGTTATCTTGAATTAAGGGCTCAAAGAAAAGTGGAAACGACATGGACGCTCTCATAGCTCTGGCAACAGAACCGGAGCTGAAGATCACTTCCTTGCCGCTTAGGAGATCCACCGCGTTGCAACGAAAAGGAATCTCCGTATCTTCAAAACGTTTTTTCTTTGAAAGCCTTTCTAAAAGCTTAAGAACCTTCTGCCCTTTATCCACTCCCGGCTTTGTAGCAAGGCTGGCCAGCACCTGCCCGGTTTGAATAATATGTCCCACAGGGCCGTCCAGCTTAAAAACAAAACTTTCCATATAATCGCCGATCTGGAATTCTTCGAGCATAAAACGGGCCATCTCCGCCGGTGACATTCCGCAGGCATAAAGCCCGCCCACAATAGCTCCCATGGAAGTCCCAGCCACAAGCGAAGGCCCCGGAAACCCAGCTGCCTCCAGCCCCTTGAGAAACCCGATATGCGCAATGCCCCTGGCCCCGCCCCCCGAAAGAACCAAAGCCCACTTAAACTTTTTTTTCATAAACAAACCATTCTTTTTTCATTTTTCTTTATTCACTTTTCTTTTGCATTATCTACCAGCTTTGATAGATCATCCTCGCCCTTAAAGCGAAGCACGTTCACCATAAAGATATTAAGCTTATTTACGATGTTAGGCGGCAGCAGGTTCCCGTCCACCTCCACCGAAAGTATAGGATAGTTTCGTTCCCGGGCCCAGGGCGTAAAGAGCCCCTCGATGACCCGGCCGATAAGACAGGCGAAAGGAGCTATGTTCACAATGCCCGAATAGCCAGCTTCCATTGCAGCTGCCGCAGAGCCGGAAGAAACAGCTATCTCCGAGTTGAGCTCCAGATTCACAAAATGTTCCTGACTGTACTTCATTATATCCTGCATGTCGTGGGGCGTTTCGGGGATGAGCTCAGTGGGTCCCAGTATCGAAAGCACTTTTTTTTCCACCGAATGTTTCCACCATTTTTCGAGGTTCAGTTTTTTCAGATCCCGCCAGGGTTTGGAAAAAATTCTCCTGCCGGGCTTCCGCAATTTTATTAGTTTATTCAGCTCGTATTCCCGCACAAAGTCCAGGTAGTGGATCCATTCGGAAATGCCGGCTACCTTAACCACAATGCCCCGTTCACTCATGAGCTCTGTCAGCTCGCCAACGGCAAAATCATCCCGGCGCACGTAGATCTCTCCCACAACCAGAACTTTGGGGCAGCTTGCGACTTTTCTTTTCAGGGGTATCTTTTTTACACCGGCGGCAACATTTTCAAGTTCTTTCCATATGTATCTTGGTTTGTGTTCCACCGCGTGCATCAGACGGCGCCAGGATTTTTTAAAGTCCGCGATTGCCGTCTTGGGATCAACTGCTGTTGTCAACAAGCTGTTCTGGATGTCTTTCAGATAATCCGAGAGCACGAGCCCTTTCCACATTTCCTTGGCAAAGTTGGGGCCCAGCTCCGTGTAGGAATTATCCGCCGACAGAATAAAAATCACCACATTTTCAAGGCGCATATCCTTGAACAGATTTTCGTAATAGACAAAGTACTGACCAGTTCTGCAAGGCCCGGTGGTAATCGGCACAAAGAGAAGGTAAAGCTCGTCTTTGCGGTACTTCTCGCTCCAGATAAACTCAAGCGCGCTCCCCAAGACGAGATGGCTTGGCACGCACTCCTTGCCGGAAGCATGGGCGCGGGCTATCTGTACGGTTTTGGCTGTGGCCACCGGCAGGGCTTCAGCGTTAATCCCCTGACTCCGCACCGCAGCGCCTATGTACTCGGTGGAAATGTCCCCCATGTTGGACAGGAGCATTTTCACCCGTTTGTTGCCCCTTATCCTAACCTTCTCGCCGGTCTTGTGGTTGTCAATACGGAGCTGGTCTTCCAGTGCAGCTTCCTTCTGGTAAACGAACTTCCAGCCGTTGTCGTAACGCTCCCCTTCAAGCTCACTTTTTTTAGCCCGGTAGCCGTCGATAATGTCCAGGAAAGCCTCGACCCTGGTGTCAATCCCTGCGTCCGCCGAATGGGAATCCAGCTCGAGAACCAGAAAGGGCTTTTGCCCCATGATCCATTTGACGTAGTGCAAAATGAAGGAATCAGGCGCACAGGAAAAGTTCGTAATGAAGGCAAGGTAGATATTGTCCTCGTTTTTTAACAAGCTTGCGGACTTTACATCCTGCTGGCCGTAATACCAATACATATTGGAAAATATCTCTTCGTCCTCAAAAGGAAGAATATCGAAGGGTACGACGGAATAACCTCGGCTGGTAAACTTCCGGGGAATGCCCATATTGGCTTCCGGTGTAAACGCATTGTAGGGCCTACCCAAAACCGCAATCACCGGCCTGTCCGCCTTGCGCGCCTCCGCCAGGGCCTCTTCTCCAAGCTTCCTCGCCGCCTCGAAATATTCGCTCTGTTTTGCCAGGGCCTTCTGGAAAGCTGCCCTCGTCTCGGCCTCCGCCAGGACACCTCCTCCAATTTTTATCGCATCCTCATATTGTCCGGACTGTTTGGACATGGCTTTATCAAAAGCGTGTCTGGCGTCGTCCTCACCAATCCCAAGCTTCTCGTTCAGCGTCTGGAAAAGCTCAAGCGCCTTCTCTTCACCGAATTTGAAGCTAACTACCAGAGGGAGCCACTTCTTCTTGTCTACATCCGGAAAAGCTTTTTCGATATAGTAAGGAAGAGCCTGGGTGATTGGGCAAAAGTTTGCGTGTACGCTTTCCTCGTAACTTGGCATGTCCCTGAAATGAGGTAGCAATACAAAGTCTGCACCCCTGTCAAGGCAATCCTGCACCGCACCATGGACAATCTCCGCAGGGAAGCAATACTCGGACTCTGCCTTGGCCAGACCTTCGTTGGCCACTTCCTCAGAAAGGAAGGTCCGAATGCCAAGCTCATAGAAGAACCAGGAGTAAAGCGGATAAAGCGTGTGAATCGATAAAGCTCTGGGGATACCGACTGTGAAATTCCTATGCGTTTTTGCTTTTTTGCGTGAACTATTATCCGGTAATTTTGGGGCGGCATATTCCTCAAAGAGAAGTTTCTGACGCTTCTCCACGTAGTCAAAGACCGGCACGTCCTTGATAGCCTTTCTCAACCCGCCGCCGAGGTCCGAATGGACCGAGGTTCCCCTCCGGGTGTTAGTGTACTTGTTACAGCGGCCCCCGAACATGTACTTGCTGTCGCCTACATTTAATACCTGAATAGGACATAGGTTTTCACAAGCCTGGCAGGCAAAGACCCTTTCGTAGCCAATCTCCCGGTTTAGAAGTTCGTTTATATTTACACTTATTTCGTGTAACAAGCCGTCGGCCTTCTTGCGATTGGCCAGCAAAGCCACACCAAAGCAGCCCATAAGTTCCGGCGAAGGCGGGACCAGTATTTCCTTGTTTAGCATCATGGCAAAGGCAAGGGGGACGGCAGGGTTTTTCGCCACCCCGCCCTGGAGGAAAATTTTCCCGCCTATGGTGCGGTTTCCGACAACCCGGTTTAAGTAATTTGCGACAATAGAGCAGACAATCCCCGCTGTAATGTTTTCTCTGCTTGCTCCCTGCTGAACTGCCTTACGGATATCGCTGTTGATAAAGGCTGAGCAGTGTTCCCCGAACTTTAAGGGCGCGTCAGCCGCAAGTGCAATGGGGCCTATCTCTTCGGCGCTGTGAATGGAAAGATCGCCCGCCGCACTTTCTTCCAGAAATGAGCCTGTCCCGGCTGAGCAGGCTTCGTTCATGGCATAGTCGATGGGCACTCCGTTTTTCAATAAGACGTACTTCGCGTCCTGACCGCCTATCTCGAATATCGTTTCTACATCCGGGTCAAAGTAGGTTGTACCGACAGAATGGGCAATGATCTCATTATAAACCCCCGGTGTTTGCAGAAATACTCCCAGAATCTCCCTGCTGGAGCCGGTTGTCGACACAAGACTTATTTCGATGTCCTTTCCCCCGGTGTCCGCCATAACCTTGTCCTGTATTCTCGCAAGGCATTCCTTCAGGGCCTTTACCGGATCGCCGTGGGTTCTGCCGTAATGGCTGGCAACGATTTCCTCACTTTCCATATCAACAAGGCAGGCCTTGGTAGTTGTGGAGCCGCCATCAACACCAAGTATATACTTGCGCCCAGCCGCCTGGACTTTACCGCCTGCCTTGTCAAAGCTGCGTACTTTGGAGCGCCAGTCTCCAAGCGCACCCAGGGTATCGAAACGAATCTCGTTGGTTCTTAAAAGCTTGTTCACCGGCGGAAGCGGAGTCCCGGAAACCTGGGCCAACACCGCAGCGCCCAGGGCCTCGAAGACCGGAGCCGCTTCGGGGATAATAAAATCAATCCCCGGTGCCTTCTCGCGAATAAATCGAATAATATGCCGGTTCAGAGTAATTCCGCCCGTCAGAACAACTTTCCCTTGAATAACCTTTGCACGCTTTAAAAAGTCGATAACCTTGACCGCCATCACATCCGAAAGTGAAAGGACTATATCGTCCTTCGTGGCTTCCCTTTTGTTGAGCTTGTGAGTGCAGTCACTTTTCATAAATACAGAACAGCGGGTGGAAAGAGGGTATGTTTTGGCGCTGTCGGGTACTTTTTCTATATCTTGTAGGCCCAAGTCCATGCGGGCGAGCTGCTGTTTAAGGAATTCTCCGGTACCGGATGCGCATTTATTTCCGGAAAAGTTGTTGATTATCTTGCCCTCGTCCAGGGAATAGACGATCAGGTCTTCCCCGCCCATGCTGACAACCGCGTCAGCTTCCAGATCCAGGGCCTTAAGCGCCGCCTCCACACAGAGCGGCTCCAGAGTCCCAGCCGCATCAAACATGAAGCGGCCCTCGTTGCCCGTTATAAGTACCGGTATCCCGGCA
>Ga0099364_10015585_pt1 | contig 10016 bp, 8 predicted proteins | sample TergutTh196P3_FD_73070 | JGI IMG/M metagenome (GOLD analysis project Ga0099364, IMG submission 73070) | Microcerotermes parvus P3 segment gut microbial communities from Pointe-Noire, Republic of the Congo - Th196 P3 | ecosystem: Host-associated > Arthropoda: Insects > Digestive system > Gut ...
ATGTGTGTTTTATGCCCCGCAGAGCGAAACCAAGGACGGTGGAGCGCTCGCGAGTTGGCGCAAGGACGCGCCACCGAGAGACAAGGGGCATAAAATACACATCTTTTCCATGCACCGCACTTATGATATAGACAACGCGTGACCAATAAAGTGTAATGTAAAGCATTATAGCACAAGGGTGCTGTTATAAACAACAAGATTGTGATACAATGTTGCTATGATCGACATATCAATACAAAACATAAAGAAAGCTTTTGAAGAAGGCAACGATATACTGGACGGCTTGTCTTTTGACATCAACGAAGGCGAACGTGTCGGCTTGCTCGGTAAGAATGGGGCAGGCAAGACGACGCTGCTCAGATTGATAACCGGCGAACTGACTCCAGATGAAGGAGTGATTGTTGTACCCGGATTCAAGACCGTTGGGTTAATCTCTCAAATACCGGTATACCCGCCCGAATACACCGTTGAGGACGTTTTGAGAACAGCCTTTGCGCGATTGAAATCTATCAAAGCGGAGATGGAAAAGCTTGTTTTGCATATGTCTGAAGACGGATCTTCAGAAGTGTTAAAGGCTTACGACAGTCTTGCGTATGAATACGAGCGTATGGGCGGATATACTATGGAGGTCGAGCTAAACCGGGTTGCAAACGGCCTTCGGATACCGCAAGAACAGAGGGAGCAATTATTTAGTTTACTGTCAGGCGGAGAAAAAACACGGGTCAACCTTGCGCGCATGATACTGGAAAACACAGATATTCTGCTGCTGGATGAGCCTACAAACCATCTTGATATGCGCGCTGTGGAGTGGCTGGAAGAATTTCTCGTAAAATACAAGGGGACAGCGCTCATTATATCACACGACAGATATTTCCTTGACAAAACAATACGGCGAGCGATTGAAATAAACGCCGGTAAGGCTGAGTTTTATAGCGGAAACTACAGCTTCTATGTTCAAGAAAAACGGCGGCGCTATGAAGAACAGCTCGAAAAATACGAACGCGAGCAAGCGGAAGCAAAGAGACTCCGCGATGCGGCTGACAGGTTGTACCAGTGGGGGACGGGGAATAAGAGGCTGATGAAAAAGTCTTTCGCGGTACGCAAGCGGGCCGAACGCGCCATTAAGACGGAAAAGCCGGCAAAGGATAAAACTATGCGGGCCGGGTTTAGCGAGCGTGAGTTCCGCGCAGATGAGGTATTTATTATCCACGGCCTAACAAAGTCATATGGAGAACGAAAAATCATCGACATACCGGAAGTTGAAGTATCAGGCGGAGAACGCATAGCGGTTATAGGCGACAACGGCACAGGCAAAACAACGCTGGTAAAACTGATAATGGGGGAGGAGAAGCCGGACTCCGGCATTGTGAGGCAAGGTCCTTCAGTAAAACCCGCATACCTGCCGCAAATAATAAAGTTCGATTACCCGCGACGCACGATACTTGACACGCTGATATATGAACAGGATATGAGCCATCAAACGGCGCGAAACAGGCTTGGTGCGTTCATGTTTTCCGGAGAAGACGTATTTAAACAGGTGGGGGATTTATCCGGCGGTGAAAAAAGCAGGCTTAGGTTGTGTATGCTGATGAACAGCGAAATAAACCTGCTCATACTTGACGAACCGACCAACCATCTCGATCTGCCGTCGCGCGAGTGGATCGAAGATGCCTTGAGCGAGTATGGCGAAACGCTTGTAGTCATCTCACACGACAGGTACTTTATTGATAGGTTCGCCACGCGCATCTGGGAGATTGACGACGGTGTTTTCTCAGACTTTTACGGTTCGTTTGCGCAATACCGCGCACTCAAAGCGGAACGCGCGGTATCTGAGCCTGCAAAAACTGCCCCCAAACAGCAGCAAAGGATTAAGAAAAAGCCGTCTGATATACAAAAAGAGATAAAGAAGCTGGAGCGTGATATAGAAAACCTCGAAAACGAACTGGGCGAGATCAAAAAGCAAAAGGACGAGTTTTCAACAGATTATGAAAGGCTAATGGAACTCGACGCGCTCGAAAAGGCAGCAGACGAGCAACTTGACAGGCTTTACGAGGAATGGGAGAAAGCACATTAGCTCTCCTCTCCTCTCTTAGCTTTATTCCGCTCCGCCTGGGAAGGGCGGAGATAGCTTGGTTCAAGCTCGATTGCCGGGATCGTTTCAGCGTCTCTGGCGGCGAGGGCGACGCCAAATGCGGTTTGGAAGCGTACCAAGCCCGTCGCTATGCCGCAAGTTAGTCCTTCAGACGAGAGATGCTCATAGCTTATCATCGCGCCATCGCCTAAAAGCAGGCAGGGCGAAGCGCGATCCTTCAAATCGGCGGCGAGTTCCTCAAGCGAGACCGCTCGATCTTCACATAACCTGACAGGGATGCCGTCCCGCCACTCGAACATGGCGTTATAGACTTGGCCGCGCCGAGCGTCCATTACGGGGCAGACGAGCGCGCCGATATTGGGTGCCTGGTGTGCCATTGCTTCAAGCGTCGAAACACCGCAGACCGGTATGCCCAGTCCCCATGCCAGCCCTTTAGCGGCAGATACGCCAATGCGCACGCCGGTGAACGAACCGGGGCCGCGCGCTACCGCGATTGCCCCGAGGTCGGTAGCAGCTATGTCAAGATTTTTCAACATCGACTCCGTCATTGCAAGCAGCGTGCGGCTGTGGGTCAGCCCGCTGTTTTGAAAATACTGCGCCAGGAGGTCCCCGTCAGAGCATACAGCGACAGACGCAGGTTTGGCGGATGATTCCAAAGCGAGTGTAAGCAATATATTTACCTCCTGTTATCCATTTCAATACGGCGCATATCGCCGCCTAGGTTTTCAAGCCTTACGGCCACAGCGTCCGGCGGGAAAACGTCAGACACTTTTTCACTCCATTCGACCACGCAAACACCGCCCCGTTCGAGATAATCGTCCCAACCAATGTCAAAAAGCTCATCTTTGCTTTCAATGCGGTACATGTCAAAATGAAACAGCGGGATTTTACCAAGGTATTCGTTCACGATAGTGAAAGTTGGGCTGGAAACGCTCATGTCAATACCGAGGCCTGTAGCCAGCCCGCGTGTAAACGCGGTTTTCCCCGCCCCCAGTTCGCCATATAGCGTAACGACAGCGCCTGGTAATAGCGTCCTGCCGAGTTTTTCACCTTCATACACTGTTTCGGCCACGTTTTTTGTGATTACTGTCATTGCCGTTTCCTCCGTGCATAATCCATGGCTTAAATAATACCATTAAACCGAAAGCAATAAAAGAGTTTACTATCAAGTTAAATTATGATAGAATGATTCGATTAGCATAAACGCTATGCGTTTTCTGTTCAGGTGTTGGCTTAATGAGAACTTTTTTCAGAGCAATAATAAAATTTCTGCGCGAGGCGGATGTTTTTCTGCTCGTTCTGAGCCTTTCAAGCGCGATATACGGGTGCATACTTGTATCGAGCGTTGTCAGGAATTTCGAATCCGGAGGAAGCGAGATATATGTTCAGATCGGAGCCATGATTATTGGACTCGTTCTGTTTGTGCTGTTTTCTTACATAGACATCGATGTGATTGCAGATAAATCTATCGGCCTTTTTATTTTTAGCATGATGCTTATTTCGACGCTGTTCATATGGGGAGTCGGCGCCGAAGAAGTTGGAAACAGGGGATGGCTGCGATTCTGGGTCATAGGCATACAGCCTGCAGAGGTTGTGAAAGTTCCATTTATAATTATCGTAGCTAAAATGATAGTGAACTACAAAGAGCGAAAAAGTCTGGATTCGCTTGCCTCGCTTTTGAAGATATTGCTCGTATCCGCCCTTATAGTAGGACTCATTTTCATATCCTCAAGCGATGTGGGAAACCCGCTTATGTATGTTTTGATACTGCTGACGATGTTGTATATAGGAGGCGTAAAACTGAGATGGTTTTTATTGGGCGGCGGGTTGGTTGCCGCTGTATGGCCGCTTATTTTCTTTAACTTATTTGAACAATACCACAGGGATAGAATCCTCGCGCCATTTCGCCCGGAAGATGTTGACCCGACCAGACGGTTTGTATTGTGGCAACCGGATCTTAGTGTCAGCGCGATAACTTCCGGGGGGTTTCTGGGTCAGGGACTGAGAAACGGAAGGATAACGCAAGCGGGTCTTATCCCCGCGCAGCATACGGATTTCATTTTCTCCGCAGCGGGCGAAGAGCTTGGGTTTGTAGGGTGCATACTAATAATCTTGCTGCTTGTTGTTATCATCATAAGATGCATATATGTCGGGATTAAATCAAACAATCCGCTCGGGCTGCTGGTTTGCACAGGCGTAGCCGCGATGCTTATTATGCAAACGCTTGAGAATATTGGCATGAATATCGGCCTTATGCCGGTGATTGGCGTCACGCTCCCGTTTTTTAGTTATGGAGGTTCTTCTATAGTGGCATGCTTTGCCGCTATGGGAATTGTGTCCGGGGTAAGGATGCGGCCGAAACCCGTGAGATTCAGGACAATTTGAAAGAGGTGTGTGATAGTGTGTCCAAGAGAAGAAAGGCAGGAACTGGAGCGGGTAATGCTGTCCCCGCTTGCATCGATGTCAGCGCACTCAAAAGGCCGCGAGCGGGCTGAGCCGGAATGTGATATAAGAACATGCTACCAACGCGACATCGATAGGATCACACATAGTAAGTCTTTCCGCAGGCTTAAGCATAAAACGCAAGTGTTTTTGCAGCCGGAAGGCGACCACTACAGAACACGCCTTACTCATACGCTCGAGGTTGCACGTATTGGCAGGACAATAGCCAGAGGGCTAAAGCTCAATGAAGATCTTGCCGAAGCCATAGCGCTTGGGCACGATCTGGGACACACGGCGTTCGGCCATGCCGGTGAGCGAGCACTAAATGATATACTCAGCGGCAAAGGCGGTTTCAAGCACAATGAGCAGAGCCTCAGGGTAGTGGATATGTTGGAAAAAGACGGAGAGGGGCTGAACCTTACTCAAGAGGTCAAAAATGGAATATTATGCCACACAGGAAAAACTAAACCGGATACGCCTGAGGGGAATGTTATACGCATTTCCGACAGAATCGCATATATCAACCACGATATCGACGATGCGATTAGGGCGGGGATTCTGAGAGAGATAGATATACCTGCGGAAATATCGTGTGCGTTAGGCACAAAACACAGTGAAAGAGTTAATACGCTTATCCTCGATATGATTAGTGAGAGCGAAAAGAGCGGGGAGATATCATTAAGCCCGGGTACATCTTTTGCATTTGACGCTTTTTATGATTTTATTTACAAGAGTGTTTACAGCAATATGAGGGCAAAAAGCGAAGAAACCAAGGTTTTTGGGATAATAAACGGATTGTTCAGTTACTATTCCGACAATCCTGATAAACTGCCGCAGGACTACAGGCACGTTGCCGCAAAGGAAAGCATGTGGCGCGCGGTAAGTGATTTCGTATCAGGCATGACGGATAAATACTCGATATATATATATGGCGAACTGTATATACCCGAGGCTTGGCAGGTGAGATAATTGCCAATTCCAGACAGTTTTTTAGATGACCTTGTTGGCAGGACGGATATTCTTGAGCTTGTCGGCGGGTATGTACAACTGACGAAACGCAGTGGCAGCAATATGTTTGGCCTGTGCCCATTCCACAGCGAGAAAACCCCGTCTTTTTCGGTCAATTCAGACAAGCAAATATATCACTGCTTTGGCTGTGGCAAAGGCGGAAGCGCAATAAACTTCATAATGGAAATCGAAAACCTCTCGTTCAGAGACGCGGTGGAGTTCATAGCAAAGCGCGTGGGGCTTTCCGTCCCTGAAGATGGCACTGCGGACGAACTTGCCCACAAGCGCCGGCGGATGCTTGATCTCAACAGGGACGCGGCGCGGCATTTCTATGAAATGCTTATCTCCCAGGCTGGTGGTGTTGCGCGAAACTATCTGGCAGGACGCCTGGTATCAAAAACAATGATTACAAGATTCGGTATTGGCGCAGCTCCGGATTCATGGACAATGCTGCTTGATTCAATGAGTAAAAAGGGCTATTCAAGGCAGGAGCTTATTGAAGCCGGATTGGCAAGAAGCGGACGGAAAGAAGGCGGCGCGTATGATCTGTTCAGAAATAGGCTAATGTTTCCGGTGATAGATGTGCGCGGCGGCGTCATAGGGTTTTCGGGGAGGATACTCGGAGATGGTGAACCGAAGTACCTCAACTCGCCGGACACGCTTGTGTTCAGTAAGAGCAGAAACCTGTTTGCTCTGAATTTGGCCAAGAAGACAAAATCCGGAATGATTATTCTCGCAGAGGGGAACTTAGACGTGGTGGCATTGCATCAGGCGGGGTTCGACTGCGCCGTTGCATCGCTCGGAACTGCACTTACGCCGGATCAAGCCAGGCTCATCTCGCGGTATGCGGACAAGGCTGTTATCGCATATGACTCGGACAAAGCCGGTCGAGGAGCGGCACTGCGGGCAATACCGCTCTTAGAAAAAACCGGCGTGAGCATAAAGGTCATTGACATGGGAGACTCAAAAGATCCCGATGAGTATTTGAAAAAACACAGCGCAGATGCTTTCAGGGTGCTGTTGGAACGCAGTGATAACCATATTGAATACCGACTGATGACTATACAGGCCGGCGCCGATCTTTCCTCAAACGAAGGCCGCCTCAGATACCTCGCTGCCGCGACCGAGATGCTCGCGCAGCTTGACAGCAAACCTGAGCGTGAGATTTATGGAGCGCAAGTCGCGAAGACTGCGGGGGTGTCGGCTGAATCAGTCGAAAACGAGGTGGGCAAGAAAATAAAAACGATACGGGCCAAGCAAAAAAAAGAGCAGGATAAGCGAGTTATGCGCCCGGCTGCGGCAGTCCAGCCGCAGGACAGGACGCTCAGGTATGAAAATGAGTATTCAGCCGTAGCAGAGCAGGGTCTTATAGTGTCTCTTGTAAGAGATCCTGCACTAATGAAAGCGGTGGTGGAAATCGGATTTTCACAGGATGAATTTACCTCCCCGTTTCTCGCAAAAGTGTTCAAAGCACTGTCAAGGAGAGTGTCGGGAGACAGCGATACGAGAGCAGCACTGATTTTATCTGAACTGGAAAAGCATGAGGCTTCTCAACTGACGACCATATTGCAAAAATCGGAAGCTTTGCCTCAGAATGAAAACGCTATCCGCGACTACATAAGCAAGATTAGGGCGGAAAAATACAAAAAAAACGATCCGAGCAGCAATTTGCTGATGGAGATCAAATCTTACAGAGAAAAGAAAGACGTCGGAGGACACTGATATGGACGATATAATGAAGGAAATCGACGAGCGGGACGCAGAGATTGTAGCTGAAAACAGCGAGGAGTTTGCAGATAAATCACAGGAGCAGTATAATGAAGAACGGCTCAACGCGCTTGTGGAGGAAGGAAAAAGACGCGGCAGCCTCAGCGCGAAAGAATTGCTTGATGTTCTTGAGGACATGAATCTTGAGCAAGAGCAGGTCGACCGGTTCTACGACACGCTTGAGAACTTTAACATTGACACGACGGAAAATGACGAATCCAGCTTTCTTCCCCCAGACGATATAGCCCCTGAGATCGAGGAGCTGCAAGAGATTGAAACGCTTGCGGAGGATGAGCTTGTAGACCCGGAAACTCTAGTGGACAACTTTAGCGTTGACGACCCTGTGCGTATGTACCTCAAGGAGATAGGCAAAGTCAATCTGTTGACTGCCGAAGCAGAAGTTGAACTGGCAACGATGATGGCGCAGGGTGACAAAGAAGCGAAACGAAAGATGGCAGAAGCAAACCTTAGGCTGGTTGTCAGCATAGCAAAGCGTTATGTCGGGCGCGGCATGCTATTTTTAGATCTCATACAAGAAGGAAATCTCGGGCTTATCAAGGCTGTTGAGAAGTTCGACTATACTAAGGGGTATAAGTTCTCCACATATGCGACATGGTGGATACGGCAGGCTATCACGCGCGCGATTGCAGACCAGGCGCGTACAATACGCATACCTGTCCATATGGTTGAAACAATAAATAAAGTTATGCGGATATCACGCCAGCTTTTACAGGAGTTGGGGCATGACCCAACGCCGGAGGAGATAGCTGCCGACATGGGGATGCCGGTCGAAAAAGTTCGGGAGATACTGAAAATAGCACAGGAACCGGTGTCACTTGAAACACCCATTGGAGAAGAAGAAGACAGTCATTTGGGCGATTTTATCCCGGATGAGGATGCCTCCGAGCCTTCGGAAGCCGCATCGTTCACCCTTCTCAAAGAACAGTTGTCAGAGGTTTTGAACACGCTGACTCCGAGAGAGGAGAAAGTTCTCCGGCTCCGGTTCGGGATAGAGGACGGAAGGACGCGCACACTTGAGGAAGTGGGCAAGGAGTTCAACGTCACGCGAGAGAGGATACGGCAGATTGAGGCAAAGGCCCTAAGAAAGCTCCGGCATCCGAGCCGCAGCAAGAAACTGAGGGACTTTCTCAATTAGTAACTGACGGCTTCGCTTCGCCCGTGAGCGAGCTGTCCCGATGGATTGTGGGGCAGAGCCTCACATTAGTATAGTAGTTGTAGTATTAAGTGGTTCAGGGGGACGGCGTTATGAGGCGGGAACTATTGGAGGAATGCGAGAAATACAGGAAACACTTTACGGATTTGCTGGAGATAGGCTGCAAGATAGTCGATCTCCCCGACAACGCACCTGCATATCTGCTGCCTGAAGTTGACCTGAAAGATTTTTGCGCATACTGCACATACGGAAAGAATAAAGGCCTGACAACGCATTTATATGGCTGCCACGAAGCCCACCGTTGGAACGGGAAGTACATTTACTACTGTCCGCTTGGGCTGACATTTATCGCAGCATCTATATCCGACAACGCAGGAGACCTTATCGGAGGAATTGTGATCGGACCAATCGTAATGGGAGATACAGAAGACGTGCTCTATGACATGCCCGCTTCTGAAATGACGTGGGCAGTATCGCAGTTAAGCGTATTTTCGACGCATAGTGTACACCACACATCCGAGATTCTATCAGCGGTCACAGCACATATTGAAGATGCAGACAGGGAAAAGCGGGAGAACCCGCTGCATAATCAGGATAAGCTTTTCAACGAAATAAATGTAGCGAAGGAAAGCTATGCAGACGGTGATGCAAAAAGCGCGGATATGCTCTTAAAGTTTGAAAATGATTTGCACTACGCGATGCTGCGCGGTGAAAAAAGCCTGGCGCTCCAGATGATAAACGAAATGCTGGCTCACATCCATGTATACAGCGACTTCGACGTTCGAGCCATTAAAGCGCGTCTTCTGGAGCTGCTTGTCATACTCTCCCGCGCAACGATCGAAGCAGGCGCGGATCCGGCGGAGACATTCAGGCTTTCAGAGAACTTTATTTTGCAGATTGAGCAATATACGGATGACGACCAGCTTGCTCTTTGGATATCAGACATTGTTCGCCGCTTTGTGGTGCAAGCATTTGATCTTGCCCAGATAAAGCATTCCGACGTTGTGTTCAAAACCACAAATTACATAAAGAAGAATTTTGCGGAAAAACTGTCTCTCGACTCGCTGGCAAAAGAAGTGTTTCTCAGCAAATCGTACTTGAGCAGCATATTTAAAAAAGAAACCGGGACAAGCTTGACTGCTTATATCACGAAGGTGCGGGTGGAAAAAAGCAAAAAACTCCTTCTTGAAGACAATGCCAGCCTCGCGCATATTTCAAGCCTGTGCGGATTCAAGGATCAAAGCTACTTTACAAAAGTATTTAAAAAAGAAACAGGCGTTTCCCCAAAGCTATTCCGCAACAACTACTTTGGAGTCGCCGTAGAGTGAAACAGCCATCGTAGCAGGTCAGACCCAACAGGAAAAGATGTGTGTTTTATGCCCCGCAGAGCGAAACCAAGGACGGTGGAGCGTTCGCTAGTAGGCGCAAGGACGCGCCGCCGAGCGATAAGGAGCCTTGGGCAAAAGTCTGAATGCCCGGATTTTGAGCGAGTTTTTTGACAGGCGAGGCAAATTCACGCAGCAATAATTGCTT
>Ga0099364_10015586_pt1 | contig 10016 bp, 9 predicted proteins | sample TergutTh196P3_FD_73070 | JGI IMG/M metagenome (GOLD analysis project Ga0099364, IMG submission 73070) | Microcerotermes parvus P3 segment gut microbial communities from Pointe-Noire, Republic of the Congo - Th196 P3 | ecosystem: Host-associated > Arthropoda: Insects > Digestive system > Gut ...
AACAAATCCACGACACAACGCGTATCGACCGCGGTAAGCTTGCAGAAATAAAATCACAGTACCAGGCTCCAGCATCATAAGGATCATTATATGCAAATACCTATAACAAGCCAGGCAGAATACGACAATGCAGTTAAAAGCAGACAGCATGTCGGCAATGAACTTGTGCTTCAAAACTGCTCAGAAGTGGTAGAAGTTAAAACCGATGTAACTATAGGAAATAATGGACGCTGTAAAACTAACGATACCACGCATGATAAATCACCGGTTACCATAACTGTTAAAGAAAATGGAGCCTTAGCAGCTGGAGGGAAAACCACAATAATCGGACATGACAATGCTAATATTATTGCGAAAGGACACTGCAAGGTAACCTTACATGATACAGCCATTGCAAATTGCTTTGACCATTGCCATATTGATCTCAAAGGACAATCAAAAACTGCTGCAGACGGCAACTGCACTGTAAAAGCATACGATGAATCTCTTGTATCTGCTACTGGAAACACCAAAGTCTATGCTTATCAAGATGTAACTGCACAAGGGTCTGGAATATCTTCAATTTTAGCAAACGGTAATTGCGTTATACATGCCAAAGAATCTTGCAGTGTACAAGCACACGGAAGCTGTCTTATTATAGCCGAAGAAAATGCTAAAATCTTATCTCATGATAGTTGCCTTGTCATGTCCAACGGCAACCCGAAAATTACTGTTACAGACCAATGTCAACACATAAACCTTGACAAAGTTAATGGTCAAAATATTAAAGAAACCCTAAAACAAATGGCACAAACAAGCGCTATCTCCAAGCGCATGGATATTGCTATTGACACCTTGAAGGAAAAAATACCGCAGCAGGAAAAACAAAATTTTAACAATCGGTTAAATGTGCTAGGTCTTAAAGACAAAACAGCTATCAAAAACTATTTGAACCCTTATATTTCAGAACAACAGCCAGCTCAAAGCCAAATATCAGCACAAAACCTTCAACTGCAATTGGAGCTTGCACACAAAGCCGGTTACGTCCAAGGGGTATGCGAATGTGTTGCGGTAGTCGGAGAAGAAAAGAATCTGGGTAAAAAGCTGCTTACTGAAATGAGCGTAACAAAAGATATGGCAAAAAAATATGCAAGCCCGGAAACCTATAAGACTTTGGAACAAGGTATATTTGCACAGCAACAAACGCTTGAACGGACACAGGGAATAAAACGATAAACTGTTAATGTACAATGACTGGCCAGAAGATTTTCCTCCGGTTACAAGCCTTATTCCTTATTCTCATTTGCGGCATAATGCTGATCCTGAAATTATGGAATTATATGATCAAGCTAAATATCATGAAAACATGGAAGCTGCTGTGCAGCTAATAAGACGCTTGGTAATCAATGAAGGTGAGGAAGAAGTTATGGAAAAGATAAAGGCCATTTCCTCTGCCCATCCAAATGCAATTTTAGTTCCGGTTCATGCAGAAGAAGGAAGGGGAAAAAATAAAATTCCTATTGCTCTGGCTGCATTTATTAAAGAAGCAGGAAATCTTGAAACTGATAAATCTATCGTTCAAACTGACATTGTTAGCAAAACAGGATCTAAAAGCTCTTGGCAGCGGCTTGCCTATCGCCCTGGCTTTGAAGGAGATGTACAGCAAGGCAGAGAATATATTCTTGTCGATGATGTTTTTTCTGCGGGCGGTACATTCAGTGAATTGCGATCCTTTATTGAAAGCAATGGCGGAACAGTTGTAGACACTATTGCAATGTCAAATGGCTCTAAGAGTTTAAACCCGCAGCTGGGTATCACCTCTGAACGTATACTTGAAATAGAGAATAAATATGGCGTAGAATCATTACAGCAGTTCTTGAAGGAGGAAAAACTTTATGACGGAAACCACAAAGCCCTTACCGACTCAGAAGCACGAACCATCCTCGGCGCCGCGTCCCTTGACGAGGCAAGAGATAGAATTGCTGAGGCAAGACAAAAAGGAGTCGACCGAATTCGCAGAGAAATGGTTCAGGGAGAATCCCCTCCCATCCATGAAACGCAAACGGTAGACAATAACTCATCTAAAACCATAGAACAACAGCTTAATAACTCTAATAAAACTGGATTTGCACAGCAATCAGTGAATAAAACGATAACAAGAGGTACAGAAATGAGTAACAAAACAGATTCTTCATGGAAAGAAGCTATTGCAAATATTGATGATAATGCTCTTCTTGACATCAATGAGCGAACAATGACGGATGATGATCTTCAAATAGTAGATTGGCCAAACAGAGAAAATGAAGAAAAAATAGCAGAAGCAAGGTCTAAGGTATCTTCGGCAATTTTCTTCAAATCTAGTAAGTATGAAAAAATAGAAAAACCAGGTTATGTTCAGGGTGTGTGTGAAAGCGTAGCAGCCCTCGGAGAAGATTATACTTTGGGGAAAAAGCTGCTTGCTGTAATGAATGTTACAAAGGCAGAAGCAAAGAAATATGCAAACCCGGAAACGTATAAAACTTTAGAACAGGGAATATTCGCACAACAACAAACTCTTGAGAAAACACAAGGGATAAAACGGTAGATTAGAAAAGCCGTGAAACAAGCAATCATTAATTTAATTATACATTCCATATCATTTGGGTTATTTTGTTTTGCTCTTGCTATTTTTGCCGCAATTATAAAAAAATATGATGACGATTAACATTATTAATGTATAAAACGATAGTATGAAAAATAAAAACGAATTTTTACGAGACAAACCCACTGACGCTTCTGACGAGCGGCTGTTAAGTTTTGTCTTTAAGGCCATTACTTTTATTGTTATCATTATTGGCTTACAGGCAACTACACATAAATTTGCAGCCAGCCTTAATTTTGATCCTGCCTGGGTTGGAGAACCAGCACGAGTTTTTATACTTTTCGGCCATGAAGTTTTATATTATCCATTCTATTTAATTTTCTACTGGACGCTGATGTTTTATCGCCAGGTACAAGTTCATGCACTGTTGTGGAGCGCGTATAAAATCGCTGCCTGGACATCAGGAATTGCAATTGCGTTTTACTTGTTTCTGGAATTCATTCTTTTACGAAACTTAAAGCAAAATGTTTTTGGCACAGCCCGCTGGGCTACAGAAAAAGATTTAAAAAATGCAGGGGTGCTAAATCTAAAGGGCGGGGTAATACTCGGCCAGGTTTCAAAGGCTCATGTTTATGCCGATTATGATACAACAAAAGATAGCATGGTGCTTCACTTAAAAAAAGCATCTCAAAAAATTATCCAATCAGGGATTTATAATACACTCCTTTCAGCTCCTACCCGCAGCGGAAAGGGTGTTTCTTGTGTTGTTCCTACTTTGCTATCATATCCGGGCAGCGTTATTGTGCTTGACTTTAAAGGGGAAAACTTTAATTACACTTCCGGTTTTAGAAAAAAATTTGGCAAGGTATATCGCTGGGAACCGACTGGAGACATGGGACATCACTTCAACCCCATGGAAGAAATCAGAGGCGGAGAAGATGCCTATTCAGACGCAAACCTTATTGCAGATATTCTTACTACACCGGCATCCGGAGGAGAAAGTGCAACCGGCGAGCATTTCCGCACAGCAGCTAAAGATTTTCTTACTGCTGTGATTCTTCATTGTCTTACTTGCCCTGACTGGCGAAACAAAAGCCTTCCGGGATGCAGAGAATTTCTAGCACAAATTGATCCCGCAGATTCTGGAAATACTAAATACATTTATGACTTAATGATCGAAGGAGAACATGGCGACCCCATGATACACCAGGCAATCGTTGAAGGCGCCGGAGCACAGCGCAAGCGGCCGGATGATGAGGGCGGCTCTGTGTTGTCTACGGTAAATAATGCGCTTGCCGTTTTTGGAGACGCAAAGATTAAACGCAATACCAGCAACAGCGAATTTTATATTGACGAATTTGTTGAAACAAAGGTACCTATATCGCTTTATTTAACTATTCAATATTCTGATGTTGCCCGCATATCTCCCATAATAAGGATGTTTGTAACACTATTTTCACGCCGTTTTACCGGAGGGGAAACAAGCGCAACTAATCGTAAATTTGAAATACCCTTGCTGTTTATCCTTGATGAATTTGACAAGCTGGGACGCATGGATGAACTAGAAATGAATATGGGTATTCATAATGGTTTTGGTATTCATTACTTTTTAATTTTTCAGTCATTAAACCAGCTTAATAAAATTTATACCAAAGACCATTCGTTTTTGGCTCATTGCCGCAATAGTCTTTTTTACGCACCTGGTACCGGAGAATATGACAGCGCAGAACTTATCAGTAAGGTTTGTGGCCGTGAATCGATTAGTAAAGCTAATATCAGCTATTCAGGCACCAGGGGAGCGGTGGGATACAACAATGCCAGTTTAAGCAGTCAAGACCAGGAACGCAATTTAATTAACGCCGACGAAATCATGAAGCTTCCTCTTGATAGCTTCATTTTAATGTGCCAGGCCTTGCCGCCGTATATCGGAAAAAAAAATGTGTACTACGAAGATCCGGTTTTTAAGGCGCGGATGTTTCCTGCAGCATTTACCACCAGGGAAGAAGCAGTTAAGATTGCTACTTCCACTATTAAAAAGATCGAAAAGCGCCGCTGGTTTACCAGTTATAAAGTAACTCCCAAAACACAAGATACTGAAATGAGCGATCAGGCTGTCGCTGCTATGTACGAAAAACTTGCAGGTATTTTAGATGAAGAACCAGAGCCGGCATCTTCGCAGGCATCAGCAAATACCGCACCATTTGTTGACGATATCCTCGACGATGAACAGCAATATGCTGCTGCTGCTGTTGCCAGCGAGTTTGAAGAATATGAACATGAAAACTTTTTATAGGCAGGTAACTTATGAATAAACAAGAACAAACAAGGAAATGCCTTGAAGTCTTAAAACGGCTTGGTATGGATATGACGACGCTTTCGTCATTGAATTTAAGCGGTACAGAACAGCAGCTTATGCAGGGAGCGTTTTCCTATATTGATCATATCAGAACGCGCTTAAACGGTGTTCTCCACGGAAAAGAACTTGAAGATGAGCTGGAACTAGAAAAAAAGAATGAAGAACAAAAACGCAGTCGAAGTATGCGCCGCTAAGTAATGGCAAAAGAATACAAACCTATACCAAAACGCCTTGATGGAAAAAATAAACTGGTCGGTTTAACTGCCCAGATAGAAGCAGATTTGAAAGCGTATTGTAAGGAAAAAGGAATTGAAAGCGAAAACGAATGTATCCGACAAGCAATAATAAAATTTATCGATTCTGATTATGACGACAATACCTTAAAGCTTACAGGGCTTAAGGATATCAGAGAGCAATTATCCCAGCTGCGGGATATGAATTCTGTTTTGTTCAATTATCTGAATTTAATGCATATTAATCTTTTGGCATATCTTCCGGAAATTGCCGATGAGCTTAAAAAAGCAGCGTATACCAGCTCATCAGCCAGACATGAAAAGTTTTTTAACGGTTTTCGTGAACGCCTTAAGGGTGATCCGCCGATGTTTGAAAAACTGCTTCATACTTATGTGAGTAATGGCTAGGCAAGACGACGAACTTTTAGCTCATAACAGGCGCATGGATAACCTTTTTCGTGACCTTTCCAAGCTCCTGGGATATTTCGATACAAAGACCGTTACCAATGTGTATGTATACGGAGATGGCTTGGTAGAGGTTGATGATTTTGATAAAGGAACCTATGATTCTGGTATTTTTCTTTCGATTCCCGAGCGCGAACGTATTATTAACAGCTTGGCTTCGGTTTCACAAACACCTATTGATAAATGGACTCGTCCTACGCTTGAGAGTATTATCCCACAATATAATATCCGTACTACGGCCATTCTTAATCCATGGACGCAAAATCCGGAAATTACCTTTCGCCGACCGGCAGATAAAATATACACTCTTGAAGAATACTTACAATCAGAACGTATATCTAAAGTATTGTATTCCAAAATTAATGAGCACCTTGAAAAACGCAGTAACATTGTCGTTTCCGGCAGCACCGGAAGCGGCAAAACTACCTTTACCAATGCGCTTATCCACAAGATGGCAGAACTTACTCCAGATGAGAGATTTTACATTGTTGAAGACGTTCCGGAACTGCAATGTTCTGCCAAAAAGACAACACAGCTGTATATCAGAAAAGAACAGGCTGTTACTGCAATACAAACAGCTCTTCGCTGGACGCCGGATAGAATTATTTTTGGAGAAATCCGATCCGGTGAAGTCGCTGTGGAACTACTTGAAGCTTGGAATACCGGCCATCCGGGAAATGTTACCACCATACACGCTGACAATGCATCAAGTACTGTTACCCGCATTGAGGGACTCTTGCGCCAAGTAATTAGCGGCAAACTACCCGATCTGAGATGGTCCATACAACTGATCGTTCATCTTCGTTCGCGTCCTGGTTTTGGACCGGTAATTGTTGAAGCTTTAACCTTGGATGAAATTATGGAGGGCAGCGTATGACGTAAATATTTTATTTTATTTCTTATCACGGAGGAAAACCACAAAATCTTTTTTAACGAGGAATTTTATGAATAACAACTCACTCAAAAAACTGATGCCCTTTGCGGTTTTCTTTCTTTCGGTTCTTCCGCTCTTTGCTCAAGCTTCTTTGCCGGGAGGTATGACTACTCTTGCCCAGTCAATTCTTGGAATCATGACCGGTGATTTTGTTAGAATCATCCTTGCTATTTTTCTGTGCGGTTCAGCCATTGCCTATGGCTTTAACAAAGACAACGATAAGGTTAAACGTAATTGTATAGCAATTGGTGTAGCTGCTGCAATCTTAATAAGCGCATCGTCTATTGTCGGTTGGGTTTGGAGCGCCAGCGGAGGTAATTAATATGGTTGACATGCGCCCTTATGCCATAAAAGTTCGAAGGTCTTTGTTGCAACGCGACCTTCTGGGCGGTGTTCCACAGATGGGGCTAATTTTTATTTTTGTTATGTCTGTCGTTTTTGTGTATGTGCTGCGCCTTTACATTATGATCGTTCCTATTCTTATCCTGTACTTTGTTATGCGCATCTTAACAAAAAAAGATCCTTGGCTTATTGACATTGTTATCGACAGCATCCAGCAAAAGGATATCTTTATTCCATGAGTCAGAGTACCGGACAGTTTTATACCATTCTACCGTGGAATTTTATTACAAAATTCCACGAAGGAGTGGTAGTACAGAAAGACGGCATTTTGCAGCGCACCTTTGCCTACCTTGCCCCCGATGCCGATTCTTCAAGCGCGTTTGAAATTAACGATCTGTGTATCAGAGTTAATGATTTTGTCAAGCGCCTGGGCACCGGCTGGGCATTTTTCGTCGAGGCGCAGCGCTTTTGTACCAAAGAATACCCGGTAGAAGAGCGAGGGATCTTATCTGGCTTTAACACACTTGCGTCCTATCTTATTGATCGCGAACGTGAAGAAGCGTTCCAGGCGGCCGGAAAACATTTTGAATCCAGTTACTACATTACCTTCGTTTGGCGGCCTCCGGTAGAAGGCATTAAAAAACTTACTGGTATGTTTATTGCTGCATCAAGCAGCGATGAAAAAGCAAAAACCATTAAGGAAAATGTTGAGTATTTTGTTTCCGAAACCGATACCATTACCGGCCTGTTGTCTGCTAACATGCTCATTGCACCATTAAACAATCAGGGTACAATAGCTTATTTGCACTCTTCCATATCCTTTATCCGGCAGGAGATACGCTTTCCCTGTACGTCAATACTGCTTGACCGCTTACTTTCTGTTAGCACCTTGGAAACTACATTGACCATGCGGCTTGATGGATACTATATCCCGATAATCGGAATTAACGATTTTCCGGAAGAAACATACCCAGCAATTTTGGAAGCTTTAAACCGGGCAAAGCTTGAATATCGCTGGGTTTCACGCTTTCTGTGCCTTGAGAAAGAAGAAGCAAAAAAGGAAGCGCAGAAAAAAGAGAAAGCACATCGGGGAAGTCGGAAAACATTTTTACAGACGTTTGCCGAAGCAACATCGGGAGGCAGCTCCGGAGGCGGCGTTATAAATCACGGCGCGTCAGTAAAGGAAGCCGATGCGGTTGATGCAGGTGTTGAACTTGAAACCGATGTTGCTGCCCTTGGTTTTTTCACTACTTGTATTATGGTCTGGCACAAAGATTATAAAACAGCCATGAAAAAGGCTGAAACAGTAAGAAACATTATTAATTCTGCTGGGTTTACTTGCAAAGAAGAAACCTTTAATGCCCTTGAATCCTTTAAGTCTATGATGCCAGGCCAGGTGTATGCTAATTTTCGCGCTCATCCGGTTATGTCCTATACACTTTCCCATATCATTCCACTATCTTCTGTCTGGGCAGGTATACGGGTAAATCAGCATGCTGGCCATGTGTCCGGAGTGAGCCTTCCGCACATTACCTGTACCACTCAGGAAGGTACACCGTTTTATTTAAATCTTAATCCATCGGACGTCGGCCATACTGCAATCTGGGGGCCCACCGGTGCTGGAAAATCAACGTTACTTAATCTATTGGAAGCTCAATTTTTCAAATATCCAAATTCTCAAGTCGTTGTATTTGACAAAGGCAAATCCTGCAGGCAAATTTGCCTTGCTTCCGGAGGTCTATTCTTTGAACCGGCATCAGAATCTATTGCTGGTATATCGTTCCAGCCCCTGGCACAGCTAGAAAACGATCGTGATATCATGGATGCTATTGACTTTATAGAATCCTTGTTCACGGTAAATAATGTTCCTGTTTCGCCACCCCTTAGCGCTGCCATAAAAAAGAGCCTTGAATTAATGCAAAGTATTCCTGTTGAAAGCAGGACACTTACATCATTTGTTCAATATTGCGATTATATGGATCCTGAAACCAGACGTCCTATTGTTAAGGAAATGCTGGGAGATTATCTGTGGGAAGGCGGCAAGTACGGTAAGATTTTTGATTCCAGCTTTTCAGGTATATCTCTTGACACCCGTTTTTTAGCCTTCGAAATGGAAGATTTAATGAATAGGGGTGAAGGTTGTATTGTTCCTGCCCTCATATATCTTTTTAATATGGTAGAGAAAAAATTTGACGGCCGTTTATCGATGCTGGTGCTCGATGAAGCCTGGCTTTTTTTGAAAAACGAAATATTTGCAGATAAAATTGCAGAGTGGCTAAAGGTGCTTCGAAAGAAAAACGTTTTTGTTGTTTTCGCCACCCAAGAAGTTGCTGACGTAGAAAAATCTCCGCTTAAGACTACCATTATACAGCAATGTCTTACCAAAATTTATCTAGCTGATCCTACCGCACTTACCGCCCCCATGCAGGAAGTCTATCAGAAATTCGGTCTTACCCAGACAGAATTAGCTTTTCTTGCATCCAGTACCATGAAGCGAGACTATTTTTATACCAGCCCCCTGGGACGGCGTATGTTCCAGCTCGATTTGGGCAGGCTCACTCTTGCGTTTATCGGAGCGCCAAACCATCAGCTGCTTGATAAACTGATAATTGAAAAAGGTTCCGGGATACCTTTTTGGCGCGATATACTTAATCATTACAGAATCGATTATAGAAAATATATCGGACACGATGCACCTAAAGAAAAACAGATTGATCCGGGACCACCGGCGGCCAGAGCCGCTGTTCCCCATGGGCTGCCCCCGGTACCGGTAGGCGCTACACCAGCGGTTCTATCTGCTCCCCGCTCAAGTGACGCCGCAGCAATCCTTGATGCTGTTGCCACGCTACCCGCTCGGCGAAAAAAAGGCGAAGGCCGGGCAGCAGAAACTCTGGCCAAACGCCTATCGGTCAGCCCATCCACCATTTACCAGGCGCAAAAGCTACTACGCCTTGGCGATGATGAGCTCATTAAACGAGTCCGTAACGGAGATATTGGCATTAAAACGGCTTATAAAAGCCTTGAAAAGGCAGGTTAATATCTATGCTTGACATATTTATTTATTTTATGCTATACTTACTTTGCCGGAGAAACCACAAAATGATAAAATATTCTTTTATAATTATC
>Ga0099364_10015587_pt1 | contig 10015 bp, 7 predicted proteins | sample TergutTh196P3_FD_73070 | JGI IMG/M metagenome (GOLD analysis project Ga0099364, IMG submission 73070) | Microcerotermes parvus P3 segment gut microbial communities from Pointe-Noire, Republic of the Congo - Th196 P3 | ecosystem: Host-associated > Arthropoda: Insects > Digestive system > Gut ...
AAGGGGCGGACATTATTATGGTCAAGCCGGCGTTAGCCTATTTGGACATTGTGCGGATGGTTCGGGATCGTTTTGAAGGCGTTCCGATAGCGGCGTACAATGTTTCCGGCGAGTTCAGTATGGTCAAAGCGGCAGCGGAGCGCGACTGGATAGACGAAAAGGCGGTCGTCTTGGAATCGCTCACGGCGATGACCCGAGCGGGAGCGAATATCATTCTAACTTACTGGGCGAAGGATGTCGCACGATGGTTGTAATCAGAGCCGCAATCGTAAGCGGCTGTGTTTCTGTCAAGGGACTTAACGTTACGTTTGCCAAAACTGCCTAAATTCACAACTGGACTTCAACGTGCCTGCAAAATGTGAAAGTATTCCGATTATGCCGATTGTGCCGATTCTAAAACTTATGTCGATTGTATGAGCCTCTGCCCCTACAAATCAACCTTCAAAGCCAAAAACACTGTTACTAGTACTCCAAATTGTTCGATACCCCGAATGACGTAGGCGAGTTCCAAAGCAGGGAACGCCGTAATTTGCTAGGTCGAAAGGAGTCGTAAACGATGTCCAAATTTATCAGGGACTACACAGGTTTCGCTGCTAAAGTCAATTCCGAAATAGGAATCGTCCAGCCGAACGCCCGGTTCTACCCCATGTGGGCATTGCGCTTGCTCCTCATTTGCCTGATCCTTTTCACTCTTCCTACAAAGTCGGCTGCACAGCCGCCATTCGACGACCCGGTATGGGTCTATCACCTTGGGCATACTCCGACATTACCGGATTACACGGGCGGGGGTTCAAACGTTTTGGGACAGTGGGCTATAGATGGGAGAACGGGGGCACCGCCGGGACCGGCAACGGGAGATGCAGCATTTCCCGGGATGGCTCCTTACCAATACCTTTACACACAGCACGCCAACGTCACAGGGGGAAACCGCTGGACAAACTCATTCGTGTCCCTGGCGGGAAGCGTGAGAGGTGTCCAAAACGCCGCTCTGGGTGGAAGGGGCACACACTGGTGGGTGGGGAATGACGCATACGCTACTACACCGAACAGTACCGCTTTGTTTGTCGATGGCGGACGAATCCATCAGTTGGACCAATTGACCGTCCAAGGAGGCTTGGCAAACGACGGCAGCATTGATGCGATCAACACAATCAACGTGCACGGCAATGTATGGAACTACGCAGGGGGAAGCATTGGTGCTGCCACCGACATTGGATATATTTACACGATGACCGTTGCGGGAACGTTGTTCAACAATGCTCCTACCGTTCTTGCGTCTAGAGCAACGATCACCAACGTGATCGATATTAGAGCAGGAGTTTTGCACAACATGGGCTTGATCCAGCAGGTGCTGCGAGGAGGATTTATATGGAGTCTCGATGGACAAATGGACGCAAGCATTCAGGCGGGTACCCTCATAAACGGTAATAACCGTCGACTGAACTCCGATGGCTCCGCCAGAGAACGCCGAGAATCGGAAATTATAACGTCATGGGGCTATGACATTGATGTTTCCGGCGATTTTTTCCAGTATTTCGACGGCAGTGTCCGTGCCCGTGAAGGGACGCTTAATGTTGGGGGAACTCTTTATAATGCCGGGGAAATCAGAATGAGCCAGAGGCGGCCGCCAGGGACGGGGGGAACCAACGGACTTGTGACGGATGCCGATTGGTGGGATGACCTCAATTATAATCATGGATGGAATATCTCTGCACTCGATCTCTACAACGACGGGCGGCTTTGGAGCCAGTGGACTGATGGTTCCTACCGACGCAGTGGTGCCGGTTTGAGTGATATTGAGGATACAGACATTCGTGCAGGCGGTACAGATGCCCTGCTTGGTGCCTGGGGGATCATCTATGATGCCATTCACATTGACGTGGGGGGTAATTTGACCAACATTGGTGCCAATGCCGTCATCAATGGTTCGGTGGACACCCACGACGGCAGTTTTATGCACGTCGTCGGCGGTTTGTATAATCTTGACCGAGCCAGCATTTTTAACTATCAGGAAGTTGTCGTTCACGGAGACTTTGAAAACCGGGGTGCAACGTTTGTCGGCGGAAGTTGGTTCAGGCACTCTTACCTGACGACCAACGACGAACGTTCCCAGCAGAATCGGGCAACAGGGATCATAGACATTGGCGGAAATGTTATTAACCGTTCCGAGTTGGCTACCGGCGGAGAAATCTACGGCGGTTTGATAGCCAGTTTTGACAGATTTGACGTAGGCGGAAGTTTGTACAACGATGCGAACAGTCTGATTACGGGTACTTATGCACACCAGGTAAACCTTTTAGGCGAGACTACCGCACCGCTGGAGTACGGTTATACCATCGTTCCTGTTGATCCTATTACAGGTCTCCCCACCATTTATGGGCGCAGGGCAAGTATCAGCAATGGAGTTATGTATAATGGCAATCATTACCGCACTTCGGCAAGTGAACTCAATGTGAGAGGACTGTTTCCTGACAGTACTTCCATTCCTGCCGAGCCCACTTTCCGCGGACTGTACAACGCGGGGCACATTCGAGAGATTGACATCATCAACGTTGGTGTTGCTACCGACGAGCGTACCGTACTGTGGAACGCCTTTGCCGTGACGGCACCGGGGGCGACGTTGCCGACTTCCAATGGCGGGGAACATCAGGAAATGTTCCAACCGTTTGTGTTGATGGGACCCGCCGGTACCATTACCGATATTGGTGTCATCAATACTGCGAACCTCATCAATGAGGGAACAATCAGCGATATTGACGTAGCGATTAACGTTTCCTACGCTCTGATCAATACCGGATTGTTGGATGGTCTTAGTACTTCCCATATCCAATGGTTTTACCCTGCGGACGGCAGCGCACCTATCAGAGAAGTAGTCTTGCAAGAGACGCACGCCGATCTTCGTGTGGGAGCGGCAACTGCTGCGAACGAGTATGTCGATGAGGGGGTCGGAATCTATAACGCGGGAACAATTATGAATTTCGGGGTCGTTTCTACATTGGGCGACTTCTACAATGCAGGTATATTGCAAGATGTCAGGATGGTGGATATAGGCGGAGACCTCGTTGTCCTCGAGGGGAGCGACTTCGGAGGTATCGGTACAGTCACCGCCTTCAATGACGTTCTCATCCTTGGCGATCTCGAAGGCGGCTTTGGTGTTTTGGATGCAAGGACGGGGAACTTGATTGTTGGAATGCGTCCCATTCCCGGTGTCGAGACGATATTTCCTACATTGACGGTTGATTCTGGTGCCGTTGCGTCAGGCAGTGCCGTAGAAAACTGGGGAACCGTTATCAATGACGGATTCATTGCCTCACGGACATCATTTTTGAACGAAGGCACCGTTGTTAACAATGGAGCAATCACTTTGCATAACAATTTCTTTAACTGGGGCACAGTTGGCGGGACTGGCAGGATTTCCGTTACCGGAGCTGGCAGTCAGTTTGTGAACGAGATTACCGGCACCATCGACGGCGGTCTCGTCATTGATGGGGGCTTCCGCAATCACGGACATATTTCACATACGCGTTCGAGCGATTTCATTCGTGTCACCAGCGGCATTGCTGACATTCGCGGCGGCACGGTTTCGGCAACCTACGATGCCGTTGTCGGTTCGCAATATCTTTTCCTTATGACCGACCAGCCGGGTGAACTGGTTGTCCAGCGGCGGATGAGAGTCGAAGGAAGCGGTGAGCCGGGATCGGTACTCGACTTCTCGCCGACCTACGGAAGTTGGAACGGTTCCCGATTTGTTGCAGGCGGAGACTGGGATTTGGATAATCAGTATTACTGGCTCGAAGTTCAACGGGCATATACCTACGGCGGGTACGGCAGAACCGAGAATCAGGTCGCTATCGGTTCATACATTGACTTGGTCAGTACTTCCGTCAAGCAAGATTTCGAAGATCAAGATGACCGGCATCGGGCAAGAAGCACCGGATTGTGGAATTTGCTGACTCAGTTGGACGGCATCAGCGACGGATATTACGATGGTGCCTCTGACATCAGGATGGATCGGGCGCAAAATCCGCACTACGATCAAGCCTACGCCGACCATCAGGGTCCGATCAACCCGGCTGCTCTTCGGGCGTTGGATGAATTGAGCGGTTCGATTTACGCCAACCTCGGCGGTGCCAGCGTTCACTATACAGGGGCGATCAACAGAAACCTTGCCGATGTCCTTCGGAGCGACGTGTTTAAGTTTTCGATGATCGGCAACCCTAACAATGCGATTCGCGGTCAGGCAATCGCACCGCTCCGGTATAGCCGTTGGGGAACATTCTTCGGTGTCGGCGGAACAACCCAGCATGACGGCAACGTCGATGGATACAGAACTTCGCTCGGCGGAATTATGTTTGGTGTTGACCGTGCAATGTGGACAGGAACACGGGTAGGTGCCTACGTTGCCGCGGCAACGGGCGATATCTCGATGAAGGATTTGGACGAAAGCACGGACATCACAAACCTTTCGGTCGGATTGTATCTGCGGCAGGAAATGTACTACGGTTACGGACTCGTTTCGGTAGGACTCGGGAGAGATACTTACAAAACAAAACGGCAGTTGAACATGATTCGGCACAACGCAGAAAGCAAAACGAACGCAGACATCGGAACGATCTATTTGGAACGCGGCATTGACATTCCGGTCTATTACGCAACGCTTCAACCGTACACGAGTTTCCAACTGGTGTCAGTCAGTCAGGAGCAGTTCACCGAAAGGATGTGGAACCAATACGGCAATCGCGCAGATGTCGGCTTGGAAGGACTCAAGAACCGGACGAACAGTTACCGATTGGCGTTTGGAACAAGGGCGAGTACACAACCGATACCGATGCGATGGGGGCAGTTGGCGACCACTTATAATATCGCATGGTTCCACGAATTCCAAAGTGAGAAGGAAAGACGTTTTTCTGCTCGCTTTAGCAACCCTGATGGCACCAACTTCGGGACACCGTTCTCGAGTTCCAAGTTTACGATTCGCGGCAGCGATCCGAAACGTGATTGGTTCAATTTCGGTGTCGGGCTGAACTTGGATCGGAACAGCACCCGGATATTCCTGGGCGGCGACCTGTTTGCGAACAGCCGACAGACGATGTTCAGCGGCAGCGGCGGTTTCATCACAAGTTGGTAACGAGAGAGAGCCGGCGGCTGTGCCGCCGACCAGTGTCCCTAACTCCTGTCTTCTCCCATGCACATTGCAATCATAATGGACGGCAACGGACGCTGGGCAAATCGGCGAGGGTTGCCTCGACATGAAGGACACCAAGCCGGAGCGGTCAGAGTACGCGAAATTGTCGAAGAATGTGTGCAGCAGAAAATCGAGCAACTCACACTTTATTGCTTTTCCAGCGAAAACTGGAAACGTCCCAAGCCGGAACTTGATCTATTGATGTCCCTCTTTCGGGAATACTTGAAAAAAGATCGGAGCGAACTCATTTCGGGGGACATCCGCTTCAGCATGATCGGCAGACGCGTTGATATTGCCCAAGACATTCTTGCATCCGTGAGTGAGTTAGAGACACTCACGAAAAACAATCGGGGACTACGTCTTTGTTTGGCTGTGAATTACGGTTCTCGCGGTGAAATTGTCGATGCCGTCAAAAAAATCGTCGAAAACAAAATACCGGTCGAGCAGATCGACGAACAGTGCATTGCGGCGAATCTTTACACTGCGGGGATGAGCGATCCCGACCTATTAATCCGAACGGCAGGAGAACAACGATTGAGCAATTATCTCCTGTGGCAACTGAGTTACGCCGAGATTTGGGTCACCGAAAAATGTTGGCCCGACTTCGACGTTGCTCTATTCAATCAGGCATTGAAAGACTTTGCCCAACGGAAACGGAAATTTGGCGGGTTGTAGAGCAGCAGAAAAACCTTTCCTTTGCCGCTTGCATTTTTTTGCTCTTGGTTAGTTTCTGAAAAATTGTTAGAATCGCACCATGCGATTCTTGTTTCTTTTGCTTCCTTTGTTGTTGTCGGGATGTGTCGGTCTCGGATATCAAGTCGGCTCGCAGTCTCTTTTCGGACAAGACATCCGAACGGTCTACGTACCGATGATCGAAGCCGATCCGACCCGACGGCATCTTGCCGAACGGCTTACCGAAGCGATCAGTAAAAATATCGAAGCACGTTCCCCCTATAAAGTCGTGGGGCGTCCCAGTGCCGACAGTGTGTTGGAGTGCCGAATCATCGAAAAGAATCGGCGGGTATCTCTTGTGGACCCTCATAATGACCCGCGTCAAACGACCGGAGAGTTAGTGCTTCAAGTCCGATGGCGGGATCGCCGATCTCAAGACCTGCGGCAATTCGATGTTCCCGTCTGGAACGAAAGGGCAACTCAAGTTACGGCGAGCGATTCGATGATCGCCGAGGTCGGTCATTCGCTCCTGATTTCCGAGCAAAGGCAAATTGACCGCATCGCTGCCCAAATTGTCGGAATGATGGAATCGCCGTGGTGATTACGCAATTCCTCGTTTGCATCCTTTCAGTTTGCTTCAATGATCAAGCCGCTATCTCGTAGCAAAAATTGCAATTCCCGTAGCCGCTGTTCGCCGCCGGGAGAGACTCGAACCTGCAATATCGGTCTCCAATGCATGTTCTCGCCTGCGGTGCCCCATGTGTTTTGGAACTCCCAAACTGTCTGCACCAGTTGATCCACCGCCGCGTGAACTGAATCGGCAATCGGAATCTCCCGCTCCATTGCTAAACCGGCTTGGGTAGGTAACACAAAGCGATCCGCCTCGCATCGCACTCTCACTGTTCGAGAAACCCCTGATGTGAATTGCGTTGCTTCTCGCAGTGCCCAATTTTGTGAACGTTGAGGCGGCAGACTTTGCATCTGCCGTGCCGTCTGCTGCTCCGGTGTTGTTTCCCTTGCCGCTTGCTCCGAGAAAGGCGGTGTTGTGTTCATTTCTGTTGCGTTTGGAGGTTCCAAGCCGGAAGCCCATTGGTCTGTTGGTTGTTGCTGCCGGATATCTGCTGGTTGTCGATTGGATTCCAGATGACGTTGCGCCGCCTCCCTGTTTCGCATGGGGCCGCCGAGCGGCACAACTTCCCCACGATGAGTGAGACGAAATTGTTGTGCATTGCCGTTGCCCGACGCTTGCTCCGCCATCCGCCGGGCAACCATGTGGCTGCTCAACCGATTACGGGAATCTTCCAACTGTAAAAGCAATCTGCGGCGTAGCTCTTCATTAGGAGCAGGATACTCGATATTCCAATCTTCTCCGACGATTTCGTAACCAAAATCGCTGAGCCATTCGCCGGTCGCTTGCCGAGCAGTGGAAAACATTTCGACTCCCGAAGGACGCACAATCAGTAACGGGTACGGTTCACTCCCCCGAACGACCTGTCCAGTGTCGAGATAATACTGCCGAATGACCCGAAGTGCCGTATCAAAGGGATTGGTCGGTTGTTCAAGCATCAGAAAATCGCTTGGTACCAGTTCGACACCTTCCGGCTGAATGATGATTTTATTGTCGCGGCACTCGATGTAAATTGGTCGCCGAAATGTTCCATCGGGTCCCCGATAGGGTATGATAGCGTAAGATTTCTCTTTTCGGGCGGCTTCTTGTTGAAGTTCGGCAAGTTCCAGTTCGGCTTCCGCACGCCGCAGTTGCTGTTGGGCGAGAAGCCGTTTGAGATGTTCGAGTTCTTCGGGTGTTACTGAGACCTGCGAGTCGAGTTGCCGTGCCAGTTGCTCCAGCCGGTCGAGTTCTTCTCTGATCTTTTGCGTTTCCCTTTCGGCAAGAGCGAGTCTCGCATGCAGGTCGGCGAGTTCTTCTTCGGCTTCCTGCTGAACAAGGACGAAACGTTCGGCAAACCAATCGGCTTCTTCAGTTTGCCAAGTAATTTTTCGTTGGAGTTCTTCGGCTTCCTCAAGAGTTATTATCGGCGTTGCCGCCGCCGGACTGATCGCCTGTTCCCGAATGTCCCACGCAATCAGGATGAGGAGCAAGATCATTGCCCCCATCACGCAAAGCAGAACAGGCAGAAATGGGAAAAGGGATACCTTCATAAGGTTGGGGAAATCGCATTAAATACAAAACAGACGGACACACTCTTTGTCTCCTCGGTCCAGAATTGTTTTCACACATCTCGGTGCCCTATGCCGTAATGGGCGAAAACATTCCACAGGGGAAGTCTAATGAAAATGGAGAGGTAAGGCAAGAGTAAAATAGTTGTACAAATATGAGAGTACCGGATTTTATCTCCGTCTATTCCCCGCTATTTCATCCATTGCTTTTGCTTCTGCTTTGCGTTCGTCTTCCAAATACTGTTCGTGCCGTTTTTCTTTCAATTTTTCGACGATTTTGAGTTCTTTGTTTGCTTCGACCACTTTAGCACGTCGAATCTCGATTTCCTCATCAATGACCTGTATTTTTTGCATTAATTCATCTTGGTCGGCACGGAGAAACATCTCTTGCCGCCGAAGACCAAGCAGATATTCGATGTTGACCGTCTGTCCCGGTTGCATGAGTGACCGGGCAGTGACCGTTCCTTCCTCAAGTTGTTTTTCGATTTTCTGCAAATCTTCTTCGAGGATACGCCGCACATCGTAAACCTCTGCCAATTTCGCCTGACATTCTTTCAATTCGTTGTCTCGAATTGTTATCAGTGGTTCCAGGCGAAATTTGAACATAACAAGGAGTTGTACTTACAGGATGGCAGCGTCATTTTACTCCTAAAAACAAGCCATTTTTTTGCGTTTTCCGTTTTAGGACAACCATCGAACCAATCACTTTGATGGTCGATTCTCGTGACTTGGGAAAGAAACTCTACCGCAATTGTCTCTGAGACCGCACCAATGATAACAATTTTGGAGTTAGAGCACAAGTCTGACAAGGCGAGTTGACTTTTATGTTGTTCAACGGTATCCACTGAAAAAAATTCCCTACGGTCTTGCATAAGTTTGCAAAAAGTGATAAACTCCGTGCGATGTTCTTTACCGTTGACACTCTTTGTGAGGAGAATGATGAGTCTGAAACAACTTTCCCTTTTTTTGGAAAACAAGCCGGGCAATGTGCGGAAAGCATGCCGAATGCTTGCTGAACATGGTATCAATATCGAAACGATGGCTCTTGCCGACACCGAACAGTTCGGTATTCTTCGCATTTTGGTCAAAGATTGGAAACGCGCCCAAGAAGTGCTAGAGAGTAACGGTGTTGTCGTTCGTTTGTCCGAAGTCATTGCTCTTGCGGTGGGGCATCGTCCCGGCGGCTTGGCGGACATTCTCGATATTCTCGACGGTGCTAACCTGAACATCGAGTACATGTATGGTTTTTCCCAGCGTGTCGGTTCCGAAAAATGCTGTAGCCCCATTCTGGGCGGAGAGATTGCGGATAGTGCTATTATCGTGTTCCGTTTTAATGATCCCGCCGCCGCTGCCGAAGTACTGCAGCAGCAGGAGATCCGAGTGCTCGCAAGCGAAGAACTCTTTGGGTAACCGCCGGGTGGCAATGTCGGCGATAAACTACTCCTCACCCTGAAATACTACCGTGAATACGTTAATATGGAGTCCCTCGCCGACGACCATGATTGCGCAATGATATAGTCTTCGCTACTGAGGTGTTTTGTTAGAAAATGAGGTTGAAAATGAGGTTTTCTCCAGCATTGCATTGCGCTGTAGTACTATCTTGTGGAAAATTGTATTACTGCCCTGCTTCAATCTTGACGGACGGAGTTTTCCCATCATACTTTTGGCAAGGAGAAATTGTCCTTCAAGATTGGGGCAGGGCAAAGGACACAAGGACTGCAAAGTAGCCAAGCCAGCGCCCCTTCCCTCACGGGCAGGAAGCCAGAAAAACAAGGTTAATCTCTTACGTCTGGATTCCCGTTTTCACGGGAGCGACAATGAAGAGGGCTAGAGAAAGTGTCTAATAGACCTGTTCTCTAACTCCCGACGACGCTCAAAATGTTCGTGCCAAAACGCTTTTTTTGCCGCAAAACAGCCAAAAACTGTGTTTTGCCTATTTTGCGCATTTTTGCCATTTACATGTTAGAGAACAAGTCTATT
>Ga0099364_10015588_pt1 | contig 10015 bp, 5 predicted proteins | sample TergutTh196P3_FD_73070 | JGI IMG/M metagenome (GOLD analysis project Ga0099364, IMG submission 73070) | Microcerotermes parvus P3 segment gut microbial communities from Pointe-Noire, Republic of the Congo - Th196 P3 | ecosystem: Host-associated > Arthropoda: Insects > Digestive system > Gut ...
TACAGCAGTAGGCGTATTTCCGTCGGCTATGGGGAACTCGGATTTAGGATGGGAACGAACGGTCTCAACAAATCTTGGGTTTGACATTATGGTATTAAATAACCGTATATCTGCCGAAATTGAACTCTATAATTCCAATACCAGCGACGTGCTTGTCAGGAGAAACCTCCCGCAGATATCGGGCTACAGCAGTGTATGGGCAAACCTTGGCGGCGTGAACAATAAAGGTATAGAATTAGGGCTGACCACACGTAATATTGTTAGTCATGACTTCAGGTGGACTACAAGATTTCTGTTTTCTTTGAACAGAAATGAGATTACAGATATCTATGGCGACGGAACTAAAGAAGACATCGGGAATACATGGTTTGTAGGCGAGCCTCTGGGGGTCAATTACAATTATGTACTCGATGGCGTTTGGCAAGAGGAGGACCTCTTCAATGGTACAATTTATCCGAACTATTTTCCGGGAATGTACAAAATTGTAAGTCAGGATGAGACAACCGCTCTTAATGCCAACAAAGACAGGACAATTGTGAGCTACAGCGTGCCAAACTATCGTTTCAGCATCAGCAATGATTTCAGTTACAAGGGTTTTGCATTGAGTATATTTATCAATTCCATTCAAGGCGGCAGTAAATACTATCAGGGCGACGCTTATGGCATAATTGCACCTGCTGCGGGCGGCACCGATTTCGCTATCCGCGCCAACCGACCTGCCATTTATTCGTATTGGAGACCCGATAATCCGGTCAATAACGTTCCTGCCATGTATTATTCTCCGCCGTTAACTCCGGCTTACTACATGTCAAGGAGTTTTATTCGCTTGCAGGATGTTTCACTTTCCTACAATATTGAAAAAACATTTTTGGAAAGGTTAAATATCAGCAGTATGCAGGTCTATGTCAGCGGTAAAAACCTCTATACGTGGACCAATTGGCCCGGCTGGAGTCCCGAAGGCAATTTTACGCCTTTGATGAGAAGTTTCATCGGCGGTATAAGAATGAGTTTCTAACCAATAAAAAATCATAAAAAAATGAAAAGTTTCATAAAAAAAATTGATACATTTAGCCTGTTAATATTGGCATTTATCTTGGTCTTCACGGTTTCCTGCGGCGATAGTTTTTTGGACGAGAACCCCAAAAGCTTCTTTACGCCCGATAATGCTTATTCACAGCCTGCGCACATTGAGCAAGGTATTGTTGGATTGCATCAACAGATTAGACCATGGTGGGTTAATAATGTAGCCACTACGTCTATCATGTTTACCCTTGGCACCGACCTTTCATATCATGGCGAGCAGCCCGGAGGCGGCACTATGATGAACTATCTAAACAATCTCACGCCAACGGCTGGCGCCGCTACTTTTTGGAACAGGTCTTACAGCCTTATCCAGAGTGCAAACGTGTTGATAGAAGCAATCAATAATTCGGACAATGCTATTTGGTCAAATACTGCTGAAAAAGATGCGCTACTTGGCGAGGCAATGTTCTTCCGTGCTTTTGCATATCGTAGCCTTGTTGTTCTTTTTGGCGACGTGCCAAAGGTAACAGAAGCTATTGATTATCCTAAAACAGACTTTGTGCGCGCCCCCAAAGCCGAAATATACAGCTTGATGGAGACGGATTTGGAATTTGCAACAAGGCATTTGCCGGGACGCGGCGCCGAAAAAGCGCCGGGACGCATTACTCAGGGAGCTGCATGGCATTTGTTGAGCGAAACATACCTTATACAGTCGAAATTTCAGGACGCTGCAAATGCAGCAACACGTGTTATCGAGGACTACGGGTATGAGCTAATGACGCGACGATTTGGCACAAAGCTTGGAAACGATGTTTTTGGCGCCGGAGACCCTTATTTTGACCTTTTCGGACATGGAAACCATAACCTGGCGGAAAATACAGAAGGAATATGGGTAATTCAGGTATATCCAAATGTTATCGGAGGTACGGACAATCCGGGCGAACGAATGTATGGCGCGGCTTATTACCGGACCGGTAATACCCCGGATGGTTTTATTGCATTTCGCGGAGAATTTGTTGACGGAGCATACACAGGTCTTTGCGATACGCTTGGCAGACCCGTTTCGTGGAACAGACCAACAAGTTACGTTACCCACACTATATGGGGAGGCGGCAACTGGAACGTAGACCAGCGAAACGCAGAACACAACATCAAGCGAAATTATTATTTCGACAATCCGGCATCTGCATATCATGGACAGAAAATAGAGTGGTCGTTGTATGAAGCAGCCGGAGTGACCAGAAATAATCCCATGCAGGACACAATAGAGTTCCTTTTTCCGTATTTTATAAAAATCGCAGCGCCATTAGAGCGCTTCACCGACCCTGCGCGTTCGGGAGGCGGGATAAATCATAAATGTTTGTATGCCTTCAGGTTAGCCGAAACATATTTGATACGCGCCGAAGCGTATCTGGGGCTTAACAGACCGGATTTAGCCGCAAACGATATAAACGAGGTGCGAAACAGGGCGCAGGCTATCCCCGTGACCCCGGCAGAGGTAACTCTGGATTATATACTTGACGAAAGAGCGCGGGAACTTTATTCGGAAGAATGGAGGATGATAACTTTGATGCGACTTGGAAAATTAGTTGAACGGGTGCGCCAATACAATGACAATCCGCTTCGTCCCGGATTAGGTATTCAGGATTACCATGATTTATGGCCTGTTCCTCAAACCGAAAGAGACAGAAATGTTGATGCCGTTTTGACGCAAAATCCGGGTTATCCGCAATAAAATGATTATTGATAAAAGACAGCAGCGCGCCCCCGTTGCTGCTGTCTTTACATCATTTTTTTGAGAAGTAATATGAAAAACAAGAAATACATAATTTTGTTAGCGGTTATTTGTCTTCTGTCGTTAAGCGCCAATGCCTTTTCACAGGCTGCCGACCTGAAAATATGGTACACAGAGCCCGGAACAGGATGGTTGGAATCTATGCCGCTCGGGAACGGACGTATAGGAGCAATGGCGCTTGGAGGCGTTGCCAGTGAACGTATTATCCTGAACGAAGCAACATTATATTCGGGCGAATCGCCAATTCTCGAAACATTGCCCGATATTACCCGACACATCGACATCCTGACCAGAATGATACGAAATGGTGAATATGCCGAAGCTGACGATTATTCAACAAAGTATGTTACCGGTCCGGCAGTGCCGTGTTACCAGCCCTTAGGCGATATCGTATTAAATTTTTCCGGAAAGGAAGAATACACGGACTATACGCGCGAGTTGGACTTAACAAATGCAATCGCAACGGTGAAGTATAAATCAGGCGGCACAAACTTTACGCGAGAAATGTTCGTTTCACACCCCGATAATGTACTGATAATAAGGTTGAACGCTGACAAAAGAGGTCAGTTGAACTTCAATATTCTTATGGAATCGGTGCATCCGACAAGTCATTTGTCAACAGCAGCAAGGGAGTTAAGTTTTACCGGACAGGTTCCCGGATTTGCATTGCGCCGAACTTTTGAATGGGTAGAAGAATGGGGACAACAATGGAAATACCCCGATGTGTGGGATAAAGATGGAAACCGTAGAACAGACGTTGATTTTGCGCGCGACCCGAGAACAGGAGAACTCATGCCGGTTGTATACAATGGAAAGGGGGTAAAATTTGAAACAAGGTTACAGATTTTGCGGTGCGATGGACGGATAGCGGCAAATGCAGACGGGCTGACAATAAGTAATGCGCAGGAAGTAGTGATTGCCGTGGCTATTGAAACAAGTTTCAACGGATATGATAAAGACCCCGTAACAGAAGGACTAAATCCTGCAACATTGAACCAGGCTACGTTGTCAAACCTGAACAGGCGTTCGTATAATCAAATTGTGCGTTCTCACATTTCTGATTATCAGAATTTGTTCAATCGTGTTTCGCTGCAAATCCCCGACCCTCACGGCAAAACGACCTTGCCGACCGCCGCGCGGAAGACCGATTATTCGCTTTCAGCCGACCCGTCTTTTGCCGCGCTGCATTTTCAGTATGGTCGTTATCTGTTGATTTCGGCTTCCAGAAAAGGCGGCCAGCCGGCAAACCTGCAGGGACTTTGGAACGTGGACGTTATACCGCCTTGGGGAAGCGCATATACGACCAATATTAATATGCAGATGAATTATTGGGCGGCTGAATCGACAAACCTGAGCGAATGTCACGAGCCGTTGTTCAGTTTTTTGAAAGACGTCTCAGTAACAGGCAGACGGGTAGCACGCGATATGTACAAACTTCCGGGCTGGGTACTGCACCACAACTCGTCGCTCTGGCGAGGAGCGCATCCGGTAGACTGGTACGGATTCATCTCTTTCTGGCAAATGGCTGGAGGATGGCTTTGCCAGCACTTGTGGCAACATTACATGTACACAAAAGACGTTGAGTTCCTGAGAGAAACAGCATATCCGATAATGAAAGGAGCCGTACAGTTTTATAACAGCTGGCTTGTTGACGACGGCAACAGACGATTAGTTACGCCGGTAAGCAACTCCCCCGAAAATCAGTTCTTCTATATTGACGAGCGCGGTCAGCGGAAAATTGCAGGAATGGCGATGGCATCTTCGATGGACCTGGCAATAATTCGAGAATTGTTTCAAAATACTATTGAAGCGCAAAAACTGCTTCAGGTCGATATCGATTTTTCAATCGTGCTTGCCGACAAACTTGCGCGACTGTTTCCGTACCAGATAGGCGTAGATAATCAAAAAGGTCAGTTTCTTGAATATTTCAAAGAATTTATTGAATCTCCGCCCCGTCACAACACCTCGCCCTATTATCCGCTATATCCGGGGAATCAGTTTACTCTCGACAAGAACCTCGAAATGACACAGGCTGTTAAGACCTTGATGGTAAACCGCACCGTTGCACGACCTGCAGGCGGTGGCTGGGTGGGCGCGTGGTATGCTGTTCTTTGGGCGCGATTAAGTGAAGCCCAAAGAATACCGCCATACATGGAGGCATTGATACGTCGTACGCACCTCAACATGTTCAGCGGCGGAGGAGCTGTTTTTCAGATAGATGCAAATCTCGGATATACGGCTGCCGTAGCCGAAATGCTATTGCAAAGTCATTCGGGCGAAATAAAACTGTTACCCGCTTTGCCGGACATCTGGCGGTCAGGCGGCACAGTGACCGGTTTGCGCGCAGAAGGAGGCTTTGAGGTGGAAATGACCTGGAAAAATGAAAAACTTGAGAACGCTACCGTTAAAAGTATAGTTGCTAATCGCGCTAAAATACGGTACAAAGAAAAAGTAATAGAACTCGATATGAGAGCAGGCGAAACAGTTAGTTTAGACGCCGACCTTAATCGTTTAAGATAATGAATGATAATTTATAACGTAAAAATAATTAATAATTAATTTGATATGAAAAGATGTTTTTTTATAATGTTGATGTTCTTTGCCTTACCGCAAATGGTAAGCGCAAATACCCCCGCCGCAAGACCTAATCTTATGGCTGGAACGGCTAAAATAAATATTACTCCGACAAGCGAGCCTGTTCATGATTCTATCTACGCCCGGTGTCTGATTTTGGCCGTTGATGGTAAGCGTTTTGCTATCGTTTCGGTCGACCTTCCCGGAATGACAAGCAATGCGCTAAAAAGAATTTCGAAGGAAAGATTTGGCATAGACAACTTGTTGATTTGTGCTACTCACAATCATTCCGCCCCGTTCCGATTTTCCAGAACCGATTATTCCGCGCTCTATGAGGAAAGAGTTCTTGAATGTATCAGACGCGCTTCAGAAAGTATGTTCGAAGCAACTGTCAGCGCAGGACGCAAAAGTTTTCCCCAGTTGGGTTTTATACGATTGATAGTTCGCGATGATGGTCATGCTCGCGAATCGTGGTTCTGGGACGAACACCACAGTTATCTTAACCGCGAACGGATACCATACGGTCCCGTGGATGACGAAGTAGGCGTACTAAAGATTTCAGATATTAACGGAAATCCAAGAGTGATAGTAACCAACTATGCTTGCCATCCCGATGTCGTTTGCGATAACTATGAAATATCCGCCGACTTTCCCGGAGTTACGGTCAGAAGGGTAGAGGAAGCCTTCGACAATAAGGTGGTTTGTCTGTTTGTTAATGGCGCAGCCGGAAACGTGGGACCCCTTTTTACTGTTCCAAGGAGAACAGGTCCTGACGACCCCCTGAAAACAGATTATACACAAATGGAAAAGATGGGAGCTATACTCGCATACGAAACGCTTCAGGTGGTAAAATCAATAAAAACCTACAATAGCGTGGAAACATCAATAAAATATATGGAAGATTCCATGCAGTTTACAGGCAGGTTTGATAAAACATTGAGCTACACCGTTCATGTTGGCACGATGCTTATTAACGACGAAATACTGATAGCATTTTCGCCCGGCGAATATTTTGCACAGTTGGCGCTCGACTGGAAAAAGAAAATGCAGGGTGAGGTGAGATACCCCATGTTCTTCGGATACACATGGATAAACGGCAGGTCGCCGGGCTACGTTCCCGACATTAAGGGAGCCGCGCTGGGAGGTTTTGGAGCTGACCAAAATGAAAGAATAATAGAGGTAGGAGCCGGTGAACAACTAATGAACAGGCAATACGAAAATTACCTCCGCCTTACCGGACTGATGCGCAACAGACCCGGTCCCTCAGGATTTATACGTGGACCAAGATGGAGAATGGAGTTAATCGAATAAAAAAAATGATATGTGGAAAGCTATTAAAATTTTAAGTTATTGCATAATTTGCATTCTTGTAAGCGCATGTAAATCAGGCGCAGACAAGAACGACGAGGCGCCATTTTATTATGTAGACCCGTTTATAGGAACCGGAGGGCACGGACATACGTTCCCCGGCGCTACCGTTCCTTACGGGATGGTTCAGCTAAGCCCCGATACCAGAACACTGGGCTGGGATGCCTGCAGTGGATACCATTATTCCGACAGTTCGATTATTGGTTTTAGCCACACACATTTGAGCGGAACAGGGATAGGCGACTACGGAGATATACTGTTCATGCCGTTTGTAGGCGACATTAAGGTAGAAGCCGGAGACGAACAAGACCCTGATACAGGATACAGGTCAAGGTTCCAGCACAAGAACGAAAAAGCGTTGCCCGGATATTATTCCGTAAAATTGGACGACTATGACATCGACGTGGAACTGACCACTTCGACGAGGGCGGGATTCCACCGATATACCTTCAATAAAGGCGGACAAAAGGGAGTAATAATTGACCTGACGCATACAATACACGGACATAGAAATCCGGTGAACGAAATACGCATTATCAGCGATACGGAGGTTGCAGGAATAAAAGTCACCGATGGCTGGGCGACCTTTCATCACGTGTATTTTTATGCAAAGTTTGATAAGCCGTTTACATACAAACTGATAGATACAGGAGAGGAGGTTTCGGACACGAAAATAATATCTTCGCAGGATGCAAAGGCTGTGTTGCTTTTCGATATCGCTCAGGGCGAAAAATTGATGGCAAAAGTAGGTATATCCGCAGTTGATATTGGCGGAGCCAAAAACAACCTGGAAACCGAAATAAAGGACTGGGACTTCGACAGGGTTGTAGCTGACGCTAAACAATTATGGATAGAGCAGTTGAACAAGATACATGTGACGGGCGGCAGCAAAGATGACAGAATAATATTCTATACCGCTCTCTATCATTGTTCTATAAGTCCCAATATCTTTACCGATGTCGATGGACGCTACAGGGGCTTGGATAAGAAAATCCACACAGCCGACGGTTTTACCAACTATACAGTTTTTTCATTATGGGACACCTTCCGTGCTTTTCATCCGCTGATGACAATTATCGACCCGGAACGCAACAATGATTTTATCCGCGCATTGTTGAGCAAATACGACGAGGGAGGCATACTCCCGAAATGGGAACTGGCAGGGAACTATACGGGTTCGATGATTGGCTATCACGCTGTTTCAATGATTGTTGACGCCTATATGAAAGGTATCAGGGATTATGACGTAGATAAAGCATTCAGAGCTTGTATAGCAACTTCGCTTTACGACACAACGGGTATACTTTTTCCGTCACAGATTGTAAAGGACAAGCTGATGCCCATAGCGCGAAAATATTACAACGAGTTGGATTACATACCTGCTGACCGCGCCGGACGGTCGGTTTCCGAACAGTTGGAATATGCCTATTGCGACTGGTGCATAGCGCAATTTGCTAAAGACAGGAACGACCTTGCCGTGTATGAAACTTATTCGCAACGCGCCATGAAATACAAAAATGTTTTTGACCAGACCACAGGTTTTATGCGCGGCAAATTATCGGACGGAAGTTGGGAAACGCCCTTCAGACCAAGGGCGCCCAGCAGAAGTCTTGTGGAAGGAAATGCATGGCAATGGAACTGGTTTGTGCCCCACGATGTATACGGATATGTAGAACTGATGGGCGGAAAAGATATTTTCATCACTAAATTGGATTCGTTGTTTTCAATACCATCCTACATACCGGGAGAACGACGGATGGCAGATGCCACCGGACTGATAGGGCAATACGCGCACGGCAACGAGCCAAGCCACCATGTAACACACCTGTATAATTATCTCGGACAACCATGGAAAACACAACAATTAGTTGATTCTGTCCTGTTTTCTCTCTATTTTAACGACCCCGACGGACTGTCCGGAAATGAAGACTGCGGACAAATGTCGGCTTGGTATATATTGAACGCTATGGGGTTTTACTCTTTTTGTCCCGGCGACCCGGAATATTCCATCGGTCGTCCGATTTTCGACAAGGTTACAATTAACCTGACAAATGGACGAAAATTTGTGATAGAAACAAAGAACAACTCAAGAAGCAACAAATACATACAGTCTGCAAAACTTAACGGAAGAGCTCTGAACAGACCATGGTTTCATCACAACGACATAATGAAAGGAGGAAAAATTGTGATGAAAATGGGACCAAATACTGATTCGGGCTGGGGAATAGTTCAGCACAAATAAATCAATAATTTTTTTTATCAATAAATTTTTAAATTTTTAATTCAATAAAACATCATGAATAAAGTAGTATCGAGAAGGAATTTTATAGGAGCGGCAGCTCTTGGCGCCGGAGCGGCTATGTTGCCGTCTCATCTGGCTGCTTCGGATTATTCCGAAAATGAAAATTTCGAAAATGTCCAAAACTCCGAACAGGAGGGTCCTCCCCTGAAAATTGGGATGATGAGTTGGTTGTTCGGTAGCGAATGGGACCTGGACACGTTTATAAAGAACTGTACCGAAACAAATTATCTTCATGCTGAGTTGCGCACCACTCACAAACATGGAGTTGAGCTTACGCTAAACAGGGCACAGCGTTTGGACGTAAAAAAGAAAATTGCCGATTCTGCGCTCGAAGCCATCAGTTTAGCAAGCGCATACATGTATCATTTTCCTGACCAAAGGCTTGTGAGGGAAAATATTGAAGGTACAAAAGAATATCTGCAATTGGCAGCCGATGTTGGCGCAATAGGAATACGTGTGTTCCCTGACGCCTTACTCGACGAGGTGCCCGAAGAGCAAACAATGGCGCAGATAGGGAAAGCCCTGGCAGAGGTCGGAAAAGTAGGAAACGACCTGGGAGTAGACGTGCGCCTTTGCGTGCATGGACGTAGAACAAACCAGGTGCACGTTATCAAGCAAATAATTGATTATTCGGAAAGTCCTTACGTATACGTCAATTGGAACTGCGAGCAAAACGACCTGCGCGGAGCGGGATTTCATGCAAATTATAACATGCTCAAAGACCGTATTAGAGGAGTGCACCTGAAGGAATTGCGTAGCGAAGCATATCCTTACAGGGAATTTTTCAGATTGTTGAGGGCAGACGGCTACACCGGCTATTGTAATTGCGAAATAGGCAGAATAAGTTGCGACCCCCTCGATTTTATGAGATATTACCGCGCCTTGTTCCTTGCTTATCAAAATGTTATCTAATTTAATAATATCTGAAAACAATGGAAAGACGAACGTTTATT
>Ga0099364_10015589_pt1 | contig 10015 bp, 10 predicted proteins | sample TergutTh196P3_FD_73070 | JGI IMG/M metagenome (GOLD analysis project Ga0099364, IMG submission 73070) | Microcerotermes parvus P3 segment gut microbial communities from Pointe-Noire, Republic of the Congo - Th196 P3 | ecosystem: Host-associated > Arthropoda: Insects > Digestive system > Gut ...
ATTTCAAAAAATTGTTGCTTTTATTTTTTCCACAATTTCATTGAAAACCAATTCGTTCACCCTGCTACATTTTTGAATTACATCGCGCTCGGTATATCCGCTTATTAATTGACAAACAACGTAACTTTTCAGACTTAAAGGTTTTGAAAGCATGTCATCTCTCAATTCAAATGTGTACTGTGGATTGTAATTTTTTGAAGAAATCATTGCCAAATAGAAAAAACCTTCATCTTCGTTCAGTTCGTCGTTGGAAACAACAACTGCCATGTGCGGTTTCATTTTTCCGTCGGGAAAGAGAAAATTAACTTCGACAATATCACGTTGATATACTCTCATTCTAAATATTTGCTTATATGGTGCGACATGGAACGTTTCGAACCGTTCAGAAATGTGTTCTTCAACTGCTCGTATTCTTGTCTATCACTTTCATCGTAATATTCAGCAACTTCTACCTTTGAAATACCACGAATTAATGAGAGTACAGTTTTCAAGTCAGAAAACGGTAAAGTGTTATCTATGGTTATTTTTACTGTTGTCATACTCTATTTTATTTAGCTGTAAAATTACATAGAATTTTTGAATTACACACAAACGGATAAATTTTTTCAAAAAATATAGGAAAAAAGCAGGAAAAATATTTGTTGGTTTTCCGATTTGTTTTTTTTCACTATTCGCACTGTCGCCCGACAGTTGCAGATAACGTCCCGTCGGCTTGGCGAAGTTGGGGCTCCCACTGCTGTTGATGCGGGCGACTACCTTTCATTTTCGCACAACTTTTTCTGCGGGGCTACTGCCGCCGTTGCGCCAAATCGCCAGTTGTGCGTTCGGTATTTTGTCCCTTTATTCATAGTGTTACAAATTCAATATGCTTTTAAAAGTCTCTATATTAATAACTTTAATCTGTGGAAAGCCAATTGATTTCAATACGTTGAAGTGGCGGTCGTTGGTGACAAGATAGTTGGCGCCTGCATTAAGGGCACAATCAACAAATTTGTTGTCGTCATGGTCGGCTGTAATTAAATTCCATCTATAATAATTGTTGACTTTTAGCACATTAGGAGAAAGTAATAACTCGTTAATAACATCATTTGTAAACCATGTGTTATAAAAACGCTCCAAAATTTCGCTATACTCATTAATGATGTCGGTAGTATAGCATAACGTGATACGCATATCTCGAAATGCTTCCCACAAACAATAATACGGCGAAGTTACAGGCAAACAGACCACCAAACAGTTTGTGTCAAGAACTATCTTCATTTATATGGCGTACGATAATGAGAATTTAAAACTTCTTCTATCTTCTCATCGCTTAAAAAGATATTGCTTGCTTGTTGATCAACTCTTTTTCGGTAATAATCAAGCAACAAGGCTTGAATATCAGCCTTCTCTTCCTCGCTTCTTATTTGCGAAAATGCCTGCAATAAGAATAATTGCGTTTCATTTAACGGCGCATTTGAAATTGTCGCTTCCATATCCTTACATTTAAATTACCCCGCAAAGATAACCCTTTTTAATGATTAATGATTAACGGTTAATGGTTAATAAAAAAACAATCTTATGGTCTTTGAATCATTAACCACTAACCACTATACCATTAACCACTAATTAAGGTGCAAGGTGCTCCGGCATTTCGATTGGCGCGGTGGTTTGCCAGTAGAAAACAGGCAATTGATACGTGCCAACCGTCCATTTCCAAGGCGCGGCGTTTGTTGTGCCGAATGCCCAGTTGCGGGGCGAGCCTGAATAGGTACTCTGCGTTTTGGCTGCATCTTTATCTATGCCTGTGCCGTTGATGTCGCTGTCTCCAAAACTAACGCCGCTGTCGGTAGTCATGCCGCTAAATGCCGCGTTGTTGTTTAGCCCGGTGGCGTTGTCGTTTCTGCCCGCCACGCGCCCAAAATCCGTACCGGTGCTGCCGCTTTCCCTGTTAACGCTTGGATTAAGCGCAGCGCAGTTATTTACTCTTCTCGTATTACCCCCTACTATTCCGCCGACAATATTCTTGCCGCTTATGGCGCCTGTGGCGTAACACTCGCTTACGGTGCCGTTGTTATAACCCGCTATGCCGCCGACATAGTTGCTTGTGCCGCTTACCGAGCTTACCGAGCAGGTGGTATAACAGTTATTTATGGTGGTGGTGATGTTAACAACATAGCCTGCTATGCCGCCGACAATATTGTTGCTGCTTCTGACCACTCCGGTCACGTAGCAGCCCGTTATACTTGCGCCGCTGCCGGCAATATAACCCGCCACGCCGCCGGTATAAGCTCCGCCCTGAATATTCACATTCGCCAAGCCAAGATTTTGAATTTTTCCGCCTTCCACACGACCGAACAGTCCGATATAGTCTGTTGGAGAGTTGTTGATAATGAGGTTGGAAATGGTTTTGCTGTTGCCGTCAAAGTTGCCTTTAAACGAGTTTGTGCTTGTATTTCCTATGGGCGTATGATTGCCGAGGCTTCCTGCGATGGGTTCCGGCAGGGTGATGTCGCCGGTAAGGCGGTAGTTCACGCCTGCGGCGGCATAGGTTGCATCGCCCAAGTTAATCAGTTCGCTCAGTTTGTTCAAATCGGCGGCGGTACTAATCAGGTATGGCGAGTCGGAAGAACCGTCTCCGCTAAATGGGTTGACCGTAATCGTAAAGTTCTGTGTGTAGGGGGTGCCAGCCTCCATTCCGTCTGCAATGCTTGCCTGCACTATTACCGTACCTGTCATCGTGGTGTTGAGCCAACTTACGCCGTCTACGATAGATATACTGGCGCCGGTGGCTCCCGTATTTAAAATGCTCCACTCAATGGTCTTGTTGGTGGCTTCGGGGGGATTGACCGTGCCGGCAAGTTCAAGCGGCGTATTTGTGATTGCCGTGTCGGGTACGCCGGTGATGCTCTCTACAGGGAAAAACGGAGGGTCATACGCCTCCTCCTCCTTCACGGTTACGCTTACGGTGGCGGTTTTCGTTATTCCCTTTTCGGTAACGGTAATGGTAACTGTTTTCGTTCCCGCCGTCTTAAAGTCGTAACTTATCATAGCCTCGGTAACAGTTACCGCCTCTTTAGAGCCGTTGCTGTAGGTAGCAGTTACAACCATACCCGCAGGGTCGAACTGTTCGCCCTCCGTGTAGGTTTTCTTTGTAGGTTGTGCCGTTACTTCGATAGATACCAAAGTAACCTCTTTGTCTTTCTTCTTGCAGCCTGCAAGCATTACGCTCAGGCACAACATTGCGGCACATATCAGCGCCGCGTTTCTGAATAGATTCTTTTTTGTCATTTTACTCTAATTTAAATTTAACATATATATAATTATTAATTAATTTAATTCATAATTCCCCTCCTCCGGAGGGGGCAGGGGGTGGTTCTTCGCCGTTTTCACCACCCCGTCAGTTTCGCTTCGCTCAACTGCCACCCCTCCAAAGGAGGGGAATTGAAAAGGCGGAGTTGCACAAAACAAAAAAGCGGACTTTACATATCCGCCTTAGAGGTCCTGAGAATACCCGTATCTGCAAACAAGTAAACCCGCATCACTGCGAGCATTTACTTTATTCTTACAGATACTTTTGAAATTTCTCAGGTTTCTAAAGCAAGAATACACCAAACGCTATTCCATTATGTCTTAATCTCTTTTATCTATATCATTCAATACTGTTTTTAATTCGATGTAAAAATAAGAACTATTTATATAATTCAAAATATGTTCGTCAAAATTATTGCGCTTTTTCAAAATAAGAGGTAGTTGATAAAATTATATTATTCCTAAGTCATCATAAATTCGGCTATAATATTGTCCGAAATCATTTTTCCCTGATTGGTAAGTATAAGATGCTGATTTTCACTTCTCATCAAGCCATATTCCCTAAATTTACCCGACAAGTTTACGATGTAGTCATACCCCTCTTTTTCAAACGCTTTTTCAACATAATTGAGGTCTATGCCCCACATTGTACGCAGCGATGTCATTATGTATTCATTAAATTTTGTCCGTGCATCAAGCGCTTCCCTTTCAAAAAACGATTTCCCGCTGTTTACCAGATTAATATACTTTTTTATCGACTTTACGTTCCACTGCCTCGAATAGCCGTTGAAAGAGTGAGCCGCCGGTCCCGCGCCGATATAATTAACTTGTTTCCAGTAATTAGAGTTATGAATTGAAAAATAACCCGGCTTTCCGAAATTAGATATTTCATAATGCACAAAACCCGCTTTGCCCGATTTCTCAATGAGAATATTAAAAAGCGCCGCGCTCTCTTCCTCGTCCGTTTCGCTGATAGTTCCTTTTTCAAGCATCTTTTTTAAATGCGTTCCATTCTCAATCGTAAGATGATATGCCGAAAGATGTTGTATATCGTATGAAAAAGTAATGTCAAGATTTGATTCCCAATCTTTTACGCCTGTCTTTGGAAGTCCGTAAATCAAATCGACCGATATATTTTCAAAACCCGCTTTTATTGTGTTTTTCAACGCCTGTTCCGCCTGTTTTGAGTCGTGCCGTCTGTTCATCAATTTAAGGTCGGCATCTCGCCACGATTGTATGCCAAGGCTTATCCTGTTCACATTCAACTGCCTAAGTCCCAATAAATACTCAATATTAATGTCATCGGGATTAGCTTCAAAGGTAATTTCACTATCCGCATCTACCGAAAAATATTTATATATCCGGTTTATAATAGCTTCCGTTTCATTTAGCGAAAGAAGCGAAGGCGTACCTCCGCCAAAATAAATAGTAGAAATCTTCTCGTTTTGCAGATAATCTTTCCTCAGCGATATTTCTTTTGTTATTGCGTCAATGCAATCCGCTTTTATATCGGAAACAACAACGCTGTAAAAATCACAGTATGAGCAGTGTTTTCTGCAAAAAGGGATATGTATATAAATGCCTGCCATTTCGGAATAAAAATACTGCTTTTTTCCGATTTATTCCTTTCTTTGCAGACAGAAAATGCTAAAAAGATATAAATATTCGCTAATTATTTCTGTTATAATTTGTTATCTGAGCCTTAGAAGTTCAACAGGCTTTGACAAAATAAATATTTTCCATATCCCACACACGGATAAAATTGTGCATTTGTGCATGTATTTTGGTTTTATGTCGGTTATCATTTTCGAAACTTTCATCATCGCCCAAAAGCGACATTCTATAATTGCATTAACGTTGATTCCTCTCTTTTTCGGAATTATTATGGAACTTCTTCAGGGTTTATTGACAACCACAAGAAGCACCGATGTTTATGATGTGATGTTTAACACATTAGGCGTTTTACTTTCCATTGCGTTTTGGCTGATTGTCAGGAAAAAAATTAAACCGCTTTGATGTTGGCTTTTTGAAAATGCCGGAAACTTTCAAGCAGAAACTAAAGTTGTGCAACCTTTCATATCTTCTCCACCCTGGGCGTATGTCTTCCCCCATCGAACGGCGTATTCAAAAAGGTTTTTACAATGAGCAACGCCTCCGATTCGCTTATAAACCGCCCCGGCAATGCGCAAATATTTGCGTTGTTATGCGCTCTGGCAAGCCTGCTTATATCTTCGCTCCAGCACAATGCGCTCCTTATCCCCTGATGTTTGTTTGCCGCCATGTTTATCCCGTTTCCCGAACCGCATACAGATATGCCGAAATCGTATTCGCCTGCTGCAACAGCCCGCGCAAGCCGATGACCATAATCGGGATAATCGACCGGCGGTTCGGCGGAAAAACACCCAAAATCCTTTATCTCATATCTTTCATTTACAAGATATTCAATTATCTTTTCCTTAATAAAAAAACCTGCATGGTCTGAAACAACGGCTAACTTTTCTTTTTTCAATTTTCTATTATCAATATTAAAAAGGCAAAGTAATGAATAATCTTTTTAATTAATGAGGTTGTTTAAACTTTTCCTTAATAAAAAAACCTGCATGGTCTGAAACAACGGCTAACTTTTCTTTTTTCAATTTTCTATTATCAATATTAAAAAGGCAAAGTAATGAATAATCTTTTTAATTAATGAGGTTGTTTAAAATTATTTTTTGCCGTCGTTGCGCCAAACCGCCAGTTAGCAGCAGTGCATTTTGCTCTTATATATTCGTTTCTCAACATTTTAACGTATTACAAATATCAACCCTGCACCTAAACTCAAAGTTGAAATGCTTTTTTTGTAGTCAAATTGCTCAAATGTTTTTTCGTTTGTGTACAAATTTGTAATTGTCTTTTCATATACAATATTCGTTTTGTAGTGCGAAAACATAATATCTGCATTAAAGTAAAATCGTTTTGCAATTTTATATCCAAAAGAAACCGAAGGAGCAAGCGTAAAATGGTCGTTAGGTATTTTTTCACTTGAATAGTTTACTCTATATTCAATGTTGGTATTTTTTTCTTTCAAATCAGCCCTACCCCAATCTGTATAAAAAGAAGTTACTCCAATTGCAAATTTCGGATACACATAAAATTTGTTGGTTTCAAAACGATAAATTATGCCTAAATAACCTCGTTGAATATCTCCGCCAAAAAAGTTAAAATCATCGTACGCAGCACCTGTTCCTGGATTTACGTAATAGTTGTCGTCATACTGCGACTGAATGTTTGCATAAAAATTATCGTTTCTTTTCCTAATTCTGCTTGAAGTTCCTGCTTGATAATTAAATTCTAATCCCCAATGTTTATGGAAGAAGTAAGATATGGATAATATTTGCCAATAATATGAATTGTCGTCATATTGAAATAAATAGTCTGTTTCTGCTCCTTGCAAAAGTTTTGTCATTGGTATATTAGCGCCGACAAGAAGTCTTGTTTGCCATTTTGATTTATAATTAAGCGAATCCTGTCCGTAAACGCTGAACGAAAACATTCCAAAAAAGAATAAAATAAAAAGTTTGCGTATCATAATAACTCTATTTCAGGGGTTTGTTGTTTTAGAATACGTCCGTCCGATAAAGCAACCTGAACTTCAAACTGGTGTTTATTGTTTGCTGTCGGAGCAGTCATAAGCAACAAGTCTAATTTTAGTTCTCGCCCCCAATAATCAAAGTCGTCAGCATAATTGTTACGCATATTTGCCACATAACTTTCAACCGTAGAATACGAACCAGCAACTCTAAAATAGCCAGAAATATCCGTATTTTCTGAATGTTGATTGTCGAAGTTATTGACTGTAAATATTTTTATTGACACAATACTATCGCTTGGAAAATAAAGGAATTCGGGAGGGCATTCGCAACTTGTCGCATAAGCCGATTGAATAATGAAAGAGTTGATTTGCTTTGCGCGGGCTATAACAACTTTCTCTCTTACCAAATTAAGTCGAATACCATAAGCATTTTTATTTAGTTGTAATGCTTCGGATTCAATGGCTTTTTCGCCGCTATTATCCAAATTTTTCAAAAACATTGCTTTATGCGAATATTTTTCGTGTTGTGTTTCTACATCACAAGGACAACAAGCGTGAAATAGTACACTTGCTATTGGCACGAGCAGAAAAAATAAGATTATCAATTTCTTTTTCATACTGTTCACTTTTTATTGGGTTATTATGTTTGTTCCATTTTCAAATATTCTCAACTTTGTCGGGTTGCACTGTCGCCCGCGCATTGCTGCTAACGTCCGAGCGGCTTGGCGCAGCGGCGGCTTCCACTACCGTTCATGCGGGCTACAAACGTTCATTTTCGCACTGCCTTTTCCGCGGGGTTACTGCCGCCGTTGCGCCAAACCGCCAGTTAGGTGCTGGCATTTTGTCCCGATTTTCTGTCAAATTCTCTGCGCTGTGTCTATTTATTTACAACGCCGAATTGTATATCCACATAATCTTGTCCTTCAAAACTTCCAAACTTAATCTCTGTGGCTTCGCCCCATTCAAATTTAACAGAATAAGGGTTGTATCTATTTCCTGTTTCTTCAACAGTTGCGCCAATGCTGCGGTAATAATCTATCAACGCTTTAACAGAATTTTCATTGGACTTCACATGAAATTTGAGTACAACATTGTACTTAAAACTTCCAATAGAATTTGCCCAAACTTCAACCGAGTTTACTTTACCAACTCCTTTGAACATTTCTTTTGGAATTTCAGCAAGAACAGCGCTTTTGTCCAAACTGCTTCCAAAAGTGATTTGGTCTGCGGGGACATCAAACAAATTATCGTTATTGGCAGGCGCAGACTGCTCTGTTTTCGTTTCGGTCGTTGCCGTACCGCTTTGCTGATTACCGCCTCTGCCTCCGCAGGAAATCATTACTAAACCGATAGCCAAGGCTATCGCATTGTTTATAAAATTTACTCTTGTCATTTTCTTGATATTTATTAAATTAAACATATTATTTGATTTTTATTCTATTCAGGTAAGTCAATACCACCAAAGTCCGTTACGGTTTCGTCCCATAAGGTAACTTCCAAACGTACAGTATTATCGCTCGGTCTTACTCTTTTTAAAACGAGTTTATGTTCTATATCAATATAGTGGTCAACAACTGGGGTTGCAGCAGTAGTTCTGATTTCAACAGGTCTGCCCAATACCACATCAGTACCTGTAACTGGACGAAGGGCTACGGTACTTCTGGTATGATACATATCACTATAAAAAGTTCCAATAACGTCGTAAAGTTCTTTTACATTATGTACAAAACTCCACGCACCACCTGTACTCTTAACGTAATATGCCATACTCGAAGTAAGAAATGCTTCCATGGTACCATTGTCAATCCAATACTCGTTCTCGATTTTGATTGAAGTCATAACGACACCATTTTCATTAAAAACCACCTTTAAGTTTGTCGGCAACGACCAATCGCCAAGCGGTTCATTGTTTGGCGCTTTCGGAGTTGCTGTTGCCGAACTTTCTTCTCCTGCGCCTTTGGCATTAACCGCACGAACCTTGAACGTATATTCCATTTCGTTGGTTAATCCTGTGTAGGTATGCGATAGTTGGCTTGCGGATTTTGTTTCCTTGCTTGCCCAATCATCCCTTGTTACCTCGTAACCTGTAATATCCGTGCCTCCGTCGTCTGATGGAGTATCCCAAGCCAAACTGACTTGTGCGTTACCCGCTGTTGTGGTAAAATTTGTAACGGCGCCGGGTACTTTCGTTCCGTCGTCGTCGTCCGTTTCGCACGATGCGAAACCCATTGTTACTGCGAGGCAGGCTGCTATCGCTGCCACTTTCCTCAAACGAAACATTTGTTTTGTCATATCTGTTGATAAATAGCAGTTTACACTAATTTATGCCCACATTAGTTTTTTGGTAAGCGAGGGGGGAAGTTTCGGTAATATCCCTTATATATAGGGTGTTGCCGTCGTTTGAGATAGTAACGATACTTTCATTTACTACTACTGTCGCTACGTACCTTGTTACTTTATTACCTTCTACCTGATAACTTTGAGTGCCTGATACAGACCAATTATTATCCGACATCACAAGCGTTTTGACCGAGCCGTCGGCGTAGAATATAAAACCTGTGCTAAACGAGCCTTGCGGTAAAACCCATCCGTATCCTTCGGGCAAAAGCAAATCCGAAGCCGTTATATCATTGCCTTCTTCGCCGCTGCTGTCTGCCATTGGCGTTGCTTTTTGCACACTTTCTGCGCCATCACCTTTGGCATTAACCGCACGAACTTTGAACTCATATTCCGTGTCGTTGGTTAAGCCCGTATAGGTGTGCGACAGTTCGCTTGCTGTTTTAGTTACTTTGGTTACCCAATTGTCGTTTGTAACCACGTAACCTGTAATTGCTGTTCCGCCGTCATCTGACGGAACCTCCCAAGTCAAACTGACCTGTCCGTTACCCGCCGTAGCGGTGAAGTTCATGACGGCTCCGGGTACTTTCGTTCCGTCGTCGTCTTTTTCGCACGAGGCGAAACCCATTGTTACTGCGAGGCAGGCTGCTATCGCTGCCACTTTCCTCAATTTTAATCTGACATTTAACATGTTACAAAAATTTAGTTTAAAAAATAAAAAAAATGTTGTGTCAGATGTTCGCTGCTCAAGTTTCGGTTTCCTGTTTCTACTTCTCTGTCCACCGCGCTCTCGCCCGCTTGCACCTAACGTCAGAG
>Ga0099364_10015590_pt1 | contig 10015 bp, 7 predicted proteins | sample TergutTh196P3_FD_73070 | JGI IMG/M metagenome (GOLD analysis project Ga0099364, IMG submission 73070) | Microcerotermes parvus P3 segment gut microbial communities from Pointe-Noire, Republic of the Congo - Th196 P3 | ecosystem: Host-associated > Arthropoda: Insects > Digestive system > Gut ...
GACCGATGATTGGTAAGGTTTACTCCCAATGCCCAAGATGGAATAAACTTCTCGCCGATGACGATCTGATTGCTTGTTCCGTCCTGCCACCAAGCCATCGTGTCCCTTGGCTCCCAGCCGATGACATTCCCACGATGATTGTTATGGTCGCCGATCACGTTATTTCGAAATTGCACTTGTGCGATGCGGAGCGGGCCTTGGAAGTCGTTCACTGTGGCCCCGGAAATTGTGGAAAGTAAACAGAAGTATTGCCAATTTTGTACGGTTTCCTTCGTAACAACCGTAGCGTAATCACCGCGTGGCCCACAGTTTTGGCCTCCGTTTGTTCCAGTAGGTACAACACCCGAATTAGGCTCAGCGATGTGCGTTCCGCCGCTGCCTCGCCGTGAAGGACAGTGATAGACGCTAACACTTCCGAGGGCTTTTTTCTTTTCTTCCGGTAAGATTGCCAACCATTGATCCATAGCGTAATTATTGGGCAAGTCCAGAATCGCCCCCGACTCCGTCAGTATGTCGTAACAGGCCTGTTGTTCGATGTACGGATAAAGGCGAGCAAAAACGGAACTTTTCGATGCAAAAATCACGATGGGCGGCAGTCCGTTTTGGGTATCGTGAAAATTGTGGACGGCGATACCGATTTGCTTGAGATTATTGGCACACTGCATACGCCTTGCGGCTTCGCGTGCGGCTTGGACTGCGGGTAGCAGAAGAGCGATCAAGACGCCAATAATGGCGATGACGACAAGAAGTTCGACGAGAGTGAAGCCTTTTCGGTAGTTCAGTTTCTCCGAAACTGATACGATTTTCGGAGAAAATCGTCTACCTATGCCGCCCCCCCCCCTATTTTAACATCAGATTGCTGCATGTTTGGAACCTTCGAAAGGTTGTATCACCTCCGTCACCCCCGCGAAGGCGGGGGCCTAGAGGGAAGATGTTCATTGTCAACGCAAGAAATAATAATACTTTTCGTCTAGGTCCCCGCCTTCGCGGGGATGACGAAATGACGACCTTTAACTCTGAGTTCCTTAATTTTGCCGGTTTTTGGCCAAATGTCAAGTAGCGCGGCGGGGACCGTGCGTCCTGCATTCGGCAAGTAAACCTTTTCTATGAACTACTGATTTTGAGTGAGTGAAGAAGTTAAGCCGCCTTCTCTCCAATGGGGCCTGTCTCGTTATCTTCTTTATTTCCGGCAAGACGGCAAGATCATCTTGCCAGAGCGAGAGTGGGAGACGTGACTTTGTCCGGTTTCGTTCGGAAACTTTGTGCCATGAAGTTTATTGGCCGTTCTGTCCACGTCTCTTTTTGTGTGATTTTACGAATCACTCCCGAATATTCGGCTTGCGGAAGATGACCCGACTCTGCGGCGGTTCAACGGGGATATCGACAAAGGTTGCCGTGGTTGTCGGAATGACTGTAAAGTGAGTCGATGGAGCTTCTTCAGATTTCGAGATTTCCATAACTCTTGGATCAATGTGGATTGGTTGAGCCTGTTTGGCTAGAATCGGCCTCGGAATACCATACGTCGCAAACGGTACCGGTTCCGTAACGTGTTTCTTCAGAATCGGTAACTCCACGTACTCCGGAAACAGATAGCTTTCCCTTGCTCCACGGGCGGCAACACGGTCCACGACGGCGACGAATTCGTCACGGACCTCTTTTCGCACGCCCTTCATTTGGGAACTTAAAGCCTTGACTTTGGCCGTATTGTACGTTGCGGCTTCAGAAACATTGCCGACGAAACCGACCGTCTGCTCGAAGTTACTATCCGCAATTTTGCCGAGCACATTGGAAAGAAGCTTCGCCACTAAATCGGCTCCGATGTTATCGAGTCGCACAAACGAGTCGAGTTGGCAAACAACGTAAGGTTCATCGTCCTCATCCTGAAAGAATCGGCTGTGTAAGAGCAACACCGCCTCGCCATCGATCGGTCTGCCCAGAAGCGTGCCACGATATTGACCCTTGGCGTGGACAATGCAAAGATTTCGGCTTCGATAGAGAACTTCTGCAACTGCCGTTGTTCCACCGGTTTCTTTCATAAGAAAACGGTCTTCGGAAAGCTCCCGTACGGAAACCTGCGTTATGCCGAACTGCTCCCAAAAACCGACCACGACGTCCGGATGCTCGACGAGAAAGTGGTAAATTTCCAAGTCGGCGTACACCGTTTGGACCGGCAACCGTCGGAAAATAGAGTGCCCCGTAATCACCGGTTTCATTTTCGTCTTCGCCGCCGATGAAATCACATCCCAAGGAATCCTCTTTAACGCGTTCTGGAGGGAATCATCAACCGTCGCCGCCGTGTTTCGAGGCTCCCTATTCCTCTCAGATCGTTTTGTTTGTTTTTCTTCCGCAAAGCCCCCGGTTGCGGCTGCAAGGAACACGCAAAGAAAAATTCCGACAAGTCCGCCGGAAAATGGCGATTCTTTGCTGTTTGTCGTTTTTGCGCAGTTCGCCATATAACGGACCGTTGACCTAACTTCGCAAAAAAATTGCGAAACAAAACAGAATGGGGAGGTTGGAAAAGGTGCTGATTTGACCCTGACGGACAAACGCTATCCTTGTATCGGCTTGCTGGTAAAAATGGCCCATTTTTTTTTCTTTCTTCCCCATTTTCCGGTTTTCCACAGCGTAGCGGTCAAATCATTTTTCCGACTCGTTGCGGTCGTTTGGACTTGATCGGTTTTCCGTATTTTGGTATGTAGGCGTGGGCGAACTGCGCCTGTTCTGTGAGCAATTTTAAGAAGCTCGATAAATCATGGACACCGAACTCGAAAACACCCCTAAGACCGAAGGCCCCACACGCCTGCTCACGGCGTTTTTCCTTTCGCCGTGGGGATTGATTTTGCCGACAACCGGGATTGCACTAATACTTTTGGCGGTGTTGATCGGGAGTTTTCCGACGGGACTTGCCGAAACCTACGCCCAACGGTTGATCGACTGTCCGGACTCCGAAGTCGACGAACTGATCGACGCCATCGTGCGACTCGGTGATTCGGGCGTTCCGGCACTTGTCAGCGGTCTGCGTTCGGAACGGGAGTCGGTGTTCTTCGCTTGCCGCGATGCCTTAGAGTGCAATCTCGATCTTTGGGCAAAGCAGGGACAATCCCTTCAAAATAAACACTATCTTCAACTCACGGAATCGCTCATCAAGGAAGTCGACGGGTTCAAAACCTCGGCCTTGGTCGCCACGGCGGAATTCGTCGACCGGATTCTGCGCGAGACGGCACGCCATCGTGATTCCGACCCGAAAAATTCAGCGGCAGTTGCCGCCAATTGCGAACGACTCTTCGAACGAATCCACGCAACACGGCAGCGAATGATCATTCCGAACGACGCAAGTTCAGCACCGACCGGAGATTCCATTGTTCGGTTGCATCGTAGTACGGTCGATCCGGCGATGCTTGTCGCCGTCGAACCATCTGGGATCGACGGCACGGTGATTGAACCGTCGTTCGTCGACGAATTTGCGTTACCCCGTGCGGGGTTGCTGTACGCCTATCATCAATCCTCCACATTTCACCAACAGACCGCAACGCCGTATCGACGCCCCGGCGAGGGAACCTTACCACCCGGTGTCATGCCAGAAAGATACGTTCCACAAGAAGAAATAATCGCCTCCATGGGACCGCCGCGACAGGTTCCGTGGAACGATACCCTTGTGCCTGCCGAAACACAGAGCAAAGTTGCGGGCCAATTCACACAGGAATCCGAATTCAATACCGCCAACATCGCGAAAAATTACGTCAGCGGCAATAATCGCCCCCGTCCGGTGGATCGAAACGGCGAACCGTTCCAGACGGATTCGAAGCCGGTCGGCGAAACGGACGATCTCCTGCCCGACGAATTAAAACGGATTAAACCGGAAAAGATACCGTCTTTACCGACGACGAAACTGATGCGGTTGCTCCAACATGCCGACGACCGGATCGTCGCGGCGGCCCGGAAAACGCTTGTCGGACGCGACGGGTTCAATGAAATGCACCTCAAACTGGCGTTCCAGCTTTATCACCCGTTGCCGTCTGTCCGCGCGGAGTTGATCGGACTTTTGCCGGGTGTCGGCGGTATTCAACAATCCGTCTGGCTTGCGGAGTTGATGAACGATCCGAACGCGGATGTTCGTTTTCGCGCAGCCTCGGCGATTGCGACCGCATCCGATCCGTCGACGCGGCGATTGCTCGTCGACAAAGGCAAACGGGACACCGACCCACGCATCGTTGAACTGGCCGAACGAATATCCGAACAACGCCGGAAAACCCGATAGAAAAACCCGAACGGGAAGAAAATCAGCTGAAAAACAGGCTATTTCATCACCTTGGCTCATTCGTTCAACGAGTTATAAGTGGAAGAAAAAATTTTTCCGTGTTGCTATATACCTCGCCTCGTCATAATAACGTTCATTTTGTAAGGTCGGTAGTTTGGCCTGAAGCGACTGTGTGCATTGTCAAGGGTTTTGGACAAAAGGCCGACCGAGTGTTCCTTGCCCTCAGGGCGAATAGAAATGACTGCTTGTTGGCAAGGTAAAGTGTATAAACTATTTCATAACCCATCCCATCGTCATTCCCGCGAAGGCGGGAATCTAGAGGAAGGGGCATAACATCCTTCCTCTAGAGCGTATTAAAAATGGGTCTGGAGTTTTTATCGTCACCCCCGCGCAGGCGGGGGCCTAGACACTCGACGTCATTGAGTTTGTTTCATCGCCATAAGCTTTTGCAATTAAAGAAGATGTGAACATCTGTCCTCTAGGCCCCCGCCAGCGCGGGGTGACGGGCATTCACAATTTTAGACTTGGTGCGGTACTCCGCACAAACATAGCTGGAGTACCAGCTAAATAGCAGCCGCCTACCTTACCTCGTTGCCCCAAACTCGCAACTAAACTTTGACACCACCCAAAAAACTGCTCTTTTCTCATTTTTCGATTTCTGGTACGATGGCGGTCATCGGAAAAGGAAAGACTCCCTTTGGTCAGGAGGACGAAAAAATGATTACAGTTTCAGCACAAAGTACTATCCGTCGGACGCCGGACGAAGCGTCTCGGAAACTCAAATTTCTCGTTCGGCAGGGCAAACGCCTCGGCCTTTTACGAATCGACGATCAGGAGTTCGATACCACATGGGACGACTTCCTTGAAGATTTCCGGCAGGAACTCACGGTCGGCGGCGGTCAATATCTTTCGTTGGATTGCGCCCGATTCGAGGAGAAGTGTTTCGCAGAATTGCTCCTTGAGGAGTTGGAATCGGTTCACGCCGAATGTCCGTTACGAATCAATCTGCCGGTGGGACATTCGAAATCGCCGTTCATTCAGCGGGCGATTCTCTGGCAACGGCTTTGCGACCGGCTGATTGAGGACGAAAAACCGACGCGACCAACCTTGCTCGTCATTGAAAACTTCGGGCAAGCCGACGAACGGTTTCGCAATGACGTGGAACGACTGATTCGGTTTCATACGACGCACCACATCCGGCGAACCTTCTTGTTGGCGTTGCAGGACGAAAACGACGAAGCACTGCCTCCTTCACTCTCACGGCTCGTCGATCAGTGCATCGAATGTTGAACCGGAAAAAGAGCGGGTTTCCAACCGTTTTCGGAATGCCTCATTAACGATTGCGTCGAATTCCCGTCTTCGCCAATCAGAGCGGTGAAAGACGCGGTCGGCGTTGCTACAGCACCAGCCCCCTTCGTCGACGCCGGGAGCCAGTGAGGGATGAACATTGATCTCCGTGGCAATTCGATTCAGAACGGCGAAAATTGTGTTCCATGCGGCGGTCCCCATTTTTCCCGTATCGAGGATTCCGAAATAGTCCGGTCCTTCGACGGCGGGAAGAAAAAAGTTCAGAATCGCCCGCTTGAGCAAACCGCCGGGGCCCCACGCAAACAATCGGCGAAAAAAACGCTCGGTGCTGCCGAAACGTTCCCGTGGAATTCGGAGCGTCCATTGGCGATGTGTTGCCTCGTTTTGGAGTGTTTCAAAAATTCCCGGCAAAATGTGAATGTGTTGGTGTGAATCGAGCCGGGTGAACTCGACGCCATGTTCTTTCGCCAGTCGATCCGCTTCCGAAAGTTGGGCGGCGAATTCCCGCTGAATTTGGCTCCTGGCTTCGGTACCGTTGTGGCCGCGTAAGAGCCGCAAGAGGCCGCCGAAGCTGTGTCGAAAGCGTCCGTTATCGTCGACCAGCAGGGAAATTTCCTCTTTCGACGCACACGGCGTTCCGCTCGTCAACGTAAAATGGAGTCCGAGGTGCAGATTCGGTGCCCGTTGTTTCACGGCGGCGACCGCTTCTTCGGCAAAGGGCATATTGGTCATCAGGCTTGCCGCGCCGAGAGTTCCAAACTCTGCCGCACGAAGAGCCGCCTCGTTGACCGAAGGCGAAAAACCAAAATCGTCGGCAGTGATGGTGAGCATTGGGAAGTGTGGAGTGTAGGGTGTGGAGTGTAGAGCGTAGAATTGGTCATCACTCTACACTCGGCTCTTTACACTTTACACTGTTCAAGCGGATTTCCTGTATTCATTTGACAGCGAGATATTCGCAGCGGCGTTGACGGTTTGTTCGTCGATGAGATACCGGGGACGCTGCTTGACTTCCATGAAGATGCGTCCGATGTATTCGCCGAGGATGCCGATTCCCATCATTTGGATACCACCGAGTGCCCAAATGGAGGTCACGACCGTCGCCCAACCGGGAACCGTGTTATCGAGGTAATAATCAATGATGAACCAAACGGTCATCAATGTCGACAAAATGAAAAACGCCAAACCGACGCCGAAAAGGAATCGCAACGGCATTATGGACAATGACGTGATCCCGACCAGAGCCAAATTGAACATTTTGGATAGCGTGTACTTCGTCGTTCCGGCGGTCCGATCAACGATGTCGTAGTGAACGTAATCGGTTTTCAAACCGAGCTGCAAAATGATTCCACGAAGGAACAGGTTATACTCTCTGTGCTCTGAAAGGTGACGGAGTGCTTTTCGGCTCATCAATCGAAAATCGGCGTGGTTTTCGACGCTTTTGCAACCGGCTCCATCGAGAATTCGGTAAAAGGTTTTCGCCGTTAGTCGTTTGAACAGCGAGTCAACGGTCCGGTTACGTTTGACGCCGAGAACGATTTCCACGTCGCCGCTTCGGAATTTGTCGACCATTTCCCGCAACGCTTTGAGGTCGTCCTGGAGGTCGGCGTCGATCGTTACACAGCAGTCGCAGTGTTCGGTAACGGCTTCCATTCCGGCGAGAATTGCCTGTTGGTGCCCGTAATTCCGCGACAACTTGACGGAGCGGAACCGAAGCGGATTCCCAGTCGTCAGTTCCTGAATCAGTTCCCAGGTCTTGTCCCGGCTGCCGTCGTCAACGAAGCACGCGAAAGAATTTGGTGCGATCTGACCGGATCGGATCATTCCCTCAAGTAATGCGTCGATCCTCCCGGCAGTCGACGGTAGAATTTCCTCTTCGTTGTAACAGGGCAGGACAATCGCTAAAACCGGACTGGACATCGTATTTCTCGGTTCGGAATTCTTGAGACCGGACAATCGGCGGGAGGGTAGCGATTATTCCGTCCGCCGTCAAGAGGAAAAACGGCAGCCCCGTTCGAACTACGAACGGGGCGAACTTTGAAGGAGTCGTTTGGAACGGCGGCAACCCGTAGAAATTCACGACGGGACGCCAGATGTTTTATCGAAACCTCCTGAAAAAGGGGCAAAGGACGGCAAGCGAATCCGGAAAACCGAAACTTCCGGCACCACTATACCATAATCCGCAGAGACTGGGGAGACCAAAACCTTGTGCCCTTGAAAAAAACGGTTGGGAGAGTACACTAAATCTGTTTCGTAATCCGTCACCCCCGCGAAAACGGGTACTATTGCCTTGTCAAATAGACCTGTTGCATAACCTCCGAATTTCGTCATTCCCGCGAAGGCGGGAATCTAGACGAAAGGTGTTATACCCGTTCCTCTAGACCCCCGCCTTCGCGGGGGTGACGGGGTTATGCAACAAGTTTAATTGTAATACTTCAGCCGTGTGTAGCTATCGATTTTTGACGTGAACCACACGAACCTTCGCGAAACAGCGCTAAAATTCGTCTTTCGCATTGTTTCGCGAAATTTAGCATGGTTAGCGTCGAAAAAACAAACCAAAAAACACACTCGGCTGAAATGTTACGAAAATAGCTATTCTACGACAGTGCGAAGTATCGCATAAAGTAATGAAAGTTGGAAACACAACGTAACGGCACTCCCCGGGCGCTTTTCGCAATCTACGATTGCGGCTCCGTTGTCGGTTCGTTTGGTTTGCCGAGCATGGCGAGGAGTGTTGACATCGCGGAATCCTGAATCTGCTCGGCGTGATCGGCATAGAGTTCCGTCCAACGAGAGATGGGATCATCTTCGCCGTTTCGCACCGCTTCGGATAGGGCGTTGCCGGGATACTTTCCGAAGCCGGGTTGTTGGACGGTACCCGACTGCGGCGTGTCGGCAAAGTATTCGTCGATCCCCGAAAAGGTTCCAAGTGCCTGAGCATAGCGGTTCATTCGGAGAAGGTCGTCAAGCCAAATCGATTTTTGTCCCGGAAACCGAGCAAAGACCACTGTTGCCGCATGGTCATTGTTAATGACTTGACCGAGCCGCGATGGCAAAGCAAAGAAATCTTCACTGGACGAAGCATTGATCGGATAACGGACCAACGCATCGATTTTCGTGCCGTCGATGCCCTTCCAGATCATTTTGCTCTGCGTTTGCTCGCTTTGCTTCCATCCGTCCAGCGGAGCGAAATGGATGGCCCCTTCAAATCCCCAAAGCCGGAGAAGTTGCGGATGAAACGGCGTCATACCGGTTTTCAGACGCCCGTAAATCTTCGGCGTTACGCCGAGCAGGTCTTGATAAACCGCTTGCCCGCTCCGAATCCGGTCCGCAATGTCGAGGAGCGGTAAGGTAGGTTGTCCACCTCCGGGGGGCAACTTTATATTTTGTGCGGAGTACCGCACGTCGCCTCCCGGCGGTAGGCGACCCACCAGTTCATCGCCAATGATCTGAACCTTTCCGGCATCGCAAGCGGCTTTCAACGCAGCAAAACTTTCGGGATTCTTTTCTTGTAACGCTATCAAATCACGACAGGAGATAAACAGATTGATCCGATCCAACTCGGCAAGGACTTTACGGAACGTTTCGCCGGTCGTCGTTGCGGTAACGAGCAACAGGTCGAGAAGATAAGTTTTCGTCGGATAGAAATACTCTTTCGATTGGCTGATGGTTTCGAAGGCGTCTTTCAGGCGTTCGACGGCCTTTTCGCGGTCGCCTTCCCGATAGGCTTTGATCGAATCGAACACAGCGGACGACAATTTCGTGTCGTCCATCATACTCATATAGCGGAGATGCCGAACGAGCATATCGGTTAGAAAATACGCCGTTCCGAGAGCGTGCAGGTCGGCGACGTACTCTGCGTCGAATCCGTGGTCGCCGATTTCGAGTTTTTCGAAGATTTTGCCGAGAATTTCCTCACGGTCTTGGAAGTCGCGCAGGATGGGAATATCTCTTGCTTCCTGGCGTTCGATCCAATCGGCGGCGAGCAGGGATTCGCAGCACGGCGGCACGAGAACGAGGGTCGTGTGAACCTCGTAGGGGCAGCCGGATGCGCTTTCCCATCGCGGAACGTGCTTGGCTTGTTCGAGCAGAGCCGGATGGAACAGAGCCGACCATGCCGACAGAAGTTGGTTCGCTTCGGCATCGTCGCGGCCCGACGCCATGGTCTCGAAACTGTAACTGGGATAAAGAACGATCATAATGTTTTACCTGATACAATGCTCATTCCGGCGATGACGGCGAGGATGCCCAAGCCGTTTTGGACGAACAGGTTCACGACGAGGAGCGTCCATTGTCTCGATTCGATCAATCGCTGGTTTTCGAACGCAAAGGCCGAAAAGGTCGTAAAACCGCCGCAAAATCCTGCAAGGAGAATCGGCTTCCACTCCGGTGCCAAGCGGTTCGATCCCACGAAAAGACCGAAGAGGAAGCAACCGATCATATTGGCAAGGA
>Ga0099364_10015591_pt1 | contig 10014 bp, 17 predicted proteins | sample TergutTh196P3_FD_73070 | JGI IMG/M metagenome (GOLD analysis project Ga0099364, IMG submission 73070) | Microcerotermes parvus P3 segment gut microbial communities from Pointe-Noire, Republic of the Congo - Th196 P3 | ecosystem: Host-associated > Arthropoda: Insects > Digestive system > Gut ...
TCTTTGTTTGTAATCTGTGTGACTTGGTGCAGCATGACAAACGCATGAAAAGGTGTCATGCTGAACTTGTTTCAGCATCTCGTCGTTAAATGATAAAGACTAGTTCCGGGGCGCTCACATCTCGCGCCCGCCGCAGGCACGTGCTCCTTATTCGTCGCACTGCGACCCCTGAAACGAGTTCAGGGTGACACAGGGTAAAAGCGGCCGTCGAGACATTTTTTTCATGCGTTTTGCCTGTCTGCTTTTGCCTTTGCCGTTGATTTGTAATTCGTAATTTGTAATTTCCGTTAAAATTCCAGCCCGCTTTCTCTTGCGGCGTCGGCAAGAGCTTTAATCTTACCGGTATATTCATAACCTCTGCGGTCAAAAACAACTTTTTTTACGCCTTTTTCGCCGGCTTTTTTAGCAATCAAATCGCCGACTGATTTTGCCGCTGAAACCGTATCCGTAACTTTCAGCTTTCCCTTCAATTCAGGAGACAAAGTTGAAGCTGCGGCAAGGGTTATGCCTTTGCTGTCGTCAATAACTTGGGCATAAATATGCTTATGTCCTCGGTGCACTGCCAAACGCGGTCTTTCCTGCGTTCCTTCTATTTTACTTCTCACTCTTTTTACCCGGTAATCAAACCTTTTTGTTGAACCTTTCATCTAAATCCTCTATTTTGAACGACAGTGAGGAGGGAGAAGGGAGGATGGAGAAAAAACCTCCTACTTCCTACTTTCTGCTTCCTACCTGCTTTTATTTTTTTCCTGCGCCTGCCGCTGCTTTGCCGGCTTTTCTTATTATATGTTCGCCGACATATCTGACGCCGAAACCTTTGTACGGCTCCGGGGGTTTAACCGCTCTGATTTTCGCGGCAAATGCTCCGACTTCATGTTTATCTGTTCCCGTTACTGTAACAAGCGTATTTTTATCCGGCGTAAGAGCTGCCGTAACTTTTACTGCCGCCGGAATCGAAAGCGAAACCGTATGCGAAAAACCTACGGACATCACAAGATTTTTTCCGCCTTCCACATTCGCCTTATAGCCCAAACCTATAACTTCAAGTTCTTTCTTAAAGCCTTTTGTAACGCCTTCTATCATATTATTTGCCAAACCTCTGTAAAGACCGTGCATCATATTGTGCTCGCGGCTCTCTTCAAGGGCTTCCAAAAGCACTGAATTTTTATCAATTTTTACAGATATCTTTTTATCAATTACCTGTGAAAGTTTTCCGCCGGGACCCGTTATTTCCAAGACTCCGTTTTTGAACTCTGCTTTTACTTTTTCCGGCAGTTGAACCGGTTTTTTACCTAAGCGACTCATTGTTTATTCCTCTATATTAGAAGCTTGGAGAGCTTAGCAGCTTAGAAGTTTAGCAACGTCTTTTTTTTTACCAAACTTCCAAACTTCCAAACTTCTTATCTTCTGTCGTTTTTACCAGACATACCCTATAACTTCTCCGCCGACTTTATCTTTTCTGGCCTGTCTGTCCGTCATCAAACCTTTTGACGTAGAGACGATAGTAACGCCTAAACCGCCTACGGTTTTAGGCATGTCGGCATAGCCTTTGTATATCCTGAGGCTCGATTTTGAAACTCTCTTTATTCCCTGAAGAACTTTTTTTCCTTCGGCTGTGTACTTAAGATAAACCCTTAAAACGCCCTGCTTGTGGTCTTCAATATTTTTGTAATTGGCGATATATCCTTCTTCTTTAAGGATTCTTGCCAATTCCACTTTCACCTTTGAAGACGGGACATCTACTTTTTCATGCAGCTTCGTATTCGCGTTGCGAATACGTGAGAACATATCTGATATTGGATCCGTAATCATTAACCGACCTCTTTAAAAAAAAATATTACCAGCTTGATTTTGTGACGCCTGGTATTTCGCCATTATGCGCTAATTTGCGCAAACATATTCTGCAAAGTCCGAAATCCCTGTAATAGCCGCGCGGTCTTCCACACAGGCGACATCTGTTCCTGTACCGTGTTGCGAATTTCTGAGGTTTTCTCATCTTTGCTTCTGCTGAAGTTGTTGCCATTCAAATTTCCTTTTTATAGAAGCTGAGAGGCTGAGCAGCTGAGATGCCGAGAGGAGCTGTGCTTGCTTTGTCTTTTTTGTTTTTGCTCAACTTCTCAACTTCCCATCTTCCCATCTTCTGCCTTTATTTTGTTTATCTTTTCTTAAACGGCATTCCGAGAAGATCGAGCAAAGCTCTTGCATGCTCGTCTTTTTGCGCCGACGTAACTATCGTTATATTCATCCCTCTGGCTTTATCGGATTTTTCAATGTTGATTTCAGGAAATATGTACTGCTCGGTAAGCCCGAGGTTAAAATTTCCTTTTCCGTCAAAACCGTTCGGCTCTATGCCTCTGAAGTCCCTGATACGCGCAATAGCAACATTGATAAGCCTGTCCAAAAATTCATACATCATCGCGTTTCTGAGCGTAACTTTCACGCCTATCGGCATATTTTCGCGGAGTTTAAAGTTAGAAATTGATTTTTTCGCGCGGCAGGTCGCCGGTTTCTGGCCGGTTATAAGGCCCAGCTCGGAAATTGCTGTTTCCAAAGCCTTAATATTTTCTTTTGCTTCGCTCACGCCGATATTAATTACAACTTTTTCAAGTTTGGGAACCTGATGAACATTGTTAAACTTAAACTGCTTCAGAAGTTCCGGTGTTACATTTTTTTGATAAAATTCTTTTAAACGAGGCTGATTCATTGTTTTTCCCTTTTTCTTCCTTTAAGCGGACTGTATTCCGCTTCAGCTTACTGCTGTCGCAACGTGTCATTGGGGCGGGGCATCTGACATAATTTCAACGGCGAAATTCTGTCATATCCCCCGTCCCCCTGACACTTAAACTATCATTTCACCGCATTTGCGGCATACTCTTATTTTTTTTCCGTCTGAAAGCGCGTCAAACTTCGGCCTTGAAGCCTGATCGCATTTAGGGCATATGAGCTTCACTTTTCCGATAGCCATAGGAGCTTCTTTTTCGCGAATCCCTCCGGGATCTCTCTGCGTAGGCTTCGTGTGTCTTTTCACGAAATTGATTTTTGCCACTATAACTTTCCCTTCTTCCGGATAAACTTTAAGAACTTCGCCTTTTTTTCCTTTATCTTTTCCGGATAAAACCACAACTTTGTCTTTCTTCTTAATATTAAGCATTTCTTGCATCCTTTATTTTTTAACAATTGCAAGCCGCGTCGTAGCAGCTATGCTGCGAAGACTGGGGAAGCTGCCGTCTTTATATAACTTCGGGAGCCAACGAAATAATTTTAAGATAATTATTTTCTCTGAGCTCTCTTGCCACAGGCCCGAATATACGAGTTCCCTTAGGTTCGCCTTCGTCGTTTATGATAACGGCCGCATTATCGTCAAACTTTATATACGTTCCGTCAGTTCTGCGGATTTCTTTTACCGTACGCACAATTACGGCTTTAACTACGTCGCCTTTTTTAATATTGCCGTGCGGTATTGCGTCCTGAACGGAAGCGTGTATAACATCGCCTATGCTTGCGTAACGGCGTTTCAAACCTTTCGTCAGTCTGAAACAGCGTATTGATTTCGCGCCTGAATTGTCTGCTACATTTAAAATAGATCTTTCCTGAATCATCTCAAAAATCCTTTTGGAAGTTTAGAGAGCTTAGAGGCTTAGAAGTTTAGTAACTACTTTGTCTTTGCTTTTGCCAAACTTCCCAACTTCCCAACTTCTCATCTTCTGCCTTTATTGTGCTTTGTTTATCACTTCAACCATTACCCATCTCTTTGTTTTTGAGAGAGGCCTGCATTCCATTATTTTTACCATGTCTCCCATACGTGACTCATTATTTTCATCATGAACCGCAAACTTTCTTTTGGAACGTATTACGCGGTCATATAAAGCATGGCGGTATGATCTTTCAACAGAAACCAATCTTGTTTTGCTGCTTTTGTCGCTTACTACTACACCTGTACGATATTTGCGTTTTCCACGTTCAACCATTTTTCCTTCCTTTTATCGTCATTGCGGGCTTGACCAGCAACCTCATCCTTATCCTTTTTTCTGCGCAAGAAGCGTTTTCACTCTTGCAATGTCTCTTCTCAAACTTCTTATCTCAAGGGGATTTTTCACAGGAGTCGTCGTGTGACGAAATTTCAATTTGAAAATTCTGTCCTGCATATCGTTGAGTTTCGCGTTGAGTTCCGCGTCCGACATACTTTTCATTTCCTGCCAGTTTTTACTTTTCATCTTAAATATCCGCTCTCACTAAAATTTTTGTGTTTATAGGAAGTTTATTGGATGCAAGCCTTAACGCTTTTCTTGCTTCCGCTTCGGGAATACCTTCCATTTCAAACATTATTCTTCCCGGTTTTACTACCGCGACCCAAAACTGCGGGTCGCCTTTACCCTTACCCATTCTGGTTTCCGCAGGCTTTTTTGTGATTGGTTTATCAGGGAATATTCTGATCCAAACTTTTCCGCCTTTTTTAATAAATCTGGCAAGAGTTATACGCGCCGCTTCTATCTGGTTGCTGTTTATCCAAACAGGTTCAAGAGCTTGAAGGCCGTACTTGCCAAACGCCAAATACGTACCGCCTTTGGCGTTGCCTTTCATCCTTCCTCTGTGGGTCTTTCTATATTTTACTCTTTTTGGCATTAACATATAAATGTCCTTATAATCGTCATTGCGGCCTACAAGCCGCAATCTAATTTATTTCTGCGCTTCCGGATTTGCCGCATTCGACGCCAGTGTTTCGGCGTCAACAAGCTTTGCTTCTTCAAGAAGCTCTTTCGCGGTTTTCTTAAAGTGCTCTTTTTTAAATATCCAAACTTTTACGCCTATCTGACCCATGGTTGTATAAGCTTCCGTGAAACCATAGTCTATGTCGGCTCTGAATGTCTGCAAAGGAACTCTTCCTTCTTTAAGCCACTCTGTTCTTGCTATTTCAGCGCCGCCGAGACGGCCTGCAACCATAACTTTTATTCCCTGAGCGCCGGCTGCCATTGCTTTTTCAATGGTTTTTTTCATTGCTCTTCTGAAGGCAATCTGCTTTTCCAGCTGGAAAGCGATTCCTTCGGCCGCAAGCTGCGCATCCGTTTCAGGTCTTTTAATTTCCATGACATTCACGAATGTTTTTCTTGACGTCATGCTTTCAATTTCTTTTCTCAACGTTTCAATTCCCTGTCCGCCCTTGCCGATAACTATGCCGGGACGCGCAGTATAAATATTGACGCGGAGATATTTTCCTGCTCTTTCAATACCTACTTTTGAGACAGAAGCCAACTTAAGTTTTTCTTTAAGAAACGTTCTGATTCTGCGATCTTCTTCAATAAAATCCGGCATTTCTTTAAGATTAAACCACTTGGAGTCCCAATCTTTAATATACCCTAATCTTACGCTTTTAGGATGAACTTTATGCCCCATATTTTTGCCTTACCCTTTTAATGACAGTTAGGAGGGAGAAAGGAGGATGGAGGATGTATTTTGTTTCGGCTTTGCCGAAACCTGATTTAAGTTTTTGCTTCGCAAAAACTCATTACTTCATCCTTCCTGCCTTCTACTTCCTACCTGCTTTATTTTTCTTCTTTTTTTGCGCCTAAAACGTTTTTTTCTTTTTTTATTTCAGGCTTTACCGCCGTTGTTGTATTTGCGCTTACCGGTTTCGCAGCCGCTTTTTTATTTCTTTTGTCCGGCGTAACGCCTACGTTAGTAACAACTATCGTCAAATGCGATGTTCTTTTTTTTATGGGCATTCCTCTTCCCATAGGCCCGGGTCTCATTCTTTTAAGAATAGGTCCGTTGCCGACCCAGGCTTCTTTTACTTTAAGACCCGCAGGATCTTTAAGCTTGCCTGAATTTGCCGTCGCGCTTTTCAAAACTTTTTCAACAAGCGTTGCAGCGGATTTGGGAAGAAAAGAAAGTGTCTCAAACGCTTTCTCAACTTTTTTGCCCCTGATAAGCGTGCATACCTGATTAACTTTTCTCGGCGTATATCTTACAAACTTTGCTGTTGCTCTTGCTTCCATCTCTTTGTCCTTTTTTAGAAGTTTAGAGGGCTTGGATGCTTAGAAGTTTAGAGAAACTTTGTTTCTTTTGTCTTTGCCGTAAACCATCCAAACTTCCAAACTTCTAATCTTCCGCTTTTTTATGTTAATGAAGTTTCCTGCTTGCTCATACCGCCGTGGCCTTTAAATGTCCTTGTGGGAGCAAATTCTCCAAGCCTGTGTCCGACCATTTGTTCCGATATAAAAATCGGCAGAAACTTTTTACCGTTATGTATGGCTATTGTGTGTCCTACAAATTCCGGAGTTATCACGCTGGCTCTTGCCCACGTTTTTATAACCTTTTTTTCACCGGTTTCATTAAGCTTCTGCATTTTTTTCAAAAGCTTTTCGTCTACATAAGGTCCCTTTTTAGTTGAACGGCTCATTTATTCCTCTTTGAACGACAGAGTGGAGTTTGAAGTTTGAAGGGTGGAGTTACTGTGTTCCGGCTTTGCCGAAACTTATTATAGGTTTTCGCTCTGCGAAAACACATTAACTTCACACTCCGCCTTCCACACTCCTAACTGTCTTTTTAACTACGCTTTTTTGGCTTTATTACGATGGCTTACGATAACCCAGTCCCAAACCTTTGTAGGTCTTGTTTTAAAACCTTTCGCAGGCTGGTTCCACGGGCTTCTCGGCTGGTTATTACCTTTAGATCTGCCTCTGCCTCCACCGTGCGGATGGTCGACAGCGTTCATTGCAGTTCCGCGGACATGAGATTTAAATCCCTTATGGCGGTTTCTTCCTGCAGAGCCTATCGTAATGTTTTCATGGTCAATATTTCCTACCTGACCAATCGTCGCATAACATTTTACCCGAACAAGTCTTATTTCACCGGAAGGCATTCTTATGTGAGCATAGTCGCCTTCTTTCGCAAGAAGCTGTGCAGCAGCACCGGCTGAGCGAACCATCTGAGCGCCTTTTCCCGGAACAAGTTCGATGTTATGTATAAACGTACCTACGGGAATATTTATTATAGGAAGAGCATTGCCCGCTTTTATCTCGGCATCCGGACCTGACATAAGCGAGTCTCCTACTTTTATACCCACAGGCTGAATTATATATCTTTTTTCACCGTCCTGATATTGCAGAAGCGCTATTCTGCTGGAACGGTTTGGATCATACTCAATAGCGATAACTTCAGCCGGAATATTTATTTTATCCCTTTTGAAGTCTATGATTCTGTAAAATCTTTTATGGCCGCCGCCTCTGAAACGCACCATTACCTGACCGGTATTGTTGCGGCCGCCTGATTTTTTAATAATTGATATTAATGATTTTTCCGGAGTGGTTTTTGTTATGTCTGAAAAATCTGAAACGGACATCTGTCTTCTGGACTGCGTGTACGGCTTAAATGTTTTAATCGGCATTGCTTTTTCCTGTTTTATCGGGATGTTTCACAACCATCCCATATTTGCTTCTTGCTAAATAACCGCTTTTCTTTAACTCAGCTCTTCACATTCCACACTGGCTATGCAAGCGGTCTGTATAAAGATTATCTGCTAAAAGACAAACGCGTTATCCGCTGAATGAGCCTAAAAAATACTAGACTTCGTCGACCATTTGAATTTCTTGGCCTTTGCCAAGTTTTACGATTGCTTTTTTCCAATCGCTTTTATATCCTGAGTGCACGCCCATTCTTTTTGCTTTTCCCAAATAGTTTGCAGTGTGCACACTTTCAACTTTAACTTTAAACAAAGTTTCAATCGCCTGCTTAATCTGAAACTTGTTCGCGTCTTTATCAACCATGAAAGTATATTTATTGTTTTTTTCTTTCATTACGGCTGCTTTTTCCGTTACTATCGGCTTTTTGATAATGTTTCTGATATCCATTTTATTCCCTGTCTAATTAATAAAGACAATCTTTTATTATAAAGACTGTCTTTCTTTTATGCTTTCTATTGCTTCAGGAGTGGTGATAATTTTATCAGCCCAAAGAACCTGATAAGCATTTATATTTTTTATATTTTCTACAACAACATTCTCAATGTTGCGCGCGGCAAGTTTAAAATCGGAATTGGCATTTATCGCAAATACGGCTTTCTTCCCTTCAACTTTGAGATTCTTAATAAGTTCGATAACTTTTTTCGTCTTAGCTTCTTCGACTTTAACGGAATCAACAACTATAACATTGCCGTTCTGAAACTGCGCTGAAAACGCCATGTTAAGAGAAAGTCTCTTTTTCTGCTTTGACATTTTTGTGTAATAATCTCTCGGTTTCGGCCCGAAAATCACTCCGCCTTTTCTCCAAAGAGGAGAGTTTCTCTGTCCTGCGCGGGCATTACCCGTACCCTTCTGTTTCCAGGGCTTGGCTCCCGAAAAGGACAATTCGCCTCTTGATTTTGTTTTTGCCGTTCCGGCTCTCTGATTATTCAAATAGGCTGTAGTTATTTCATGCAAAAGCGTGTTCGACACTTCTGTATTGAAAAAAGCAGGAAGCTCTATCTTTCCTTTTTCCTGACCTTTGGCATTATAAACTATCGTTTCCATTTTACTTTTCTCTCTTTTTACCTACAATTACCAGTTTACAATTTACAAGTTACAATTTAGGAGCGGCAAATCCGCAATTTTATTAGCGCTGAAAGCGCTCCGACATTGTTAATTATTAATTTTTAATTGTTAATTGCCGTTATTTCTTTTTACCTTTTTTATCCGCTTTCGCTTCCTGCACAACGGGTATTCTTTTTATCGTATTGTTTATATACAAAGTCCCGTTCTTTACTGCAGGCACCGCTCCCTTAATAAGCATAAGGTTTTTTTCAGCATCAACATTTACAACCTGTAACTTTTGGATTGTAACATATTCATTGCCTAATTGTCCAGCCATTCTCATGCCTTTCAAAACTTTCTGGGGACCCTGTCCGCCGCTGGAACCTCTTGCGCGCGTTCTGTCCGACTGGCCGTGAGTGGTGGGCTGTTTTCCGAAATTATGTCTTTTAATAACTCCCGAATAACCCTTGCCTTTCGTAACAGCAGAAACGTCAACATAATCGCCGGCTTTAAAAGCGTCTACTTTTATCTCCTGCCCGACTGAGAAAGGAGCCGCATCGGCAACTCTTATTTCTTTAAGGATTTTTTTAGGAGCGATATTGTTTTTCTTAAAAAAACCTGTCTGGGCTTTTATAAGCTTTTTTTCCGCAATATCTCCGAATCCGAGCTGAACAGCGGCGTATCCGTCTTTTTCAGACGTACGTACTCCGGTAACAACGCAAGGACCCGCTTCAACGACAGTCACGGGAACAAGATTCCCTTTGTCGTCGAAGACTTGTGTCATACCTATTTTTTTACCAATTATTGATTTTAACATATTTTCTCTCTGAATTTCAAGAGGACAAAGTCCCCTTTTTAATCAATTAACAATTAACAATGAATAATGAACAATGTCGGTGCGCGCAAAGCGCGCTTATTCCAAGTGCGGCGCAGCCGCACACAACAATTATTAATTTTTAATTATTAATTATTAATTGTCTTTCAAACTACATTTTTATTTCAATGTCCACGCCTGCCGGCAAGTCGAGCTTCATCAGCTCTTCTACCGTTTTAGACGAAGGTTCGCGTATGTCAACCAATCTTTTGTGTATTCTCATTTCAAACTGTTCGCGCGATTTTTTGTCCGAATGAACAGATCTGTTGACCGTGTACTTTTTTACATGCGTCGGCAAAAGAACAGGACCGGTTATAGCGGCCCCGGTACGCCTTGCCGTCTCGACGATTTTCGCGAGAGAATCGTCAAGCATTTTATGATCGTACGCGCGCAACTTGATTCTCAATCTCTGAGTTGGAACTGCTTTTTCATTTGACATGTTTTCAATCCTGTTTATTTTTTTACTTTATCTGCAAAGTTTGCGCTGCCAGACTATGTATCCTTTTAATGATACGGCAGCTCCCCGCCAGAGGATAAACCATGCAAACATATAATGAGTAACGAGTAATTTTGGAGCGCCGAAAGCGCAATATTATAAGTACGGCGCAGCCGTACACAACAATTACTAATTACTCA
>Ga0099364_10015592_pt1 | contig 10014 bp, 6 predicted proteins | sample TergutTh196P3_FD_73070 | JGI IMG/M metagenome (GOLD analysis project Ga0099364, IMG submission 73070) | Microcerotermes parvus P3 segment gut microbial communities from Pointe-Noire, Republic of the Congo - Th196 P3 | ecosystem: Host-associated > Arthropoda: Insects > Digestive system > Gut ...
TTTGTTCCGTGCCCCCTGAATGGAAACGACCCGATTCCCGCGTTCTTTCAGTGCCCGTGCAATGGGAAAGACCGGTGCCGTGCCGACGCCGCCGGCGACCATAATGACGGTGCCGAAGTCGTCCAGTTCGCTGGCGTGTCCGAGTGGTCCGATCAGGGCGTGAAACGAATCGCCGGGACCGAGTTGCACGATCTTTCGGGTCGACGTTCCAATGGCCATGACAACCAACGTAATGGTTCCGGCGTTGCGGTCGAAGTCGGCAACAGTCAAAGGAATCCGTTCGCCGTTTTCGTCGGCCATGACGATGACAAAGTGTCCCGGTTGGGCTTTGACTGCCAACTGCGGATGTTTGACGACCATCTCAAAAATGTTCGGGGCGATTTCTTCTCGTTTCAGAATCATTCGGGACTTGGGGTTCGGGATTTCGACTTTTCCAAGAATACCCGACGATTCCGCGTTTTTCAAGAGCCACCCAGTAGAGTTGACTCTTTGAAAGGAATTTGCGAGAATACTCCCCGTCGTGGTGCTTTAGGCCTTTTGAATCCACCAAATGTCTTTTCGGAAAGGTGTCCTATGCGAACAACTCTCTTTGGCCTGCTGTTGCTGTTTGTCTCTCCCCTGTTTGCGGAAACGACGACGCTCAAGGAATGGAGTTTCAACACCGACGGTCAAAAAGAAGGCTGGACCGGAGCCAACCATCTCAAGGATGTTGCCGTCAACGGCGGTCTGTTCCGTGCCCAAGCATCGGGACACGATCCGTTCATCGTGCATGATAATCTTGGCATTCCGGCGTTGCCGTCCCAGGTTTTCGAGTTTCGGCTCCGAACGAACTTCAGCGGAAGCGCCGAACTCTTCTACACCAACACGACGGAAGGTCCCTATGGCGGCTTCTCCCCGAAAAAAATGGTAAAATGGGACGGAATCGGCGACGAACAATTTCACGTCTACCGGATTTATCCCAACTGGGCCGCCGAAAAGAAAATCGTCAAACTTCGGCTCGATTTTCCAAACCTGACGCCGGGAAACATCGAGGGAATATGGTACGAACTCGACTGGATTCGGATCGTCGACTTGAATTTTGCCAAGGCTCCCATCGTGAAGCCGGATTGGAACTTTTCCTCCATCAAGGACGGATGGGAGCCGCTTGCCGGTTCCAAAATCGCTTCCGGAACCAACGGTTGGACGGTCAACGGCGCTATCGAAAGCCGACCGATGACATTGGACATCGACGAACACGGCGACTGGATTTCGGTCGAAATGATCGTCAATAAGGGGAAAACCGCAACGGTTGATTTTCTATCGAGTAGCGGCGTTGTCGGTTCCGTTCTCGTTCCTCTTAGAGCGGACGGCAAAGCCCATTGGTATAACGTCGACTGTTCGGCCAATTCGGCATGGAGAGGCAAAATCCACTTGATCCGTTTGAAGGTCAGCGACGACAAAACGGCAACGGCAACGCTGAAACGCCTAATCGTCTCCGACTCTCCGCAGGGTCCCGCCGAAGTCGAACTCGTCAAGGTCTACCAAAGCGAAGCGATCAACCGAATCGGTGTCAAGCGACCGTTGGCGATGATGTTACGCAACAACGGCGGACAAACCTCGAAGGACATCAAAATCGACAAAATCCAACTTCCACGGGGCGTGAGCCTTGTTTCGCCGAGAGGTTGGGAAACGATTCCCGATCTCGAACCGATGGAAACGAAAACCTACGTCCTCGAACTTCAAGCGACGACTCCGCTCGACGACAAGGTCGCGTTGCAACTGACCGGACCCGGTGCACAGAAGGATTCCGTAACGGCCTCGCTCCGCTTCGAAAGGAATCCCAACCTTCCAAAGTCGGATTACGTACCGAAACCGAAGCCGGTGAAAAGCGATTACGAAATCGGGGCCTTCTACTATCCCGGTTGGTCGCGAATGCAGGCTTGGGAACGGATTTATTCGACGCATCCGGAACGCAAACCGACTCTCGGTTGGTACGATGAGGGTAATCCCGAAGTCGTCGATTGGCAAATCAAGTGGTCGCTCGAAAACGGCATCCAATACTATTACGTTGATTGGTATTGGAGCGGGGGACATCAGCATAGCGACCATTGGGTCAAGGCGTTTCAAAAGTCGCGGTACAAATCGATGTTCAAATGGGCCGTTATGTGGGCGAACCATAATCCTCCCGGCAGTCACAGCGAAGAAGATCAACGGAATGTTACGAAATTCTGGATCGAGAATTATTTCAACACGCCGGAGTATTACACGATTGATGGTCGGCCCGTCGTGATGATTTGGAGCCCGCAAAACATGGACACGGACATTCGGAACATCGAACAGGACCGGGGAAACACGTTGCAAAAGGGCGAAGGCGTGAAGAGGTTGCTCGACCTTTCCCAGAGCATGGCCAAGGCCGCCGGGTTCAAAGGGATTTATTTCGTCACGATGAAATGGCCGGAAGCCTCAACGAAAGCCGGAGATGTTCAATGGCTTGCCGACGCCGGGTTTGAAATGACGTCGATCTATCATTTTATGGATCACGGCGGCAAAGCGGAGAATCCAAGACGATTTCCGTTTGAGTTGGTCGTCGAAGCGAGTCTGCCGTATTGGGAGGCTCGGCATGAAACGGGAATCCTGCCGTTTCTACCGAATCTTTCGACCGGTTGGGACTCTCAACCCTGGCACGGAGAAAAGAATATTATCATCGATGATCGAACCGTTGCCGGATTCAAACGAATTTGTGAGGACTTCAAGAAATTCTCTGCAAAAACCGGAATCAAGAGTTTCCTCCTTGCTCCGACGAACGAATGGGGCGAAGGTTCTTATATTGAACCGAACGCGGAGTACGGATTCGAAATGTTTGAAACGGTCCGCGACACGTTCTGCAAAAAACCGGCGGAAGGTTGGCCGCTCAATTTCGGGCCTGAAGATATTGGACTCGGCCCGTACGATTTGCCGCCGCTCGAAAGAATTGTCCGAACGTCTTGGGACTTCAAGGACGGTGCCCAAGGTTGGCTGGCGCTCATGGGAATCACCGATTTTAAGGCGGGAGACGGTCAACTCTCCGGCCAGTCGACCACCCACGATCCCGCCATCACGACGCCGTTGGCAACGATCAAGGCCGACGATTGGAGCCGTTTGATCGTCCGAATGAAGGCGCAGGCAGCGGACGGCACGGAATCGATGGACCGCGCCCAATTGTTTTGGTCGACATCGACCGGTCCGGCTTCCGAGGCGAACAGTCTCGCTGTTCCGTTCAAGGTCGACGGCAAGTTTCATGATGTCGTGTTCGACTTGAAATCGGTGAGGACCTGGCGGCGAACGATCACGAGTTTCCGCTTTGATCCGGTAACGAAAGCGGGCCGGATATTTGAAATCGAATCGATCCGACTTGAGTGAAGTCGAGTCGATTATCGCCAACAAAACTGTCGCCCCGCGATCCTGCCGACAACTGACACCATTGGTTTTGTTGACAACTTCCCTCCTTTCCACTATACTGACCGACGGTACGGAACAGGCGTTGCGTGGTATGGAATGGACGCCTTGAAGTCGTTGAAACGTTGCAGCCCCAGCAAAACTCATGGATTCGTCTTTCGACAACCAGAGGAAAGAAAGTCTCGTCGTTTCCTCCAGCGACATCGACTGTTCGGACGAGGGCAGGTTCTTCGATCGGGAACGCTGGCACGATGTCGAAACACCCAATGATACCGATTCGTTTGAAGAATCGCCGCCGCCGCCGACCCTTTCCTCGGCTTCCGTTGCGGTCCTCCTTCTCGTTTCCGTCGTTGCGGCAGGTAGCGGTCTCGGTTTCGTCTACTACATCCATCGTGCTGCCGAGTTGGCCGCGTTGCCGATTGCCCCGTCGGTGAAAGATTATCGAAACGTTCCCCAACAATGGATCGGTTACGTCGAGGACCTGGCCGTGCGCTTTCGTGAGGTCGATCATCCCGGTTGTTTTGCCGCTTCGATTCAAGGCGATGTGTTCATCGGCGAAGCGAAGGAGCCGACGCTGTACCATTATTCGCTCCAAGGCGTCCTGGTGGCAACCCTGTCGCTTGATGACGTACCGACGGCCATTTCCATCGGCGAAGCCGACACCCTGTTTCCTGATCGACTCGTTATTGCATTCCGGAACCGTCTGGCCGTCTATTCTATGGACGGAGAAAAGCAAACGGCTTGGTCGCCGTTTCGGGAAAACGGGAACATCCAGTCGCTTGCCCTGACCTCGGATTCGATTTTCGCCGCCGATTCCACGGAGTTGGTCGTTCTTCGATTCGACGAAACAGGCCAATTGGTCAAGGAAATCGGTCGCAAACCGAAAGAACCGCCGAAGGAAGACGACGACGTCAACATTTTTCCCGGCTTCGTTGTTTTCAATTCACCGATTTCGTTGACGGTTTCCAAAATGACGGGGATGCTTTTCGTCGCCAATCCCGGAATGCACCGAATTGAAGCGTTCACCCAAGACGGACATTGGGAACCATCGCAGGGGTGGGGCGAAGCGTCCGCCGATTTGATCGGTTTCGTCGGTTGTTGCAATCCGGTTTGCATTGCCTCGCTTTCCGATGGTCGGATCGTTACGGCAGAGAAGTCGTCCAATCTTCGTGTCAAAGTTTTTCAGACCAATCGCAAACTCGATTGGGTTGTTGCCGGCCCCAACATTCTGTTTAACCCGCCGCCCAGCATTCCGCCGCCGGAAAACTTTCGATCCCTTGTTACGAACGGTGATCGGCCCATCCGCATTGCTGCGATTTCAGGAGACCGAATCGTCATCTACGATCCCGTACTCCGCATCTTTCGACTGTTTTTGCCCGTTCATCAAAATCAAGGCCGGAGTACCGGCTAAATTGTTATTCGCGAACCAGGAATCATGGCCAAACGCACTGAATTTGACGACGCCCTGAAGGGCATTTACCGTGATAACACCGATGTTCAACAGGAACAAACGACGGACTACCGGTCGTTGACGGCCGAATCGGTCGGTTCGCTGATTCTCGGTGTTCTGTCTGCCCTGACGTTCCTACACTGGTCGTTGGCGATTTTCCCGGTGATGGGAATCGTCCTCGGCGTTACGGCCTTGCGGAAAATTCTGAACGCCACGGAAGAACTCAGCGGATTCGAAATTTCGACCGCTGGCGTTGCTCTGTGCGCCCTCTTTTGGGCGGGCGGTTACGGCTGGCTCTACTATTCGCATTCCTACTCGATTCCGCCGGGATACGTTGCCTTGTCGTTCGACGAAATCAAGGCGGATCCGAAGACCGGCAAACTGCCCGACTATATTATCAGATACGCCGTGGAAGGCCAGAAAGTGTTCGTGGTCGGGCACATGTATCCGGGCCGAAAGATGAGCGGCATCGAATCGTTTATGCTGGTTCCGACATTGGATCACTGTAAGTTCTGCACACCGACGCGGAATCCGACCGAAATGATCGACATTCAGATGGTCGGTGGTCTCACGGCGTCGTTCCGCACCCGGGCGGTGCGGGTCGGCGGCGTTTTTTCCATCAATCCGGACTATCTCGTCGGCGAACTACCCTATCGCATTGCCGCCGATGTGTTTCGATGATTTCAGGCGCTCCGTCTCGTAAGGCGTTTTCTACGTGAAACACCAGGAACGTTCACGTTTGATATCGGACTTGAGAATGCCCATACAGATGTTCACGTCGTCGACGACTTGGAAATCGTACATTCCGACGCAGAGGAAGTCGGCGCCGGACTCGAATCCGTAACGGAATCCGCTCTTCGGATGAATCGCGCCGGCGGCCAATACTTTGAAACCGATCCACGGCTGTTTCAGCGTTTTCATAAAGGCAATTGTTTCTTCCGGGTTCAGATCGAATGCGCCGACGAGTTCCTTCTTGTCGTCGGCGTTCAGTGCCCGCGATCTGTAGTTGCCGTGATGGATCGTTTTCATCCAGAAGTCCGGTTCAATGCCCTTGTCGACGCAACCCTTGATCGTTTCAATATGGTGTCCACCGAGACCAACGGTTATCTCGTCCCGACGGCAGCGTTCCACGAACGCCGCAATCTCGTCGAACTTTCCATCGCGGACCATCCGATCGTTGACTCCGCCCTGAAGAAAAACGGCTTCGGCTCCCTTCTCGACACAGTGCAGTGCGTGGTCTTGTGTCGAACAGTCGGCAATGAACTGCATCGCTCCGTCCGCCTTTTCCCAGTAGTCCGTCATAATGCCGATGTGCGAATGATGGCCACAATACGTGTTGATTCCGCAGGCTTCGCCCACCTTGAAGGTCGCAACGATCTTGTCCCGCGTGTGGTATGCCTTGACGAGTTCCGAAGCATAGAGCAAGTCTCTGGCATGCGCCCAACCACCGATCAGGTTGCCTCCCATGATGAGCCGACTGATGTTCAAGCCCTTGATCGTCGCGGTCGTCATTTTCTCCTTGAGATCGGCGAATTTGGCCCAATTGGTGTGCGTCCGCGAAGCACCGGACAGGGAATCGACTTCCGGGTCTTTAACGCCCTCAGGATTTTGGGCAAGTTGCTCGGCGAGGATTCGGTCTTCGTGACTGAGAAACGCGGTTCCTGCCGCAACGGCCGCACCACCGGCCAGGAGTTTCCCCAGCAGTCTGCGCCGTTCGGGATTTGTCGGTTCGCCGGGGCGGTCTATCGGAATATCATGCAGTTCGGCCATGGGACAGGCTCCTGAAAATGAAAAAGGGGCACATGACTACATCGAACGAAGGCGTCACCCTACCACACGTCTCTTCAAAAGTCAAGAGCCGCAGAATGTTCCGTTCCACAGGACCGGGCCGCTTAGAGCGTATTAAGAATTGCTTTGGACCGAAATGACGGAGCAACGGAAAATCCTAGAACATTGTGAATGACGGCCGAACCGTCAGTACTTACCGGGTCAATCAAGAATGTCTGCCGGTGCGAAGTGTTCGTCGTTACGACGCGTGGCGAATCCCCTCGGGCTTACTCCCCCGGCACCTGTTCCTTGGCCCTCGCGCTGAATTTCCGATAATCCTCCGGCGTGTCGATTCCGAAGGTCGGCTCATCAACGACGCCGACGATGATTTCGTAACCGTTATCGAGGACGCGAAGTTGTTCAAGGCTCTCCGCCTTTTCGAGAGGCGATTGCGGCAACTTGGTCAGCGCGAGCAAAAAGTCACGACGGTAGGCGTACATTCCGACGTGCTGATAGAACAACGGCGGCTCCGTCGTGAGCAAGTCGCCGACCCAGTTCCTTGGGCGCGGAATCACACTGCGACTGAAATACAGGGCTTTGCCGTTTTTGTCGAAAACGGCTTTAACGCAAGCCGGGTCTTCAAGTTGCTGCCGATTACGAATCGGCGTTGCCAGAGTTGACATCACGGCATCGGGATTGCCGACGAGCATACGGATCACGAGATCAATGGCCTCGCCGGACAGTTCCGGTCCGTCGCCTTGGATGTTGACGATAATATCGACATCGTTCATTCCGGCGGCGACTTCGGCGATGCGGTCGGTGCCACTCGGTGCGTTTGGATCGGTCATCACGACATTTCCGCCGAATTTCCGGACAGCCTCGAAAATCTCCGGATGGTCGCAAGCAACCGTGACCGAACGCGGCAACGTCGCCCTCGACGCTGCTTCGTATGTATGCCGAATCAACGGTTTTCCGGTCTCGGCAAGGAGAAGTTTCTTCGGCAGGCGCGTCGACGCGTACCGAGCCGGAATAATGACTGCAACATTCGGGGGTCGGGAATGACTCATAAAGACTCGCAGAACTTCGACGGTCCGCAGAGGCGGTCAGCCGCCGAGCCCGGCCATGCGGACGAGATCGGCAAATGTCACGTTGTCCAAGTGCGTCCGGCACGGTTGCTCGGCAGTCTGCCAAACCTTGTGCAAGACCGATGAAACATTTGAGTCGGAAACGCGCTTGTCCTTCGGCGGCGGATCCATGATGTCCATTACTTGCAACAGTGAAACGTTTTCCGGCTTCTTTTTGAACCGATAACCGCCGGAAGCGCCGCGAGTGCTCTCCACGATCCCGGCCTCTTTGAGTTGCAAAAGAATTTGTACAAGAAAGCGCTCAGACAGTCCATAACGCTCCGCGATCTGACCGATACGTATCGGCTCCGAAGAACTCTGTCTTGCTACGAGATCCATGAGGGCGATGCATGCGTATTCGGTCTTGGCGGAGATTTTCATGGCAATTGCCTCATTTCGTGGTTCGCTGTGCGGCTTTTCATGAACCACGAATCACGTATCACGTTTCTGCTCCTTCAGTTTTCTGAGCATTTTGGACAACCGGGACTTTTTCCTCGCGGCGGCGTTTTTATGGATGATTTTTTTCGCACCGGCCTGATCGAGGACCTTGACGGCCTTCTGGAAGAGCAACTCCGCATTATCGGCGTTCGCTTCGATGACCGCTTTCACCACGCTTTTACAACGATTACGCACAAAGGAGCGGCTGGAACGATTCCGGCTCCGGGTGGCGATGTTTTGTCGGAGACGCTTTCGGGCGCTTCTGATATTGGGCATTTCGGTTTCCTTCGTAGTTTGTTGGGGCGGGCCTTTTCGATTCAGAGCGATCCATTATCACCTCGTCGAGCAATTTTGTCCAGTATCTCCCCCACATCTTTGTAGGAAAAATCAAGAGCGGCGAGCCGGTGACCGTATTTTTCCGCCGTTTCGTAATCGCCCAGCTCCATGGCAAGTTTCGTGGCAAGGTAAAGAGCCTCCTTTTTGTTTTCCGCCGTGTCCGACAACTCGGCAATCGCTTCATGGTAATGGGACGTCGCCAGCTTGTGCTGTCCAATGTGCTCGAAGCACTGACCCAAGGCGAAGAGACAGTCGCCTTTCCGGGTGACATCAGCCTTCGCCAGTTGGAATTCGGCGATCGCTTCCTTGATTTCGCCGTTTTGTTGGAGCAGAGCGGCGTACTCGAAACGGTAACCTGCGTGGTTCGGATGATAGGTGATCCGATGTCGAGCCAATTCCGTGTTTTTTTGGTCGAAATCCTGTTGAATCGTCTCAAGCTCCTTTTTTGCCTGTTCATATTTTCCCTTGACTTTGTAGAACTCATCCCGGATTTCCGACGTTTTCTGCTTTTCAAACTTGGCTTTGAGCTCCAAGGCCCTTTCCTTGAATTTTTTAGTGTCTTCCGGCAGGGAAATGATTTTTGCGGCGAACTTCTGCTTTTGGGCATCAAGGAGGCGTTCGACCATATCCGGCTCGTTTTTCGTCAATTTGGCCGCCTCGGCGTAGTATTTCTCGGCCTGTTCGTAATCGCCTCCCTGGTAGAAATGCTGGGCGAGTTCCATGTAATTGGCCATGTCGGTCGGATTCTTCTTGATTCGCTTTTCGACCTGTTCCACGTAAGTCAGCGGTCGCCCCATGACGTCCTCGCCATCGGCGTCGACTGCTTTCATTTGGGAAACGGTGTCGCGGATTTGCTGCGAATCGCCCATGGCGTATTTGCCTTTATGGATCGTCCGTTCGACGGTAATGTCTTTTTGCAACTTCGCGGCAACTTGGTCGTTTGGCTTGGTTCTCAGCATCCGCAGGGCACAGGCCATTGCCTCGTCGAACGCCGCGATTTCCCGCAGCGCCCTACAGCAGACGTGGTTCACTTCGTAACTTTGTGGCTCCGCTTCGACGGCAGCCCGATAATACTCGACGGCAACGTCGTGATGCCCCAACTCGTCACAGGCTCCCCCCATGGCAAGGAGCGTGGCGGCGTCCCATGGATTCGCCGCCAAAGCTTCGGTCCCCACTTTGAGGACCTGCTCCGGTGTCCGGGCAACCGTTTTCTTGAGATTCGAACCGGAAAGGAACGAGAGCATCCCTTTCTTTTTTTTGTCGCCGTGTTTCTTTTTCAGATTCGTAAGAAACGTCTTGAAATAGACGATATTACCGGGATCGCCGAGGACGCACTGCGTGAACATATCATTGGCGTAATCGAAAATTGCCCGGTTCATTTGCTGGCTACCGTGACCGTACAGTTTCTGCAAGCGTTCCCGGTCTGCCGGGGAAAGACTCGATTCGGTGGGAGGCGTACTCATCTGAATTCGGGGTGCGAGGAGC
>Ga0099364_10015593_pt1 | contig 10014 bp, 8 predicted proteins | sample TergutTh196P3_FD_73070 | JGI IMG/M metagenome (GOLD analysis project Ga0099364, IMG submission 73070) | Microcerotermes parvus P3 segment gut microbial communities from Pointe-Noire, Republic of the Congo - Th196 P3 | ecosystem: Host-associated > Arthropoda: Insects > Digestive system > Gut ...
AATCCAACAGACTGAATGGCTCGAGCCATACCAGTTGGATTATACTAATCAGCTGATAGATTGTCTCTTAAAATATAGTAAACACGATGATATAAAAACCGATCTCATGTTATTACTAAAAATAGCCGATACCATTCTCCAACACGACGACATCGACGAGGACGCTATCCGGCTTAAATGTTACGGACTGTACCGGTCTGGCCGGAAAAATCAGGCGTTACAGGCTTTCAACAACTTCACCCTCGTTTACGAAAAATTACTTGCCACTAAGCATCATTTGATATTTGACGAATTGATAAAACCCTTTTGATTGCTTCGCATGATACCAATGATGATACAACGAATAACAGTCATTGCAAGCTTGCGAAGCAATCCAGGTGCAAACCAGGACATCCGGATTGTTTCGTGCCTCACAATGACCCATAGAAAGAGGAATTTTAAAAAAATATTTCGTTCTTTTCACTTTTTAATATGTTTTTTAATAGTCCGGTTAATTCTTTCTTTTTTACTTTGTCTGAAATTTTTTAATATGTTTATATTGTTAAATCTTAAAAATCAATTGTTAATCTAAATTATTTAATTTTATGCAGACAAAATTTATTTTATTCCGGGATTTATTTTCCCGAATTCCGGAAAAATGTGCTTACATTCTTGTAATCACGATGTTGTTTGGACTAACACCCTTACGGGCAGCCGAAAGCCAGACAAATGTACCCTCCGGGTCGCAACAGACAACGATTACCGTTAAAGGTGTCATTCTGGATGAAACCGGAGAGCCAATCATTGGAGCGACCATTATTGAGAAAAGAAGCGGAACGGTTCGTGGCGTAATTAGCGAAAATGACGGGAGTTTTACGATTCAAGCCGATCCCCAGTCGTCGCTTATCATTTCGTATATCGGTTTCGTAACCCAGGAAGTGCCGATAAGGAATCAGACCGCTCTGACAATTACCCTGTTAGAAGATACGCAATCGTTGTCGGAGGTCGTGGTGGTAGGTTATGGGGTTCAACGGAAAATAACGTTGACGGGCGCTGTGGCGGCTATTTCGAGCGAGGAGATTATTTCGACGAAAAGCGATAATGTCCAAAACATGCTTACCGGTAAAATTGCAGGCGTAAAAGTGACCCAAAGAACATCGGAGCCGGGTACTTTTACAAATGATTTTCAAATCCGAGGTATGGGAGCGCCATTAGTGGTGGTAGATGGCGTACCAAGGGATAATTTCACAAAACTTGACCCCAATGAAATCGAATCGATATCTATTTTGAAGGATGCTGCGGCTGCCATCTATGGTGTTCGAGCAGCAAACGGGGTCGTGTTGATCACAACGAAAAAAGGCGCTAAAGGCGGCGCTTTCCGTTTAGATTATTCCGGTTTTTATGGTTTCATGAATATGATTAACCAACCCCATCCGTTGGATGCTATCGGATTTATGCAAATACAAAATGAGAAAGCGCTGAATGGAGGCAGCACTACGCTTCCTTATCCACAATCATCATTCGATCCGTATCTGAACGGAACGAAGCAATCGACCGATTGGGAGGCGGGAACCATGCGGAAACAGGCGCCTCAGATGCAGCACAACATCAGCGGTACAGGCGGAACTGATAGGTTTACGTATTTTGTCAACTTCGGATACAACACGCAAGAAGGTTACTGGAAGACAAATGATTTGTATTATAACAGATATAACCTGCGTTCCAATGTTTCGGCCGAACTGGCGAAAGGACTACGCTTTGATATGTATATCAATGGAATGATGGATGAAAAAAACCAACCTTCGACCTGGCCTACCTGGAACCTGTTCAAGGGATACTGGACACAAATCCCACTGAATCCGTTGTACTTGGATGATGAACAAAACTATCCTTACTTTGCAGCGGACGGGCTACATCCCGATTATATGACCAGTGCTGAGAAATCAGGCTATCAAAACAATAAAGAACGTTTGTTTCAGAGCAATATGATGTTGGAGTGGGATATACCATGGATTAGCGGACTAAAAGCAAAAGGCATGTACAGTTTTGACTACCGCCAGAGAGATGTTAAAATTTTCCGCAAAACCTTTGATTTGTATACCGAGAGTGGCAGCGGTTATTCGGCTTCCCCAGTAAATGCTCCCTCACAATTGACCCGACAATATTACGGGTATACCAATGATATGTTCCAGGTCTCATTGGCTTACAACAAGTCGGTTAATAATCTACATAATGTCGCCGCTTTAGTCCTGTATGAAGAAAGCAACCGGAAAGCGGACAACCATTATGCCCGCAGGGATTACAGCATGGATGCCGTCGATCAGTTGTTTGCCGGAAACAGTACAAACCAGGTAGGAACAATGAATTCAGGTTCCGGTGATATTTATAATTATGCGAATAAAGCGTTGGTCGGGCGTTTCAATTACGATTTTGCATCGAAATACTTAGTCGAATTCAGTTTCCGGTATGATGGTTCTTCCCGTTTTGCACCTGGACATCAATGGGGGTTCTTCCCCGCAGGTTCGGCGGGCTGGCGTATATCAGAAGAAGCTTTTATCAAAGACAGCGAAACGTTGAGTATGATATCCAACCTGAAACTAAGGGTTTCGTATGGCATGATGGGCGACGACAACGCTTCTTCTTATCAATTCCTGTCCGGTTATAATTATCCTTCCAACGGATTCGTCTTTGGAGGACAGTATGTCAACGCCTTCGGCATGCGCGGCATCCCGAACACCGCTATTACCTGGTATACCTCAACGGTTTTTGACATAGGTCTTGACGCCGAATTATGGAACGGGCTGCTGGGAGTAACCGCCGATGTATTCCAACGCGACCGCGCTAACTTGTTGAGAAATCGTTCGGGAAGCATACCGGGTCATATCGGCGCCAGTATGCCCCAGGAGAATTTAGAGAGCGATATGACACGCGGTTTTGAATTGACACTGACCCATCAAAACAAAGTAAACAGTGATTTTCGTTACAATTTATCGGGAAATATCGCTTTTGCCCGAACAAAATGGAAATACAGAGAGCAGGCCAGGGCCGGCAACTCCTACTTGAACTGGAGAAACAATCAGAATGATCGCTGGAACGATGTATGGTTCGCCCGTAATGTGACCGGTCGGTTCCAATCGTACAGTGAGATTTATGCCGGCGCTATCTATAATGGCAGTAAAGGGAACTCCATGATGCTCCCTGGCGACCTGATTGTGGAAGACTGGAACGGCGACGGTTATATTGATAACAATGATGTCTATCCGGTTGCCATCAATACGGCTATCAACAAAGATAATAAAAACGGAGGTATGCCGCTGATAAACTATGGTCTTACGTTTGGCGCCGAATACAAGCAGTTTGATTTCAGCTTAGTATTGCAGGGAGTGGCCATGAGCTGGCTCAGGTATCCCGAACAGTTGGAAATGCCTCTTCCATGGAACCGTAATGGCTTGGATATGTTTTTAGACCGCTGGCGTCGTACCGATGAAATGGACCCCAATTGTACCACCTGGATCGAGGGACACTATCCGTCAACTTTCAGGGATAACGGTCGGAGTGATTTTATTACGCCCGAATCTACTTTCAATATTGAAAATGCAGCCTATTTGCGTTTGAAAAGTCTTGAACTGGGGTATACGCTTCCTAAACATATTTCAAAAAAGTTAGGTATGGAGCGAACCCGGGTTTTCTTCAGCGGTTATGACCTGCTGACATTCACGGGTCTAAAATATTGCGACCCGGAACATACAGGCGATGATTACGCCTATATATATCCGTTGAGCCAGACGCTTAATTTTGGTGTAAATATTTCATTCTAAAACAAGTACTGTTATGAAAAAGATAAATATTATATGGTTTGGTTGTGTATTAACAGTTTTTACTGCTTGTAACACATTAGATGTCCCGCCAATCAATATTGTAGGCGACAGGGAAGTTTTTACTTCCGAATCAGGAATTACTGCCTATATGGCCCGATTGTACTGGGATTTACCTGTCGAAGACTTTATGTCGAACAGAAGCGGTTTCAGAGATAATCCCGAAAATAACTCCCATGATTATACCTTCGAATCAGCGAAATGCGATCCCCGTCGTGATAATCTGTCAGGCGATAATTTCCCCTATTGGAACTACACCCCCATCCGGAATATGAACTACTTTCTGCAGGAATTTCCCGCTTATGCGTCGAATTTTCCAAAAGAAAGGGCGGATACATGGATAGGCGAGGTCTATTTCCTGCGTGCATATCATTATTTTGCCATGGTCAAAAGGTATGGCGGAGTGATCATTGTTAATGATGTAATCGATCCGATGGGGAAGACAAATGAAGAATTATACCTGCCCCGCAACAGGGAGGCGGAGTGTTATGATTTTATCCTGTCAGATTTGGACGAGGCTATCAACCTGCTGCCGGAAACGGGTTTATCATTAGGCCGCGTCGATAAAAATATTGCGTATGGCCTGAAAGCGAGGGTCGCATTACATGCCGCTTCAATCGCAAAATACGGCGAAATACAATTGGATGGTTTGTTGGGCGTTCCTGCCGACCGTGCAAGGGAATTTTTCCAGAAAGCATACGATGCTGCCAAAGTGGTGGACGGGAAATATTCGTTGTATAACAAGGGAGGCGATCTGGCTGTAAACTATACCAATGCATTCATCGACCAGACCAGTACGGAGAATATGTTTGTCAGGTATTACCGTTATCCGGAATATGGACATCACTTCGAGTTGTTCATGGTGCCTTGGCAAGTCAGGGGCGCTCAGAACTATTCTGGACGCGCCAATCCTACCCTTGATTTTATTGAAATGTTTGATGATATTGACGGCAATCCTTTTATACTGAACACCGGAACTGACGATGCCCCCATCTTCTATGAAGACCGCATGGACTTGTTTACCAAAGCTGAACCCCGCCTGAAAGGAATGATTATATTCCCCGGCGATGTATTCAAAGGCGAGGTGATCGATGTACGCAAGGGTATTGTGAGGTCAGGCGATCCGATTACCACAGTTACTTCCACCAACAGTTTCTCGGATGCATATAACGGGATGACGATGCAAGGCGCAAGCGGTATGGGATATAATGAATGTACCTATACCGGTTTTTATCTGCGTAAATGGTTAGACCCGTCCATCCCAAGGGCTGAAGTATCCCTGAGCCGGACCACAACGCCCTGGATCGAAATGCGTTATGCGGAAATGTTGCTGATACGCGCCGAAGCGGCTATGGAACTGAAGTCATACGGCACAGATTCATATGTGGCTGACGCCGTAGATTGTATGAAGGCCATACGCGAGAGAGCAGGCGCAGCTAATGTATATACGGCAGATGATCTGACAATCGATCTGGTACGGAAAGAACGACGGATGGAATTGTTTTTTGAAAATAAAACATTCTGGGACTTGAAACGATGGAGGATTTTTGACAGAGAAGTGTTGAACAGGGAAATGCAAGTGTTATGGCCTATCTATGTGTGGGACGAACAAAAGTATTATATGAAGAAAACCGTTTACAGCGATTTTCGTTATACCTTTGACAGGACACGTTATTATCAGCGGATTCCGAGCGCGCAGGTTGAACAGAATCCTATGATTATTCAAAACCCGGGTTATTAATTCATTTAAAATCTTTAACTATGAAAAGAAATATATATTTAGTCTCCATCCTGTCTCTGGCAATGATAGCATTGTTAGCTTCCTGTCAGAAAGATAATTATGACATGCCTGACGCCACGATAACAGGAAGCGTGATCGACAATGCAACCGGTAAACCGATCATTACCGAACCTTACGGTTTCAGAATCCAGATGAATGAAACCAGTTGGAGTGATAATCCTACGCCCCGCTATATTGCAGGTTATATTGACGGCACATTTACGGATAAGTCGTATTTCGCAGGCACTTATGTCGCAACAGCCATCGATGGCGCATTTGTTACACCCGAATCGCAAACCATAACGGTTAATGCAAAAGGTACTGCAACAGTAACTTTCAATGTGAATCCCTATATTCAATTTAATGCTGTATCCATCGTGAAAGAAGGTGCGACCGTGAAAGCTACGTTTACACTTGTCAAATTTGTAAGTACAGCCAGACCGGTCGACTATGCCGTGATAGCAAATGCTAAAACACCTTACTTCGGAATGTCGGACAATCAGGTAACCTCAGGGAGAATCACCCTGACCGAAGATGACTTTGGCGTGCCCAAGGAAGTGATATTAACTGGCTTCAACGCCGGCAATACGTATTATGTACGTATCGCCGCCTACTGCGAAAATGCTACCGGTCGGTATAACTATACGGATGTCGTAGCGATCTCAATGTAACCGTCAGCCTCCCGCCATTGCGAGACCCATAAGGGGTCTCGCAATGACGACGGCAGTAAATTAATGTTAAAAAATGAATAATAAATCTAATTTATTATTGTTTACCTGATTTTAATTGATAAATTATGTTCTTTATTAATAATTCATTCTTATCTTTGCCGAGAAATTTGAAATTTATTAGAAAAATATGAATACTTACTCGAAATCGCAAATGTTCTGGCTGGTGGCGCTACGCATGCTGGTCGGTTGGCACTTTCTTTATGAAGGGTTAGCCAAAATACTGAACCCCAAATGGACATCGATGGGATACCTAATGGATGCACAAGGTTGGTTTGCCTCCTTTTTTCATTCCATGGCAAACAACAAAGGCCTGATGACCGTTGTTGATTTGATGAACGAATGGGGGTTATTTTTGATCGGACTTGGCCTGATTGCCGGATGTTTATCGAGGTTGGCCAGTCTTGGAGGGATTGTTTTGGTGGGGCTTTACTGCTTGTCGCATCCCCACTTTATCGGAGTGGAATATATGTTGCCCTTTGAGGGTTCTTATCTTTTTGTTGATAAGAATCTCGTTGAACTGGGAGCGTTGGCTGTGTTGTACGTGTTCCCCACATCGAAGATTTTCGGTCTGGACGGATATATTTCGAAATTGAAAAACAAATTTAAATCTTGAATATTATGTCAGAAGAAAAAGCAAATAATCCTGAACCGGCATCAATCGGCAGGAGAGACGCGCTTAAAACATTGGTATCCATTCCCGTATTGGGAGCAGTGACGTTTGGAGCCTATAAAAAGATTCAATACGACCGCAAGAGAAAGTACATGGGCGACGCATTTAAACTCGACCCGATGCCTCCCTCTTCTGTCGGTCTGACACAAACAGAAGGTAAAACCCTTCGATTGGGAATTATCGGATTCGGTATTCGCGGCAAGCAAATATTGCGGGCAGCCGGTTTTGCAGAGCCTTCGCAGATTGATACCGTGAAGGAAGCCGCCCGAATCAATTCCAAGGATACACGTTACAGTGAATATTTGGAGCAGGAAAGTCTGAATATTACGATAAACGGCGTATGCGATATTTTTGATGATTACGGGGAAGCCGGCGTCCTGGCAGGCTCTAATATTTATCGTGAGGGGACAAACGGTAAGTTTGGCACTCCTCCGAAACGTTATCGCTATTATAAGGATTTGATAGCTGCCAACGATATCGATGCGGTAATCATTGCAGCGCCCGACCATTGGCACGGCACCATGGCGATGGACGCCGCACGTGCTGGGAAACATGTGTACTTGGAAAAACCAATGACGTGGACTGTTCCCGAAACTTATATGCTTCGCGATACTATCAAGGAGACAGGTGTCACTTTCCAGCTGGGACATCAGGGACGACAAACAGACAGTTATATCAGGGCGAAGCAAGTCATTGACAAAGGCATACTCGGCCATGTATCGCTCATTGAGGTATGCACCAACCGCAACGATCCCAATGGCGCCTGGGTATATACGATTCACGAGAACGCCAATCCGAAAAGCATCGACTGGAAACAGTTCGAAGGCGATCCCGACCGGATTAAAGAATATATGGATTACATGACATCCAACGGTTTGGCTCGTTATGTAGGTCCCGAACCGCGTGAGCAATTCGACCTGCCGCGTTTCTTCCGCTGGCGTTGCTGGTGGGATTACAGCACGGGGTTGAGCGGCGATCTGCTGACACACGAATATGACGCCATAAATCAGATCATGGGCGTAGGCATCCCACATTCGGCCACCTCATCGGGCGGCGTCTATTTCTTTAAAGACGGACGAACAGTCCCCGATGTGCTGCAAACGACCTTCGAATTTCCGGATCGCGACCTGACAATGCTATATAGCGCCACCTTAGCCAGCCAGCGTCGCAGGGGGAAGGTCTTTATGGGACATGACGCCTCCTTGGAACTGTCAAGCTCATTTACCGTAAATATCGACCCGCGGTCGACCCGTTATGCGGAAGAAATAAAGCAAGGAGTGATAAAACCCGATACGCCGTTTATGAGCTATATGCCGGGTCAAACCAATGTTGACGCCATCAGTTCGGCTACCGAACTATACTTCGCCCAGCGCGGCCTGTTGTATTCATACGTAAACGGGAAAAGATACGACACAACCTATCTGCATGTGCGTGAGTGGCTTGAATGTATCCGCAACGGTCAAAAACCCAGCTGCAACATTGACGCCGCCTTCGAAGAAGCCATGACCGCCCACATGGGAACGAGAGCCTACCTCGAAGGTCGCACCATGTATTGGGACAAGGAAAAAGAAGAAATCGTAAGGGGGTAGAAAAGGGTGAGATAGGTGGAAGGGGGCGCCTATCTTATAATGAACCACAATAAGACTTTTAACGCTTGGTGAAGTATTTGTAATGCTTTGCTTATGCGCGATTCGACTGTGCGTAACGAAACGTTCAACTGATGGGCTATTTCCTGATATTTCAGTCCGTCAAAGCGATTCATCCGGAAGGTTTGCGCCACCTCATCCGGCATTTGCGTCATGATACGGTTTATTTGATTCAGCAAATCGGTATAGAGGATATAATCTTCGGTATCATTAACATACAACGATTGAATTTCTTTTTCGCCGGCATACTGCTCCCTAACTTTCCGTCGCCTGATCTCATCCAAACAGTAGTTTTGCACCGATTTCAACAAATACGACTTCAATGAGCCATGCAACTTCAACTCATGGCGTTTCTCCCATAAACGTACAAACACTTCCTGTACAGCATCCTCAGCTTCATCCGTATCTTTAGTGAAGGTAATAGCAAACATGACAAGATCTTTATAATAAGCCTTAAAAACAGTACAAAAAGCGCTTTGGTCGCCTTCCACAAGTTTTTCAAGCAAGATTTGCTCGAATATGTTTACTTTTGTGTCTTTCATCACATAAAAATTATTGCACAAAGGTAACATAAGTCGGGCACATAGCAAAAAAAGTGTGTTTTTTGTTTGTGATGTTATTTTTTTTTGTAATTTTGCGCCGAATATTAAAACTTAGCAATATGATAGAAAGGTTTGATATTGAAACGGCAAAAGCGGTAATGCTTTATATTTCCCGCGAACTTGGAAAGTCTGATTTAACTCGCTTATTCAAGGTATTATATTTTGCAGAAAGAAGTTTTTTGGCGAATTGGGGTGACCTTATCGTAAACGATACATATATAGCAATGAAAAACGGTCCGGTTCCGGCAGTCATATATGACTTGTTTAAAGGTATTCGCGGAGACGGTTTTCGGGATAAAAGGCATGAAATATTTTACGATGCTTTTATAGTTGAGGAAGGAGGAACCGTTATTCCGCTTGAGTTCCCCGATATGGATTATTTATCGAAAGCATCCCTTGAGTCAATTAATAAATCAATACTTGAAAATAAGGATATTGATACATATACGCTATCCATGAAATCACATGACTATGCATGGAATAACGCCGACAAAAATGATAAAATAAATTTCATTGATATTGCAAAAGCAGGCGGGGCATCGGACGACATGATTGATTATATTCTCGAAGAAAGAGAGTTAAGCGAAATTCTGGGATGTGTATAGGTGCAATAGTTGACAAAATTAAAAAACATCCAAAAATCAAGAAGCATATACTTAAAAAATACAATCTCTACGCAAAATCGCGATAAGTCGGGGTATACAAAAAAAATTCTTTTCCGGATGTGGTAT
>Ga0099364_10015594_pt1 | contig 10013 bp, 4 predicted proteins | sample TergutTh196P3_FD_73070 | JGI IMG/M metagenome (GOLD analysis project Ga0099364, IMG submission 73070) | Microcerotermes parvus P3 segment gut microbial communities from Pointe-Noire, Republic of the Congo - Th196 P3 | ecosystem: Host-associated > Arthropoda: Insects > Digestive system > Gut ...
CGCGCCTACGAGGTAGAGTCCCGCTAGGAATACCGACGCGGATGCGCTGACGCGCCAGCCTATCAGCAGCAGCGCAATGAGGCCTGCTATCAAGCCTATTAGCACAACTATAAGCGGCTCTGTCCAAAGAACGGTCAGGGCCCGCTTTCTGGTTGAGCCTAGGACGCGCATTATCGCGGCGTTCTTCGCGTTTTGCAGAATAAGCAGCATTGACAGCCCCAGCCCGATGACGACGGACAGCCCGATAGCGACGGGATACAGCAGCCTAAGAAGCGACAGGTTGCGCTCCATTGAGCCGACTACGGTTCTGAGCTCTTCGTCATGCAAATCAAAGTCCATCGTAACCCCGCGACCGGCCTTAACATTGCCCACTATCCATCGGAGCTGTTCACGTATGGATATCATATCCCTGTTGTGGGCAGGGTCTACCGTAAACCTGAGCGTAATATAGCCTATCTCGTTTCCGAGAAGTTCCTCAAGAGCCGCGACAGGCACGAGGGATGCGCTGTGCAACTGGACTTGGCGGGTGTTACCGTTATGTGTGCCGGTGATTATCGCGGGCGCTCTGAACCAAGGTCCCGATATAATACCGGAAGACGCGTCAAGTCTGGGTTTGAAATAGTGGATATAAGCCATATCACCGGGCCTGAGACCGCGCGTCGCAGCGGTTTGCTCGGACAATATTACAGGGATTGGTCCGTCGGCGGCGTAAACAAACGAGGATGCGTCAAATCCGCCTCCGAACTCAATTTCCATGTCTTCCTCGTTATCGCCCACTGCATACATCACAGCGCCCGAGTGTTCGGCAATGAATTCGTCCATATCAGAAAAGGCGAGCAGATTATCAAGGCTTGCTTGATTTTGATGCGGAGCGAGCGCGAAATCATAGCCGACGAGCTCTCCCCAGTTGTCGGGAAAAGACCCGTCAGGCGCCGCTGGGACGATCATGCCCCAAGTGTGTCCCGATTCAAGGTACATCTCTTGCGCAAAGCCGCCTGCTTTAATATTGTCCAGCGTGAATGAGCCGATTATATTACCAATGCTGTACAATGGATGCGACAGCCCCGTGCCTCGGCTTGCAGATCTCATGCTCGCTGTCACGGCGGTGGTATCATACAGGCGATCTATCTCATTTCCCGCACGGTTTATGGATTCTTGCAAAAATCCAAGTGCAAGGACGAAGAACAGTGCGACCGCTGCGGCGAGAATGGATTTCGCAACCGAACGGACGACATGACGGAATATATATCGGGCTGATGCCTGCATTCTCGCTTTTCGCATGTCGCGGGAGAGTGCGCTTTTTGTGCGCAAATTCGGATTTTGGAATGTGGTATTCGGGACTCCGGCAGTCGTATCTTTGTTTAATACTTGCGATTCAAGTGCGGTTGCTGATGTTTTTGCTGATTGACGCGCATTTTGCGGGCGTTTCATAGGCGAACGTCCCATAGTTCCAACGGCGTGCGCTGTGCCGGACGCTATGATCGCGCTAGCGGGTGTTTTGCCTGCTTTGCCGGGCGCCGCGCCTTGGAGCATTTCAAGCACAGGTCGTCGCGATATCAGCGCAGTTCCAAATAGTGCAATGATCAGCAATAGACCAAGCACAATAACTGAAAGGAAGAAAAGCCATGGTATCGGAACGGATATGTTCAGAGAAAAGTCAAAAGTGGTCATAATATCACCAAAAGGGTTCATAGCACCTTCTGCCTGGTTTAATGCAAAATACCAACCTCCCGCGCCGCCGAGCGCCACAGCGGGCAGCCCGAAGAGCAGTATTGATGCAATCAGTCGTCCGGCGACGGTGCGGGCAGGGCAGCCCAGTGCGCGCATAACGGCATAGTCCTTTATCCTTTGACGCAGATATAGGAAGACGACCAAGGCGAGGACCAAGATAAGCACAGCGCAGAACACGACGGCGCTGAGTGTTACCGACTGCAAAATCGGTTCAGCAGACGCCCAGAAGTTATGCGCTTCGGACTCGAAAAACACCACATTATAGCCCAATGCATAGAGCGCGGCCCTGTTTTCAAGCAAAAATGCGGACTCGTCCCTTGCGTCCTTCAAAACAAAACTGTAATACCCTTGGGGGATGTAATCTTGGCCGTCCAACCATTCAAATTGCTTCGCATATTCGTCTGAGCGCCTGATGTCCATATCTGAGGGCAATATAGAATCGGGTATGAACACGATTGTGTTTGGCTGTGACAGAAATGACTGAAGGGCTTGATATTCGGGGTCTTCGCCGAATTGGTACAGCCCCGCGATTTCCAGCTCTATCTCAAGCGCGATACGCTCTCCGGGCTGGCCAAGCGTCACTTCATCTACAAACAACCTCCCGCGGCCTGCGGTGAAGGTCATTGGAACAACCGTGCGCTGCTCGTAGGGAATGCTGATTGTGATGAAGTCTCCAACCTTCAGACCGCGCATTTGGGCAAACAGGTCGTTTATGACAACGACAGGATTCGCTCTCAAGCTATCCTCGCGATTGATCCAGCGGCCATCAGTCAATACCACAAGACCGTTTTCCGGCTGTGCGACAGGCATAGCGGTCATATCCGCAGTGGTCCGCAGTTGCAGGGCGCTTTGGCTGTAGCGTATTCTTTCCAGCTCATCATTTAGCCACTCAAAGCCCGAAGCGGAGGGGTCGATTGTTTCGTCGGCGGATACGGGCATATACCAAAGAGGCTCGGCAGGTACTTGGAGCAGATTCAGGTATCCCTCGAATGTCTTCGCTGTGTCCGGAGAGGTGTCCACGTTGAGAGCTCTCATCGCAAGTACATTGAGATCGCTGCGAAAGCCAAGGAACGCGCCGTAATGATACGAGTTCAGAAAGTACGCCGCTCTCATGAAGTACCGCTGGCCTACTATCATATCGTCGATATTAGTTTTTGTGACAAGCACCTCGCCATGATCCCTATAATGTGTGCGCGCGTCAAATTCGGCCGCGATTTCGTCCGGAGTCAGATAGTAGTTCAGTATAAACTCCTGTCTCGGCATGACACGTTCGGGATAGCCCGCAACAACCTCGTCCGCTCGGAAAACCAGTTGAACATATGGCTGCGTTGTGACGACCATGAGGCGTTCGGTGCTAATCAGTTCCCCATAAAAGAAAGCATCGGTGTTGTGTCCGATGGAGAGGTTGTGTTCAGGCGTCAGTCCGATGATATTCGCGTTTAGAACATCATGCATGATTCCCTGCGCTCCGCCGCGTATGTCCTCAAAATCAACATATTTGCTGCTTCGCACAATCTCGGCGCCAGGGAAGACATTCTGGAAAGCGCTGTTATCTTCGGAGTGTTCCAAGACGCCGACGGAGCGGTAGTAGCTTCCGAGTTTTTCAATCTGGTCCGTCACAATGATATATTCCACTAAGCGCATGACAAACATGAACGCGGCGGCGGCGATCAGCAATACAAGCAAAACCGTTCGCATATGCTGGCGCAGCATGGATTTGACAAAAATATTCTTCCTCACAAAAATCACCCCTTTATTATGGAATCTATATTTGAAAAGATGGATGCATTCTATCACTACAAAACAGATAATTCAATATAAAACCTGCGAAAAATTGCGATAATTTGCGAAAATGGGAGCAATGCCGAGGTAGAGGGCAATGTTTCATAAATAAAAGGTCAGAAATGGTCAAAACAGAACTTGTCCACCAATGTGAAAAATCGTAAAATACACATAAGGTCAAAGATAGTCAAAGTCAAACAAACAGCTAGTTATGCATTACAGAAGGGGGTGTGCGTATGCGGATAAGCGATGTTATAGCGGGATTCATTGATGAGGTGTTGAGGGAAACAGGAGGGACGGCGGAACTGCAGCGCGCGGAATTGGCGCATAGATTCAACTGCGTGCCAAGCCAGATAAACTACGTGATATCGACAAGATTTTCGCCGGAGCATGGGTATATCGTGGAAAGCAGGCGAGGCGGCGGGGGATTCATAAGAATCACGCGCGTCGAGATGGAGCCGGAGCTGCTTATCATGCACACAGTAAACGCAGTGGGAGAGAGGATAGACATAAACACAACCGCGGCGCTTGTGGGAAATCTGCGCCGAAGCGGCGCATTAGGCGAGATTGAAGCGAGGCTTGTCCTCTCAGCGACAGGCAACAACGCGCTTCGACCGTTGCAACCCGCAGACCGCGACATACTAAGGGCAAGCATACTAAAACAAATGCTGATCAATATCTAGGAGGTTTTATCATGAAATGTCAAAACTGTGGTAAGAATGAGGTCAATTTTCATTATTCGTCAAGTGTCAATGGCGCCGTTACCGAGGCGCATCTGTGTTCAGACTGCGCGGAGAAATCAGGATATGATTTGAGCGGGATGTTTGACACAGGCAGCTTGTTTAGCAGCATTTTCCCGCGCAGCATGAGACGAATGTTCATGCCAATGCCGATATTTGGATTTGGCATAGCGCCGATCTATGCTGAGCTGCCGCAAGCGGGGGCGCAGGAAACCGAGTGTGCATGTGGTGGCGCTTGCGAGGCGCCCGTGCAAGAGAACCCCACGACGGAAGTTGACAGCGAAATGCAAAGGCGCCGCGAGATCAATGCGATAAGAGAGCAAATGTGCCTAGCCGCCGAAAAAGAGGATTTTGAGAGAGCCGCACAACTGAGGGATCAAGTAAGGCAGATGGAAGCAGAGTAGGAGGAATAATATGAGATTTGAAGATAAATTTACCGAACGGGCTAGGAATGCGTTTGAGCTTGCGCAGACAGCGGCGTCGGAACTGGGGCATAATTATGTCGGCAGCGAACACATACTGCTGGGGCTGTCCAGAGAGGGCGGCGGCGTCGCGGCGAAGATATTGCGCGAGTCGGGGCTTGAGAGCCAGCTCATAGTTGACCTTATCTTGAAAAACGTAGGGCGAGGCGGGCGAGGCGAGGCATCTGTGCAAGGACTTACGCCGAGCGCGAAACGCATCATTGAGATCGCGGTCATGGAAGCCAACAGGCTCGGGCACGGCTATGTCAGCACAGAACATCTGCTGATGGGTATTTTAAGGGAGTATGACAGCGTTGCGGCAAAGCTCATCCTAGTGACGGGCGCGGATCTGAACAAACTATACACGGATATTATCGGCGTGTTCAGAAGCAATGTCTACAAACCCGTGATGGCGCCGGCTGCGGCAGGCAGAAGAGACAAGAGCGAGACGAAAACGCTCGACCAGTTCAGTCGCGATTTGACCGAGGCTGCGGCAGGAGGCGCACTGGATCCCGTCATCGGCAGGGAAAACGAAATACAGCGGGTGATACAGATTTTGTCAAGGCGCACAAAGAACAACCCGGTGCTGATCGGCGAACCGGGCGTCGGCAAAACGGCGATAGCGGAAGGATTGGCACAGCGCGTCGTCACGGGCGACGTGCCGGAAACGCTGCTCAACAAACGCATCGTTACGCTCGATTTGAGCGGAATGGTGGCGGGCACCAAGTATCGCGGCGAGTTTGAGGAGCGTATCAAGACCGCGATCGAGGAAGTGCAGAAAGCGGGCGATATAATCCTGTTTATCGACGAACTGCACACGATAATCGGAGCGGGCGGCGCAGAGGGCGCCATCGACGCGGCGAACATAGTAAAGCCCGCGCTCGGACGCGGCGAGATGCAGATAATCGGCGCCACGACGCTAAACGAGTATAGAAAGCATGTCGAAAAGGACGCGGCGCTCGAAAGACGGTTTCAGCCTGTTATGGTCAACGAACCGTCGCAGGACGAGTCGGTGCGGATTTTGCTGGGCCTGCGTGACAGGTATGAAGCGCATCACAAGCTAAAGATAACCGACGAGGCAATCGAAGCCGCCGTGAAGCTGTCAGTCAGATACATAAATGACAGATTTCTACCCGACAAGGCAATCGACCTCGTGGACGAGGCGGCGTCGCGAGTGAGGATGAACAGCCTGCGGCTTCCGCCGGACTTGAAAGAGCTTGAGGTGCAAAAAGAGTCGCTGGCAAAAGAAAAGGAAGCGGCCGTGCAGAGCCAAGACTTTGAGCGTGCGGCAAGAATTAGGGATAGGGAAAAGGAACTCGAGGTAACAATCGAAAGCGCGCGCAGAAATTGGGAGAATGTCAGGCGCGGAAACACGGGGAGCGTCGGGGAGGAAGACATCGCCGAGGTCGTGTCCGGTTGGACGGGCATTCCAATCACAAGCATCACGCAGGACGAGGGCGAACGTCTCTTGAAAATGGAGGAGCTTCTGCACAAGCGTGTCGTCGGGCAGGACGAAGCGGTTACTGCGGTAGCGAAAGCGCTGCGGCGCGGCAGGGTGGGTCTAAAGGATCCCAAGCGCCCGATAGGCTCGTTCCTGTTCCTCGGACCAACGGGCGTCGGCAAAACCGAACTGTGCAAAGCGCTTGCGGAAGCGATGTTCGGCGATGAAAGCGCGATGCTGCGAGTGGACATGTCGGAGTATATGGAGAAGCACACGACTTCAAAGCTCATCGGTTCGCCGCCGGGATATATCGGTTACGACGACGGCGGGCATCTGACCGAGAAAGTGCGCCGCAGGCCATACTCAGTGCTGTTGTTCGACGAAATCGAGAAAGCGCACGAGGATGTTTTCAACATCATGCTCCAGATAATGGAAGACGGCATACTGACCGATTCGCAAGGGCGCCGCGTCGATTTCAAAAATACGATAATCGTCATGACATCGAACGCGGGTGCAAGGAACATCACCGAGAAGCGCACAAAGCTGGGCTTCGACGCCGAAAGCGCGGAAATCGTGGAATGCGATGAAAATTGCAAGGATGGCGCGGATAGCAAAGATGGCAAGGATAGCAAGGGTAGCAAGGGTGCGAAAAACGGCAAGAACGGGAAACACGCAAAGACGGAGTTCGAGCAGATACGCGAAGCGGTGATGGATGAAGTGAAACGCCTGTTCAAGCCGGAGTTTCTCAACAGGATCGACGAGACGATAGTGTTCCACAAACTGAGCCGCGAGGACATTAGGGAAATCTGCGCGATGATGCTTGAGGTGGTAAAAGGCCGCATGGAGTCCCTTGGAATCACGATATCAGTCGATGAGTCCGCAGTCGATCTATTGGTCGAGAAAGGATTTGACCCGATATACGGTGCGCGCCCGCTTCGCAGAGCGATTCAAAGCGCGGTGGAAGACACTGCGGCGGAAAAAATGCTCGATGGAAGCATAAAAAACAATGAAACAGTGACAGTCACCGCAAAAGATGGTATTATAGAGTTCGTGAGCAACCAATCAGATAATTGAAAGTTGAAAGCGGTTGCTCAGAACCTTGCGCTCGAAGGACGTTTTTTTGCTTCCGATGCGCTCAGGCTGAGACATCCGGTCTCAACAGAGCGCCGCTCCGCATCCATGCTCCGCTATCGCAAGCAAAATAAACGTCCTCCTCGCCGGTTCTGAGTAGTAATAATTGAAAGTTGAAAAATAAAAATGGATTTGCATGAAAAATCGTTGAGGTTATTGGAACTGCCTGTGATTCTCGATATGTTGGCGACTGAGGCTGTCAGCGAAACCGCGAAGGATGCGGCGCGCGAGCTCAGACCGTCTGACGATGCGCATACGGTTAAGAGCAGGCTTGACGAGACGACAGCGGCAAAGAACATGATGGTCCTGAAGAGCAGCCCGCCCTTTTCCGGAGTCAAAGATATTCGTAACACGGTGAGACGCGCCGATTTGGGCGGGATGCTGAACACGAGGGAGCTGCTCGACGTGGCGGCGCTTTTGCGGGCGTCCGCTGCGTCGATAGCTTATTCGTCCGATTCGAGGGAGTCGAGGGGTCAGGGATCAGGGGACAGGGGTCAGGGGACGAGGGATGCGGCGAGGGGACAGGGGACAGGGGTCAGGGGTCAGGAGACGGGAGATGCGGTTGGGGATGCGGGGAGCAGGACTGCTATAGATTATTTGTTTTCTGCGCTGTGTTCCGATAAGCATCTTGAGAATAAGATATCCACGGCGATAATCGGGGAGGATGAGATTTCGGACAACGCAAGCGGCGCACTTGCGGATATAAGAAGGCATATGCGCATATCAGGGGACAAAGTGCGACAGACGCTCAACAAGATCATCACCTCGCCCGCCTACTCAAAGGCGCTTCAGGAACCGATTATAACAATGAAAAACGGCAGATATGTCGTACCCGTGAAAGCAGAGCATAAATCATCCGTTCCGGGTCTCGTACATGACATTTCTTCTTCGGGCGCGACGCATTTCATCGAGCCGATGACCGTGGTGCAAATTAACAATGAACTGCGCGAGCTTGCGGCAAAGGAGAAGGCGGAAATAGAGCGCATACTCCGCGAACTGTCTGCCGATGTCGCAGCCCGAGGAGATGATATCATAAGCGACTTTGAAGTGCTGGCGGCGCTCGACATGATTTTCGCAAAAGCGAAGCTGGCATATAAGCTCGATGCGGCGGAACCGATGATATCGGAAGAGATGCAAATAAAACTCATAAAAGCGCGGCATCCGTTGCTGCCTCAGAAACAGGCGGTTCCAATCGACATAAGGCTCGGAGGCGAGTTTGATACTCTTGTCATCACAGGGCCGAACACCGGCGGCAAGACCGTGTCGCTGAAGACGCTCGGCCTGCTTTGCGCAATGTCGCAATGCGGTCTGCATGTGCCCGCCGCCGATGGGAGCATATTACCGGTGCTTGGTGGCATTCTTGCCGATATCGGCGATGAGCAGTCGATTGAGCAATCGCTGTCAACGTTTTCGTCGCATATGACCAACATCGTGGGCATATTGGAAGTCTGTATGCCGGATTCATTGCTGCTCTTTGACGAGATGGGCGCGGGAACGGATCCCGTCGAAGGCGCGGCTCTTGCCATAGCTATAATCGAACATGCTAGAAAAAGAGGTGCGCTTATTGCCGCAACGACGCACTACGCCGAGCTGAAAACCTATGCCGTGACGTCTCAGGGGGTCGTGAACGCTTCATGCGAGTTCGACGTTGAAACGCTCAGGCCGACATATAAGCTGATAATCGGCATCCCCGGTAAGTCCAACGCATTTGCGATTTCGAGGCGGTTGGGTCTTCCGGAGGCTATCATTGAAGATGCGGGGAACCGCGTGAACACGGAAAACGCTGCGTTTGAAGATGCAGTCGCCAATCTTGAGACTACGCGGGTCACTCTCGAGAGCGAGAGGGACGAAGCAAGCAAGCTGTTGCGCGACGCGGAGGAAAACCGTCGCCAAGCGGAGGAACTCAAGAGCCGCGTCGATCGCGAGCATGAAAAAGCTGCCGAGAAGGCAAGGCGTGAAGCGGCGCAAATTCTCGACGATGCCCGAAACACAGCCGAAGCCATCATGGAGGAGCTGCGCGAAATCCGCAAAAAAGCGGCAAGCCAAACCGATTGGCAGAGATTAAATGAAAAAAAGGCGGATATTTTCCGAATGCTGAACGAAGCCGATAACAGGCTGGAAGACAGCGAGTATTCGGGCGATATCGGCGTTGGGGAGGATGGCAGCCCGCAAATATCGCGAGCGCCTGTTCCCGGAGACAGGGTGAAGCTGCGCGGCCTCGGTACGTTTGCCGATGTCATATCCGTCAGTTCAGAAGGCGTGTTGTCGCTTCAAGCGGGCATCATGAAGATAACGGCTCGCGGCGATGAGGTGATACTTGTCGAGAAGGAGATGCAGCCGGAGATTAAGAAACAGCTCGAGAAATCTGACGCAAGGCTTCGCGAGATGACGGCAAAACCGGAGGTCGATTTGCGCGGCATGGCAATCGACGAGGCGATCCCGATTCTTGAGCAGTTTCTGGACAGCGCAAAAATGGCAAAGCTGAACACCGTGACGGTGATCCACGGCAAGGGCACGGGCGCCATGCGGCAAGCCGTGCATCAGTATTTGCGGCAGCAACGGGGGATAAAATCATTCCGCCTAGGACGATACGGCGAAGGCGAAGACGGGGTGACGATTGTTGAGCTGCGGTAGAGGTTAGGATGAAAATTGGGGTTACACGGCTAATCGGGGAAGGCACATAATCCTCACCGAAAAATGCCAAGCGGGGTTCGCGCTCCGAGCGGG
>Ga0099364_10015595_pt1 | contig 10013 bp, 11 predicted proteins | sample TergutTh196P3_FD_73070 | JGI IMG/M metagenome (GOLD analysis project Ga0099364, IMG submission 73070) | Microcerotermes parvus P3 segment gut microbial communities from Pointe-Noire, Republic of the Congo - Th196 P3 | ecosystem: Host-associated > Arthropoda: Insects > Digestive system > Gut ...
GTTTATCCGGCGCGGAAAACAATGCGTAAAGGTTCGCCTTAACGCTTACCATAGATGCTTCTGAAAAGAGGCTCATAACCTTATTTTCCGGGACGCTGAAAAGCGCCCCGTTTTTATAACCCCAAAATCAAAAAAACGAGGAGGACAGATCATGTCACAAGAAAAAACACCGGCGGTTACGGGCTTTGACGCGTATCGAGAACAGGTGAATATCAACCTGTTCAACGATATCATCGCGTTCATCGCGGACACCACCGCCCTAGACGTTGTTCCAACGCGCAGGAAACTCAGCGCCGGGCATCTATGGTATTCCCGGTCTGACAGCGACAGCATCCAAGCACAGTACGGGTTCCGTTATTTCGGCGAGCTGCTGGAACGGTACGAGGATAAAGCCGGTTCCGATATCCGGGACATCCGCGCCATCGCGCTGGCGATGGGATACACAAAGGATTTATTTACCGACGATATGTTTGTCGGCAAGCAGAAAACCGGCTTCATAAGAAAAATCACGGCGTTGTCTCCCGGCGACATTTACCTGAAAGGCGCGCTGTATCTGCTGAACAGGTATGAGCCGATTGGAGACGCTATCTTTGAGGAACTGACAAAAGCGGTGTATACCCAAACGAAAGAGCTTGTCTTCGCGGCGTCGCTGCTTGACGAGTTTGAGCAGATGCTTAAATATTTCAAGCCTCAGCTGCTCAGCCTGCTTGGCTCCGAGAGAACCATGCCGGTTTTCGGCAACATAGGCGTCTACGCTTGGCTGCTCCGGGCGCTATGTGCGTATCACAAATCAAAGGGTATCCGCGGCAAGGATATGGGTTTGCTCCGCGCATTGATAGAGCTGCCTGTATCTTTTGTAAAGACCGGGAACAAGTATAACAAGGCTCTGCGGGACAACGGCTATAACGGCTGTTATTTTGCGCGTAAAATATAAAGAGCGGGAGGAAAAGGCAAGCGAGCAAAACAGTGCAAAGTAAAATAGAATGCAAAAAAGCATTCCTAAAGAGCGCGCGAGAAAAGGAGCGAAATAAATGCAGGAAGTTTTAAGTTATTGGGAAAAGCATAGCAGAGTATCAGGATTTTTGGATATGCAGAAAAAGCGTCCAACAAGATGCAGCTGTGGAAGCGCGAAGTTCCACAAATGGGGAACTTACAGGCGATATATTGTGGAGGACGGATGCAGAGTATTAAATACCAATCCAGCGGTATCGCTGCGTCAAGAAGTGGCTGAAAACTTACTCCTGCTTACCATCATTCTGTTTGAGCGGCCATAGTTATTCGGCAGGTTTAGTAATGAAGCAGCTGAGTGCGCAGCTTCTAAGCCTTCGGTTTGTGTTGGGAGAAATGAGGCGGCGCGCATATATGTTTTTGAAGCGGTTTGTCAGGCTGGAAAACCTATGGCTGGTATTTCTGCGCGGGTGTTCGGAGATTTCCCGACGAACAAACGGGAAAGAACAAGAAAAATCTTCACGGTGCTGCTGGCACAATACGCAGACAAGGAGGTTATGCTATGACGAACGAGGAACGGGAAGCGGTGACGCTGTTCCGCTATGGCCTGATTGCGCCCATCCTCAACAACCATTGTGATCGGAATACATATTTACAGTAAGTCTGCGCCCCAAAACATACTGTCCCGTATTATGGGCTCAAAGAGTTTTCGATATCCACGGTAGAGCGATGGCTGTCGGAATACCGGAAGCGTGGCTTTGAGTAGCTCAAGCCCAAAGTCAGGGACGATGCGGGCCGTACCCGGTCACTTGACGCAGAGGAACAGGACGCCGTTCTGGAACTGCGGCGCAAAAACATGCATCTTCCCACCGCGTCTTTTTACAAGCTATGCATACAGCGCGGTGTCTTTGCGCCACAAAACGCTTCTTATGACAGCGTCAACCGCCTGCTTAGCCGCAACCAGCTGCTTCGCATGACAAACGACAAGGCTGTGCAGCAAAAACGCTTCGCCTACGACACGGTCAACACCCTTTGGCAGGGAGATATGTCCGACCCTATCTGACGGTGGGCAGCAGGAAATGCCGGACCTTCCTGTTCGCGTTTTGGGACGACTGCTCCCGCCGTCGAGGCCATTGCCGCCAAATCCAGCTGTCTGCCCAGAGTGTTCAACAATATCACCACTCACGCGCTTATTTGCGGCGCCGCCAACGGGCTGAAATCTATTGATGAAGAGGCTATTTTCATGGCCTGTTATGAGCTCGCGCTCTAACTTTTTCCTGTTGTTTTGCGCGCAAATACCGGGATTCAATACCCAAGTTTTTGCGCGCTTTCTTCTCCATCTTCCCTTGTTTTTTTATTCTCATTTCCTCTGCTTACCTTCATTCTTCTTGCTTTTTAATTCTGCAAAGAGTCTGAAGACTAACAATTACTGTCTAATGTAGCAAACGCAACCCAGTAGCAAGATTATGAAATGTTAGCTGGTTTGTTAGCTGAAAAGTTTGTGCGACGCAATTTTATTCAGCAGAATGAATAATTGCACAAAGCCGGAAGCCGGAAAAAACATGAGCGGCTTTTCCGCACCAAAACAGAAAAGCCACTCAAAACACTGATAAAATGGAGCTTCCAACCAGATTCGAACTGGTGACCTCGTCCTTACCAAGGAAGTGTCCGCTCCTCCATTATATCCCGGAAAAGCCCATGAATACAGGGATTTATGAAATTTCAGTTTGGTGGTTTTACAGCAGTTTACAGCAGTTATCAAAATTCCATATTCTCCCTACACGAAACTTATCTGTGTTTAATGTCCCCGGGCGGTTAATCGTCCGGGGTTTGCTCGGTGAATATTCACTTTATTCGCTTTATTCACTTGACAAAAGTGAATATTCGGTTACTAAACACAATACCGAGTTTAGCATGGAGTTTATTTCAACTTCTATATCAAATTTACAGGCAACGTCCACACATCGGTCTTTAGTGGCAGGACTTCTTTCGCCATACAAATTACTGCCCCCTGCCCAACGATTTTACCCGGAATGTTCCCGATACAGCGAAACGCATTCGCCATTGACTTATTCGGGTCGCTTGTGGTTTTGATTTCAACAGGATGCAGCACGCCTCCGTCTTCCACAAGCAAATCAATTTCGTTTTTATCCTTGTCACGGTAATAATACAGCGGCGGCTTAACATTGCCGTCGTTGTAGTAACTTTTAAGGATTTCAGCGAAAACAAAGCTCTCGAAGATATGCCCCCACGCCGCCCCATTTGTAAGCTGCTCTGGCGTGTTCCACCCAAGAAGCCAGCAGGCGAGTCCGGTGTCAAGAAAGTATATCTTAGGCGTTTTAACGAGCCGTTTATTGAAATTATTGTAATACGGCTCCAGCAGATACACCAAACCACTTGATTCCAACACGGACATCCACGCCTTCACGGTGCCTACGTCCTTGCCGCAGATTTCCGCTATGGTGGTGTAATTCAGCATTTCGCCCGTCAGAGAGGCGGTAGCCTTAACGAATTTGATGAATGCCGACTCGTCTTGAATATTCAAGACATCCTTGATGTCTTTCTCGATATATGTTTGGAAGTATGAGCTGTAGTAGTCCGCCCAGTCTTTCAAATCGCTTTCGGTTTCATAAAGCTCCGGGAAGAAGCCTTTGTGTATGCGTGAAACAATGCCGGTGTAATCGAATGCGGGAACTTCTTTTGAGATAACTTCAATATGCGCGGCCGTTGGCTTAAAAACCTCGCGGTAGCCTATGCCATCCAGTTCACGCATAGAAATTCCAAGCATTTTAATGACCCCGGCGCGTCCCGCAAGGCTGTCGCTGACGTTTTTCATTAGTTTAAGGCTTTGAGAGCCGGTCAGATAAAACTGCCCTTTTTCTTTTTCTTCGTCCACGATGTCTTTAATATAGTCAAATAATTCAGCTGCTTTCTGGATTTCATCTACAATAATTGGCGGCTTGTTGACCTCGAAAAACAGAGAAGGGTTATCCTTTGCGCTTTCGCGAACTAACGGGCGATTTAAGGAAACATATCGAATGTCCTTGTATATTTCTTTGAGCATGGTAGACTTACCGACCTGCCTTGCACCGGTCAGAACAAGGACAGGCTTACGTTTTGCTATGCGCGAAACTACGGACTCTATATGACGATGATAATACATACCGCGCCTCCTTTCGTCTAATATGGAATACGATTCTATTATATACGATTTAATTTGAAATGTCAAGAGATTAGCGAAAATTAGTGTAAAAGTTGCGGGGAAAGCGACGCGGTGGCTACATGCCCCGCGTCGTTGATTATTTGTTATCAACTTTATATCCATAAGTATTAGTATCACTAATTATAAAACTTTCAGAATACATACAGAATGATAATCCTTCTCCCTATTGTATCCATTACGTGTCATAACCTCAATTATTCCCAATAATCCCCTGTTATCACTCTTCCGGAAAGTGCGTATCTCTTTCTCCTCAATCGAGTTCCAGAACGGATATAAACACCGGATTCTTCCATGTATGTTCTGGACAATACAGATCCTATTATTCCCTATCTGCTTATGATACCGGCGTTAATAATCGTACCCGTCATTATATTTTACATTTCCGCTCACGGGAATTTTATGGACATCAGAACTTAAATAATGACGGTTCCAACATCTGAATCTTTACTGTGAACCTGCCTATTCAGAACCCATAACACCCCAAATTATTAAACGGAAAGGAGCAATACCATGTTACGTTCATCACTTGGTTTCCATACATTGACGCTCTTTATGCTCATGACGTGGAAAGAATTGAAACAACTGTTAGAACATTTCCAGAAGTATAGCGACAAAACAGGGCTAATCAAGATATTCCCATTAGATGTCCCAAAGAAAGTCCGCCGAATCGTACACGACAACGGCAAGGCAAGGTTCGTTAATGAAGTCAAAGCGAACTACAAGATTGCTTATTATGGTGACGATATGGGCATGGAATGGATACTCCGCTACAATAACTGGTCTAAAGATTTCCAGTCCTACACCGTCGAAGTTACGATTAACCCTAAAACCCTCGGAGAAATCAAAGACTATGTTACCGCCGCCACCTATGACGACATGGAGACGGCGATAACCAACTTCAACTCGGAGGCGAAACGAATCTCCCCTCTGTTACGGCACTTCGGCTGCTACACCCTAAAAGAAATCCACTACTGTATCAATTTCTTTTTAGAAGAACTCGCGGGTATCTGTCTCCCTGAAAAGGTAATGAAGCTAATCAGAATGGCAGATATACCGCCGCATTATGAAGAATGGATGGAATATTGTGATGTATCCCACCGTATGAAAGGCGACCCCGCCAGCTTCTACCTCAAGAGCAAGTCTGTTAACATCAACACTTATTCCAAACACATGGAACTATTGAAACGCTCGGAAAAGCGCGTGGAAAAGGGACTTTCACCAATTCCACAGTCAATACTGGACTCGGCGCATAACCTCGTCCGATTTGAAGTCCAATATAAATACCGTAAGACCTACACCCTCTCCAACAGGGCTAAAGACGACGGTAATCACAACATTAACAAGTACGAGAACCTACTCTCGTATGACGCCTGTAACGAAACTGTCAATGACTATTTTAACAAGGTTGTCGGTAAAGGTGACTGGTATACCCTGCAAGGCGCAATACGTAAGATAGAATCATATCACTTCAATGCTCAACGAGAAAAACGGCTGGTCGAGGCGTTACAACTCGTTAATCAATGCCGAAGTCTGGCTAAGGCGAAAGCGTTGTTCCAAGGTCGCAACTTAGATGCCTTCAAGCGGACACTAACTGAACTATCCGAACTCAGAATCAATCCCGTAACTATCCCCAAAGAATGGGGCGTTAAGCATATACCGAATCTCCTGTACACCTACTATGATATGGTTTCGGAAGAAAAGGACGACAAGCTGATGAGAGAATGGCGTTCTAACAACTTCAAGGAGTATGTCAAAGAGTTTGGTTTCCCATCTGATTAAGCGTATAGCGGGAACTATACGTTTACAGAATCACTATTCCGATAAATGAACTAACATCACTGCCGCCATCTGTGGCGGTGGTGATTCTCTTTATGCCTGTATCTATTAATTTTCAATTACACTACTGTAGGGGCTTTGAGCTACTTCTATTCTTGTCTGTTAAGCATAAATAGGAATCCTGCCGCCGGACAAACCGGCGACAGAACTCCCCGTTGTTATACGTCTTATTCTTCGGCTCCATCGCCTGTAACCGCCTCGTCACCCTCGCTGCTTGCAAGGGCTGGGGTATCGTTATCGCCGACGCTCTGCTCAACCGGCGGGAACAGTTGGTCGAGAACACCTTTGTTGATGTCAAAGATTTTCTCAACAAAACATCTCTCGTCTTCCTGTGAGAAGTTGATGTAAAAGCATACGCTTTCATTGGTGTTGTAGTCATGGCCGGAGATTACGGCGTGAAGCTCAGACAAGGGTACATAGGAGCTAATCTTACCTTTTAACGCCATAAACCTGTCCTTAGCCTCGAAGTCATCTAACACCAAATACGCCACCTTCGGGTCAGTACCTACGAGAAATCTCAGCATAACCCCGTCATGCTCGAATCCTTCCCGTATGTAGACCGCCTCACCTTCAGGAGAGGGTTTGAACATAATACAAGCATTATAATCGACACAATAATGCTCTTGTGAATACAGTAACGTACAGAAAAAATCTACGTCTATACTGGCAGATCCTTTCTTCCTTGCAGCCTCAATAGTATTGAGGCACTCTATTCGTGTCTGCTCATCGTCCGAGAAGAGTTTGCGCACTGGGGAGTCCAGCAAGGCTTTACCGACTTTGGCGGCTTCTGCGAACTCAACCCGCTCCCCGTTGGGATAGAATGTGGAGATTAAGTCCCCGTGCTTGACGGCGCTGTCGTTCAGATTCCAATCAGAATCGCAAACCTCGCCCCAATCGCCGTATTGGTGACGGGCGAGTGCGGCGGATATATCCGTGTCTGAGACTACGCCGATTATATTAGCGGAGACGACCGTGCGCCCCAACGCAAGAGGTGCGTAGGGTTCGTCGTTACTTTTGCCGTCTTCCACGCTGTTGGTGCCGTAATCCGATAGTGACAGAAAGCCCTGCGGCGTCAAAAGGTTAAATATCATTTTATTGGAACGCGTCTCGGAAACAGTTGTTGACACCAACTCACCCTTTTGATTCAGGTTTTCCTCGGAGTTGATGTTGTTTTCCTTTGATTCCCTGTACCACCTGATGTACGGCGGTCTGCTGATTTACATTATCCCGCTTCACCGCCTGACCGTCGATATTGCGCGCGTGCTCTGCGATAACTTTGACGACTTGACCATGTGGAAATTCGCCGGGGAAGAGTTTAAGCGGTTCAAACAAGTGGCAATTATGGGGACGCGGCGCAAACGTCGGGACGGTTCCGGCATGGCGGAGGAGTTTGCGGCGCAAGCGCTTACGCCGGATATGCTGCCGGAGCTTTCAGAATTATCGGAAAACCGTTACCAACTACCCGCCACGGCAAGAAAAGTCAATGTGTTCAAGGGCGCGCAGTTTAACGTGCATGAGCTGGCGGAACAGTTAAACCACTCTACAAGTTTCTCCCGGCTGTTTGAGAAGAATAAACTTGACAGCGCGGGGAAGCGACCGTTGTTACCGCTGAGTTTGGGGCAGGTCGGGCTTATCGGGGGAAGCGGTCTTATCAATGGGCTGGTTGAATGTGACTCGCCTCATATCATCAAGGGGCGGATTGTAACGAGGAAACGTTTCTCACTCCGGGTATTGTTTCCGCCTTCGGTCATCGTCCACAGGTACGGGGGATTGAGTAACATCAAGTGAAACGCTTCATGGCTGACCCTGGAATGATAGTAGCTGCCGAAGCCCACACGATTGAGCCGCGTCAAGGATTCCTCGGCGCGGTGGCTGTCGAGTTCCACGCCGTAGGTGTTGCAGTTGTTATCCTTTGCTAGAGTATGAAGCGCCAGACCGCATCCGCAGCAGGGGTCAAACAGGTTCGGTGTTACGTCTGTCGGAAATTCTATGCCCCGCGCTATATGCCTGACGTGTCCTTGTTCGGTGGGGTAATAGCCCATCCTGACATCGTTCATCAGCCTGCCGATAATAGTTTTATTTGTAGTCTGCGGCAGTTTTACGATATACCCGTTTAACGCCGCACACAGCTTGGTGTAGTCCGGCGTCATCAGGTTAAATTTTTCAATAGACCGCCTGAGTTTTACGGAGTAATCCGCCACATCGGGCATATCTATCTCAAGTAATGCCAACGCCGCCGTCCCGAACGCGCCTAAAAGTCTGCCGTACTGCTGCTGTAAATCGATGTAGACCTCACGCGCCCGGCGTTTGTTATCCTTATATTTATCAAGCCTTTTTCGTATAACAGGTAGCTCGGTAATGCTCTGCTTAATAATCCGCGATGCCTCCGCAAGCTTCGCCAGCGCGTAAGGCGTCTGCTGATTATCAATAGTAGCCACGGTTTCAAGAGTATTAAGCTGCACGGCGCGTCACCTCCGATTCTTCAGTAGATTTCCGCAACGCCAAAAGCGTACCGATAAGCCGTTCATAGTCGGCATTTGCGAATAATGAGCAGTCGAGCCATTGATTCCGTTCGCCTCTGTAGTCTTTAATGTGTTTAATTTCGCGGTACAGAAAAGCGTTAAATGGTTGCAACGGTTGATTGATTTGGAAATACAGACCGTTGCCGTCGCCCCACATACCCAGCAGTGTTATCTCGCCGGATACGGCAATGCCGCCGTGATTGTTCGTTACCTTAAATTCTTTGAAGCCCAAGTCATTACCGAGAGTGCGTAAGAATGCCTTAGACTTCGTGTGGAAAATCTTCTTGGCTCCGTTCGGGTCGCTCTCGTGTTCGCCGTAAATATAGCCCAAGTCCCGAGAGACGAGGGCGTGGATGGTTTTCATGTTCTGTTGCTGAGATTTTATTGACATAATTTACGCCGCCTTTCTTTTGCGCTTCTGCGCAATATCCGGTTTCAAGTTCACGGTTTTGGTAGAAAATGTAACACTCCGAACGTCAATACTGCCGAGAACCAAAATGTTATACAAATACGACACTACAGCCGTAGCCGCCATGATGTTTGCGACGATACTCTGTGGTGCCGATACAGCCGCTTCTGCGCACGATAACTCTGTGGGGAATTTATCGGTATTTTCCAGCACATCCGGGTACAAATCTCCAATGGGCTTATAGTAGGTCTGTCCGCTGCGGCGGATGCCACACACAATTTGCCCTGTAAACTCACCGTTACCGCTGTCAATGTAGATGAGATGAGAACCGTGAAATCGAAACCCGGAATCAGGAACGGGAACTCAAGCGTCTGAAGAAAAAACGTGAAAAAAAGCGTAATCGCAGCGGACGCTAATAGGTATACATTTCCGAAAAAACGATAATTCGCATAAGCGAAAACAGATACGCCCACGGCACTTTTTGCGGTCGAGTTTTCCATCGGCGGCGTTTACGTAGTCAGAGCCGATAGCAAAAAATCTGCCCGCAAGTGGGTTAAGGAAGAATGTTTGCCAAACTACGACCCCGGCAAGTATGAGGAAGCAATAATAACCGACTACGAAACCGGTCATATCCAAGTGCTTGAATCTATGAGGGTTAAATTTCCTGAAGAGGAATTGTCAATATGCGACGAAATTCCCTTTTAGTGAAATCGGTAGGCATCAATCGCAGCTCCCGATTGAAAATATAGTATACGTGAGAGGCGTATTCCCCAAGAGATCGCGGAGATAGGAGCCGCGAGTTATACGCGGAGCAAGGCTGTGACCTTGACCGCAGGGGCGCGAGATAACACCCCGCAACGAAACCGAGTTGGTTTATATGTCAAGAGTGACGGGTGAAATAAACATCAATTCCGAGTTAGGCGTAGCCGCAGCCATTGAAGCAAAGCGGCTCGCGGAAAAATACGATAATACTAATTTCGAGTTAAAACATATCAAGAATCCAAGTTCTCGCGGAGATGCTTTTAATGGTAGTATTTGTCAGTTGGCAAATAGTATCACAAAGCCTGTCAATCAC
>Ga0099364_10015596_pt1 | contig 10012 bp, 6 predicted proteins | sample TergutTh196P3_FD_73070 | JGI IMG/M metagenome (GOLD analysis project Ga0099364, IMG submission 73070) | Microcerotermes parvus P3 segment gut microbial communities from Pointe-Noire, Republic of the Congo - Th196 P3 | ecosystem: Host-associated > Arthropoda: Insects > Digestive system > Gut ...
TGCATGTAGCGTCCAGGTCTTCCACTGCTGATTTGTCCATATTCCAAATAAATAACTTAATTATTTCACTGGTTGGCACTTCGTCTACTTTTGAAAACTCAACGAGGTTGATTCTACGCTCTTCCCTCTCTTTGTTCATTCTCTTGATATATTCCACCTTTATGCTTGTGTATGGGTACCATAAGGCGTAATCAGAAAAAGCCACAAAATCAAAACCTTTAGCCATGGCATATTCGCAAACGGATAAACAAGCTTCTTCCGGTATTACATGCCGGATTAGAGTTTTTCCTGAAGGGTACTGGATTACGCTTCCGTTTCCGCTTATCACAGGAGTGTTAAGTCCTATTCTTTCAATTACATTCCGCGCGGTCAGCATGGTTCTTCCAGTAGCCAATATGAAAGTTCCGCCAGATTTTTCATATTGATGTATCGACTCAATAATTCTGGGATCAAGCTCCCTTTTTGTGTTCATTATCGTTCCGTCGATATCGCTGACGCACCATTTGATTTTCATTTGACTAAAAGTTTTTATAGGCAATATAGCCCCAAAGTCCGTCTTGCTCCACTGCTGCCAATCCTTCGCTGAATGGCAGGGCTTTATCGTAAAGGGGAGGTATAATAATTTTTCCGCTGACGTTTATATATCCCCAACGATTGTCCGTAGCTACAGGCGCCAATCCGTTATCGAATTCTCCCCCATCATGATATTTCGCGGGGATTATTATGCTCCCTTTATCATTTATATATCCAGTTTTTTCCCCAATTCTAACCTGAGCTCTTCCGTTGTTGAACGCTCCTCCATGAACAAATTTAGGATTTATAGCATAAACTCCCGTCATGTCTATATAACCTACTGCGCCTTCAATCATAACTGCTGCGAACGAGCCGGAAAAACTCCAAGCGTAATCGAATTTGGGCATAATTAATTCTCTTCCTTTGTTGTCCACATACCCCCAAACACCGCCTACTTTTATAGGCGCCAGTTGCAAGCCGTCGACGCTTTCCGAAAAATCTCCAGCGTTATCATATTTGGGAGATATTACAAGCTCGCCTTTGAGATCAACAAAACCCCATAGACCGGATAGTTGCACAGCGGCAAGCGCTTTTTCGCCTTTAGGTTTAAAGCTGCGGGCGTTTTCAAATTTTGCCCCTTCTAAAGCCAGCGCACCGTTTTTATTAAGGAATTGGTTTCCAACGAAAGCAAGCCCTGAAGAGTAATCTCCTATAGGAAAATTATATGTAGGCGGTATTACCCATTGACCAAGGCGGTCTATGTATCCCCACATGCCGTCCGATTTTACCGCCGCTAAACCGTCAGAAAAAGAACGGGCGTCCTGAAATTGAAGTGGAATAACTATTTCTGCTACAGTTATAGCTTCTGATTTTACGTGAAAAACCGGGATTATTAGAATTACTAATACCAATGATAAAAAAATGCCTTTTTTCATTCGTTTTCCTCCGTTTTATAGAAAACTCTTCCGAACAAATATTATATAATGTTTCGGTAAATGGGGGTAGAAAATGAAAAAAGGATTTTTAAACGCAGTGTGTCGAGCGCCCGCTAAGGGCGTTCAAAAGGTTGACGTTGGAGAAGCTGTTTTAGTTGAAGGAATGGGAATGGAAGGCGACGGACACTTCGGTTACGGGCACAGACAGGTTAGCCTTTTGTCTGCTGAAGAAGCTGAAAAAATGAAGCTTAAAGCGCCTGATATCAAGCCCGGCGCTTTTGCCGAAAATTTATTGATACAGAATTTCGACCTTACAAGTTTAAAAATAGGCGATAGATTGCATGTAGGTCAGACTTTACTGGAGGTAACGCAAATCGGAAAAGAGTGTCATAATCGTTGCGCTATTTACGAAGCTGCGGGCGATTGTATAATGCCAAGATTGGGTATATTTTGCAGCGTAATTATAGGCGGAAAAATAAGAGTTGGAGACAGTGTTTATGTATAAATATAAGCGTTCAATATTGTTATCATTTGTTTTATTACTAAGTTTAGTTTTTATAACCTCTTCAGAAGCAGCCAAGGTTGTTACGCGAGAAGAATTTTTATCAGCTTTGTATGACGCCAGAGGGATAGAGTTAACCGCTGGCGACTTAGCGAGAAAAGCTGATATAAAAATAATAGATGTTGGTAAAGGCGGAAAGAAAAGCGAAAGAAATGTTAGCGTAAGATTGAGATCAGCTTCAGATAAAGCCGAGGCTTGTTTTAAGCTTGGCTATGTGGGAATGCCAATCACCGGAATTAACAAAGTTAACGCGCCTGCTATCGGGCAGTTGAGCGCTCCTATAACGCGTATAGAAGCGATAAGGTATATAATTCAATCACTTGGGCTTTCATTCGAAGCTTTTGTCTTAAGTAGAATTCCGTCATCTTTCTCGGATATCTCCCAATATAGCCCATTTGAGCGTGGTTGCGTGTCGGTTGCCGAAAGAATGATTCCTCCAATTCTGGATATAAATGAAAAAGTGACTAAGACATTTAGACCCAATGACCAACTAACGACGGAAGAGCTTTCCAGATTCATGATGAACGCGCGAAACGCAACTAATAATTTACTGCTGAGTTTAACCGTTTCTCCGGCTGAAGGGATAACAATAAAAATACACCGTGAAGGGGTTTACACCGGAGTTCCAAAGTGGAGAGTTAACCTGCATGGTTTTATATCGGAAGAAGAGGCAAAGGCTGCAGCCGAACAAATTAGCGAACTGGAAATGACTCCGTTCGTATCAAATCACGAGTGGGGATTGCGTGGAGCGTTGTTGGATGATTGGCGACATGTCGAAAGAGCTTACAATATGTTTCAGGCGTATGATAAAAAGATAGCAATAGTTCCTTCTGTCGCAAACGCGGAAGGAAAAAATCCGCCGCTTTATTGGGTTTTGGCTAGTGTCCCTCCTGAAAAATATAGATTCAGGGTATTGACGCCGCCAATGGGTATATCAACTTTATCTCCAATGTCTCATATGCATAAAGGCGGTAATTATCCAATATTTGCCGTTAACGCCGGTTTTTTTACGTGGACGGGAAGACTGCGAGGCTATCCGATAGGGACGCTTCTTGTGGACGGAGAACTTGCAAGCGCTCCATATCTGCGTCGTACGACAATAGGTTGGGGAGAGAATAATGCTCCGATATTCGGTTTTCCAAAGTGGGGACAAGAAATTAAATTACCTTTTGCGCCCCTCGAAACTCTGAGCAGCATCAATTTTTATTCAAGAAAAACATTCCTTACAGCCTACACGCCGATCTATGGAATTCCTACTCCTACTCCTGAAATAGCGACGACCGAGATTTTCATAAAAGATGGTCAATGTGTTAGAAAAGCGTATGGAGGAACTACTCTAAAAGAAGGAGAAGTGATTCTTGCAGGTTATGGTGTAAAGGCTCTTTTGTTAGATAATATAAACCCCGGAGATCAAATTGACATTGACTTTGGATTAACTCAAGACGTAGGAGACTACAATGATTGGGGAAGCGTTACCAATGCTATACAGGCTGGTCCTATGCTTTTGGAGGCAGGGCACATAACTATGGATTACGAGGGGTTTGAAAATAATTTTGTAAATAATCGACATCCACGCTCCGTGGTTGGCATAGACAGCGATGGCTATTGGATGTTTTTTGTTGGGGATGGAAGAAATGGAATGCACAGCGCGGGTTTTTCCCTATATGAAACCGCGTTGATAATGAGGGAAAATGGAGCGATATACGCTCTTAATTTTGACGGCGGAGGATCAAGCGAAATTCTGGTGAAAGAACAATTATTCAATTGGCCGTCAGAAGGCAAAGAACGCGCGATAAACAACGCAATTGGGGTTTATGATAGGTAGAAAGCGGTATGGGTGGATTGGCGCCCGTTTGTAGTGCAATGACACAGTTGATTTGACGGAATTCACTAGCAGGACCGTTTCGACAACCCTACAGCGGGTCGTCGAGGACGCCGACCCCTACAATTCTATGTAGCAATGGTCATGGTTAACACAACAGATAGCTGATTTATCAAGTCAACAACGCTACTTAGCGACGATATGGTTAATAAATGCGGTAGGGGCGGCATTCTGCCGCCCGTTTATAGGTGCAATGACACAGTTGATTTGACGGAATTCACTAGCAGGACCGTTTCGGCAACCCTACAGCGGGTCGTCGAGGACGCCGCCACTATTTCACTTCGATTTCGCCGACGAATATTCTGTCTTTGCGGTCTTTGAGACGCATTGTTACTGATTGTTTAACTTGCTCTTTTGTTCCATATTTCGTGAAGAAGTCCAGCTGAATTGTCGTCGATTCGGATACCGACTGTTGCGTGTGTCCATAGAAATTTACGTGTACTGTGTATTTCCCCGGTTTTGCGATTTTCAATGAAAACTCTTCCGGTCCGTATCCTGTCGTGTTATCCGGAGACATTCGCCCGCCCTGGTATGTGAGCTGATGACTATAACTTGCCTCTTCTCCGTTTGGATCGGTCACATGGAGATCAATATCGGTCGCGTCGCTGTCCCAAACCAGAATCACGCGCAAGTCAAGCGGCATATTGCCCAGAAGGCGCGAGTCTATATGCTTTGTGTCAATTTCGTTTGTAGCCACAGAAATAATTCTGTTCATTTCAGTTAAAGCTATGACCTCAATGCCGGGGAAAGTGCGGGCAAAACTTTTTTCCACCACGCTGTAAAGTGAATCCACCGCTTTTTGATACTCTCCCACCGCTTCATACGCCAATCCCAGGTCCCTGTATGATTGCGGCTCTTCTTCCCCGATTTCAAGCACTTTCTTGAATATCACTGTCGCAAACTCCGGAAGACCGGTTTGCATCAGCCTGTAGCCAAGCACGCGCAGGATTTGTCTGTTTTCAAGATTGATCTCGGCGAGATTTGACAATACTCTAACTGCCAATTCACTTTGTCCTTTCGCCTCCAGTTGAGACGCGGCGTCGAGATAAAAAGCGGGGCTGTTCTCGTAATCAGGGCGTTCGTCAATGTATATGCGGTATACCTGTTCTGCGCTAGCCTCTCTCATCCTCGATACATACGGGGCGTCGCTTGTCCATTGACGTATTGATATTACGCTTGTAGGCTCATTATTCTCCGCTTTTTGGACGCCTCTCGAATCCGAATCCCCCGTATCGGGCGCTGAAGGCAGAGGCGAGGAAGCCGTCCTTAACGGGTTTAAACTCTGCATTATTTCGCGCATTGTGCTATCGGACGCGGAGGGCTCTTCTGGTGCAAATAAGGGAGCGTTTGCCATGACTCTGAGATTTGGACTAGAACCATCAGTCACAAACGCCTTATTGTCATCCTTTTCACTCTTTGGTATTGGTCCCTTGCTGAAATCCTTGTTCCACCATTCTTCACGCGCTTTCCATTCGCGAACCACCCGTTCAATTTTGTTTTGCTCTCTGTTTTGATTAGGTCTGATTCTTGCGTTAGCGCGCATTTGGTCATATTCTTTTTTCAGCTCAGCAGGCGGCTCTATATCGTACTGAATATAATCTGCAACTAATTCCAGAACTATCAAAGAAGTTCCGCGCGTGACAAGTCCGAAAGCTTTGCCAATACGCCGAATTTCGCCCTTATTGATGTCATACTCCGATTCAAGGTCGGATATCTTCATGTTCGCCCATATTGACGGAACGTACGTATATTCGCTGCTTGACTCATAGTTTAATTCGGTTTTAACGCTATTAACCGTGACAGTAAGCGGCGCGTTTCTATTCTTGATCACGCCCGATATTTTTAATGTCTTACCCGAGATATTCCATACGGTATCCGACACATCGCCGTTAATTGAAAGGTTTTCCACGCTATAATTCATATATTCAAGCGCGGTTGGCGAATCGTAAACGGTGATATCCAATAAAGCGCCACCAGATTTTTCCGATAAATGACGAAGGCTGTTAATGTCTGATCCGGGCGCGGAGACAATTGCAAATAACGGAACTTTGGACGAAAATTTTTTGACGCTGAAATTATCCAGCCCATCGGAAAAAAGCAGCTTCATGTCCGCTCCGTCGGGGATATCCATAAGCGCGCCCAAATTTGTAGCCCCGTCGTAAACGATGTTTTCAAGAACCGACTTTAGCTCTTTCCAGTTTCCGTCTCGTATTTCAAAATTTAAAACGCTTTCCGCCGCGTTGCGTACAACAATTAGCGAAGCCGATACATTGTTTGCTTTTGTAAAAAATGCTTCAAGAAAACTTAATTCCTTGTTAATGTTACGACCTTTGCCCGACGCCGACGCATCCCACAAAATATCAACTTTGTTGGGGGCGCCTCGTTTTGCGTTTTCATTGATTGGTATTTCCGCATAAAAATAGTTAACCCCGTCCTTACGCCCCGTATACACTCTTCCGCTTTCATCTTCATTCCGATTTGGGATTTCTAATGCAATAACTTCCTTGATGACAGGATTTTCACTATTAATGCTATAAACCCAATTTCCATCTTTGTGTACAAAGTTGAAATCGTCAAACGGAGAGTTCTTTACAATAGGCTTGTCTTTATTTGCTATTCTTAGCGATAAATCAAGCGAACCGATTTTATCCCCATATTCAAGCGGCATGCGGTATATGTAGCCGCCATTTTCTTCCGGCAGGAGTTCCGATATAACCACGCGAACGCGCCTTGTCTTGCCTGGGGAGAGCGGATATACTCTTAGTTTGAAATTATTTCCGCTAGTCAACTCCAACAGGGCAGGGTCTACTCCGCGCCGAACGATTTCTTCAAAAATTTCTCTACCTTTAGCTTTTTCAACCGGGACCGCGTCGCGCATTTTTCCGTCTTCCATTTCAAGGGAAAACGCGGTCACGGCTTGATTGTTCATAAGAGGGAATTGAAGTTCGCCCTCTAAAATGCGCGAGTTCGGATTGTAAAAAGTCATGTCAATAACGGTATTTGAAATGTTTCCAAATACTTCGCCATTTATCTCAAGTTTGCGTAACTCTATTGGGACAAGCGAGGTGTCCGCGATAAAAATACGTACCGGAGGCATTGGAGGAACAGACGATATCGTATCAACTCCCGCGTCGGCAGCATTACAGTTTAGTAACCCAATTATAATAAATAGTAAACTCAATATTTTTATTTTCATTATGATATTCTCCTTTTCAATTCACAGATTAAATTCACAAACTACAACATCTTACGGCAAATGCTTTACTTTTGACTAGTATCGTGTTTGCTGCCATTATTATCGTTTTCTCAAATTGTGTAACGTGAATTATTTTATATTTATTTCTATTTTTGCTCCTGCTGATTCGAGCTCTTCTTTAATTCTCTGCGCTTCTTCCATTGAAGCGTATTCTTTTATAATAGTTGCTCTGCTTTCTATTGTTGATTTTGCTCTTTCTTCGTCTATTCCGGTAATCGACTGAAGCAATCTTATTATCTCGGATTCATCACCGTCATATCCGTTATAAATAACCTCGAAAACAGGCGGAGCCAATTCGTAATTAGTAATAACATTAGCTATTTGATATTCTGTAAGCTCTTTCTCGCTTATACTGCTATCAGTGTGTCCCGGTATACTAATAGTTGCGTTTGGCGCCATAGGCGACGCATTACCGTCGCCTAAATAACTTTGCTCTACACTTTTTCTCATAGCGTCTGTCCTCGAAACCATTGATCGCAAGACAGGTTCCTCAGTTTTTTCAGGCGCCGGAGCTGCAGCCCGGACTTCTATCGCTTCATAAATACTTTTTGGCGCCTCTAGTTCCACATCCGGCGCTTGGGTAAGCAAATGTCTGTTAAGTACATTACTTCCCGCAAACCCAATAACCAAAGTAATAACTGCCGCTATCGCGATCAATTGATATACGTTTCGTTTGCTTGCCGGTTTTTTTCTTGCTGCTGGTTTTGCAGATAGCGATTTTCTAAGAATATACAATTCAGCCGAACATTTTTCGCAAACCGCAATATGTTTTAGTATTGCTTCGCGTTCTCCGTCGCTTAACTTTCCTTCGGCTAAGCTGGATAGGCGCTCTTCGTCCGGGCATATGTTTATCGATCCACATATATACCCGTAAGTCATAGCAAAGAGAGTTGAGCAATCAGAGCATTCGCGAAGGTGTTGAAGGAATTCAAAACGTTCGTCTTCGCTCAATTTCCCCTCGTCATACTGCGCAAATTTTTCATCATTTGGACATTGCATTTTTAAACTCTCCCCCCTTAATCAATTTTTCCCTTATCGTGTCTTTTGCGCGCTTAAAGACTTGATCTACGGCGCCTGGCGTTACATTCCTTCCGCTTTTGCAGAGTATTTCCGCGCTTTCTTTTGCGGATAAACCCGCAAGACCGCGAAGTCGTATGACTTCTCTCATATAGTCGCTTAATGAATCTATTTCTTTGTATAATTCCTGAATAAAATCCGAGTCTTCACGCCTTTCCTCCACTAATATCTGGTTTGGGTCGGGAATGTTTTCCGTAGGATCGTATTCGCCTTCCTCTCCCTGTTCAATAAGACAGGAAAAAAAGATCACATCTTTTATACATGGAGAAGTTTCTTCAATTTTATTCAGTAAATATCTGTTAGCTACAACTTTAATCCAGCCAAAAAGAGTGCTGTTAAACCCGAATGAGCGTAATTTACGCCAGTCGTCGCCGCTTAACAAAATATACAATTCGCTTGCAATATCGCCGGCGCTGTACCGGAGTTTTGAGTAATAAAGGGATAGATATTCAAAAAGCTTAAGGAGTTTATGATGAAAAAGGCAAAATGCAGCCTCTTCGTCTGTTTTCGATATTACTGCGTCGACCAATTCGCGATCGCTCATGTCATTATATTTCTGGCACCTTAACGTATAGTCCAACAATAATACATCTCCTTTCATATTTCTAAATCAATAAATAAAACTCTGACCTGATTATATCCCAGTAGTTTTTAATAATGTTCCTACATATGATATTATTAAATAATATCTTTATATTGTAACATGTCTAAAGGTGTTTGTATTTATTTCGAAGTCTTGACAAGACGATTTTTAAAGTCTAAAGTAATAATATGAGCGCGCGTATGCGCTAAACGAAATTGTAATATTTAACATAAAGGCGTTGTAACAAAAGTTATAAAACGAATAAGCCAACCATAACATATTTTGGCTAAGTCGTTTTATTTACGAGGGCTAAGCCTGTCGGCAGGCAGGTCTAGCAGCCAGCTTTTGTTACAGCCTAATGCTCCTTCGAGCCTTGTTTTCTTTGGGAGCAAAGAAGATTTGGCCGATATGGCGCCGGAAGTGATTCTTGCGCCTGCCTTTGCAAAGAGGGAGGATGTCTCCGACAGTGGAGATGTCCTTCCTCTTTATTTTTTTAACGAAAGGGGTTTTTAACAATGGGAAAGTTTGGAAGTATTTTACGCATTAACTTAACGGAGGGCACGATCAAGCGTGAGGACTTGCCCGAAGAGGTAGTACGCAAGTACTTGGGAGGACGAGGATTAGGGACGAAAATCCTTTATGACGAAACGAAGCCGGGGATTGATCCCCTAGGACCGGACAACAAGTTGATTTTTAGCGTAGGTCCCCTGACGGGACGAGCCGCGCCGTCTGGAAACCGTTACATGATAGTAACGAAAAGTCCGCTTACGGGGTTTATAGCTTCCAGCAACTCGGGAGGGTTCTGGGGTACTGAACTTGCCCGCGCGGGATATAATACGATCATCGTTGAAGGGAAGGCTGCCAAGCCTACTTATATCTGGATTAAGGATGACGAGGTTGAGTTGCGCGATGCAAGCGCGCTCTGGGGTAAGGACTCGCATGAGTCGACGGACGAGCTTATGAAAATGTCAGGAGACCCTTTGGCGCGAGTTTGCTGCATTTCAAAATCGGGAGAGAATCTCTCCAAGATTGCGGCTGTAATGAACGAAAAGGATCGCGCCGCAGGTCGTAGCGGAGTGGGCGCCGTAATGGGTTCCAAGAACCTGAAAGCTGTTGTAGTGCGTGGCACGGGTAAGGTGAATCCAATAGACGCGGAATATATGAAGGAAGCGTTCAAGCGCGCGCTTGAAAAAATCAAAGCGAA
>Ga0099364_10015597_pt1 | contig 10012 bp, 6 predicted proteins | sample TergutTh196P3_FD_73070 | JGI IMG/M metagenome (GOLD analysis project Ga0099364, IMG submission 73070) | Microcerotermes parvus P3 segment gut microbial communities from Pointe-Noire, Republic of the Congo - Th196 P3 | ecosystem: Host-associated > Arthropoda: Insects > Digestive system > Gut ...
GAATGTCGAGCATCAAGAGAAAGACCGGTTTGGTCGTTCCGATGCGGCGTTTGAACTTTTCGTCGGACAGTTTCAATTTTTTCTCTATGCGGGTCATTAGTCCTCCTTGACGGGAAAAGGGAAATGGGATGACGGGAAAAGGGAAATGGGATACAATGCTCCCAACAGACCTATAATTGTAGCAAGATAGGGGTTATGAAACAAGTCTAATCATTTTGTCCGCTCTGCAAGAGCGGTATGTCTATAACCCCCAATGTCAACTGGGGGTTACGGTTGCGTCTCTTGCTTTTCCCCCGCCCCCATCGACACAACACTCAATTCGCCGAACTGTTCCACAGTACCGATGTTCGATTCACCGGGTAAAAACCCAGAGCATGCATCCGAATGAACTGTTAACATCGCCGAGATACCCTGATGCCGAGAACAATACTCCGCTGCTCTTGTCGCACCGAGTACAAAGAACGCCGTCGAGAGCAGTTCTGCTAAAGCCGCCGTTGGAGCAAGTACCGTTGCTGTATAAACTCCCTCCGCCGGCAAACCCGTTCGCGGGTCAATCTGATGCGAATATCGGCGATTGCTATGCCGAAACGATTGTTTCTGCGAACCCGATGTCGAAACAGCAACGTTGTCCAACATCAACTCCCGAAGCCTCTGCCCGGGCCGAAGCGGATGGGCTACGCCGATACGCCAACCGCACCCCGCCGCCAAAACACTGCTCAATCCCCCTTGAAACAAAAAACGATCGACGGCCTGCTCCCGCAGTTTTTGCGAGGCGATGTCGAGCGCAAATCCTTTGCCCACACAGCCGAAGTTGAGTTCGATTCCTGGCTTGCGGAATCGTACCGTTTGCGATTTTTCATCCAGTTCGATGTAACGATAGCCGGTACAATCCTTGGCTTTATCGAGTTCGTTGCCGTTGGGGATGCGTCCTTGCCTTTTGGCGAATCCCCATGTTTTCCAAAGGGCTCCGCTGGTTATATCGACGGCGCCATCGGTTTCTTCGGCAAGTTTCACGCACAAAACGAAAAGGTCAAAGAGTTCCTTTTCGAGGCGGACCGGTCCTTCGTGGGCAGTAAGATTAATGTAATGCACTTGGCTGTCGAATCGGAATACGGAGAGCATCTGTTCGATACGGTCAACTTCATCGAGGGCGTCGAGTGCCGCCTCGGTGCCTTGTGGGAAATTCAGTCGGGGAAACACGACTTCGAAGTCGTCGTTCATCGCAGTGCGCCGCACGGCCAGCATTGCGGACTCCGCAGGGGAATGCCAAGTCATAACGGTACATTATAATCGTTGGCAGCTCGATTGGGAAGCGAAAGCACGGCTTCAAGCCAATAACAACGTTATCGGCGACATGAGGAATACCCAACCGGCGAATACCCAAATGGCAAAGTACCAAAGTTTGTCCTTTTTAACCCAATCCAAAAAGAATAAAAGCGTAACGATGCCGGCCATGCAACTAACCGTTGCTCCCAACAATAAAAGTCCTCCCGGTAACGTTCCGCCGTCTGTTAACGGCGATTCACGGAGCATGTTTATGCACGTTGCCATTCCGCTACCGACAATCACCGGTATCGAAAGGATAAAAGAAAATGCCGTCGCCTCTTCCCGATTGAGTCCGCACCATAAACCCGCTGCGAACGTCGCACCCAATCGGGAGATGCCGGGTAAAACAGCAAGCCCCTGTGCACAGCCTATGAAAAACGCCTGCTTACACGTCATCGTGGATGTCAACATCTTACCTTCCGGAAAGCGAAGTGTGAGAAGAAGCATCAATCCAGTAACAAGAAAGCAAGCCGATACCAACGGCATATTGTTTTGTGTCCAAGGAGCATACATATAAATCGGCAAGCCGACAACTGCGATGGGGATAGAAGCGATACCCAACATCAGAATCAACCGCCGTTCTTTTACGAATAGCCCGGCAATCCGATGCCGAAATACAATCAGCACGGCGATGAGCGAACCAAGATGCAGTAGAATGTTCAGTTTAAGAAACTCGGCACCGTCTTTGGTCAAAGGGTTGCCGAACATCTCAAAAAGACGGTTGATGAGTGCATTATGTCCCGAAGAACTGATTGGCAAAAACTCGCCGATACCTTGTGCAACGGCGATAATCAAAACTTGAATGAGGTCGGTCATATAACACGTTTTTACTTTTTTGCTCCGATCTCCCTGATAACGATCTTTTCAAACGTAATGGTATTCCCGTGATCTTGCAACGAAATAAAACCCGATGCGTTTTCGCCGAATCCGAACCCGACGCCCTGTTCATCGGAAAACTTGCTTTTTGCGACGGCCTGTTGCCACGCGTCGCTGCCGACTTCGCACTGCATCACCTTTTTGCCGTTGAGCCAGTGTTCGATATGATTATTCATCACGATGATTCGGCCTGTGTTCACTTCACCGAACGGGTTCAGTTTTTTCGTTCCCTTGTTGGGTGCAAACAGTTCGTATAACGAAGCGGCGGACAAAATTGGGTCGCCGTCCACTTCGATATGATGAAAGGTATCCAAGATTTGAAATTCGCAGCCAAGCCAGTATCGTGCTTCGGGGAGTCCGGTATCGCCGAAATTTTTGATTCGGTATTTGATACCGCTATTGCATCCTCGTGAGGCCATCCAAACAAAATCGAGTACGAAATTGGTATATTGTTTTTCGGTAACGATGTCTCTGCCTTGAAATGTTTGGGTTCTTTCGGAGTATTCGAAAACGAGTTTTCTGTCTTGGTTGGTCCATTTTGAGGGGTTGGCAATTTGCCCGCCGCCGTATCGAGTCCAGCCGGCGAGTCCTTCATCGGGAATTAACGACGTCGGTTCGGAGACGTGATATTGTTCGAGTATCCATTGAATATCACTGTCGGGAAATCGTTCATCGGCGAATGATGCGTGATAACATACCGCGAACAGCAGGGGAATCCATGCGTACTTTGGGTTCATGACGATTGTTTATAATGGTTTTCGAGTGCTTGTCCATCGTAGCGTTTACGATAAAAAAAACAAGCGAGAACCGCAACGGAGCCGCCGCCGGATGGCGGGGCAACCCCCCGCTCGCTTTGGCCTTTTACAGCATAGCATAGTTTCGGTACAATCGATAGTTTGATTTGTTTTCGTAGCACATGTTAACATGCGGCGACAATCTGCTCTATATTGTTCCCTACCGTGATAGGCCGATTGGCAAACTCCGCCGTGTGTTGCCCCGCCGGGTACTGATCCGATGTATGATAGGCAACCGTTGCATTGGGATCTTTCAGTTGATGCCCCGTCAATATGCACACGACTCTATCCGATTTTTCAATGATTCCTTCTTCGGCCAATTTTTTTGCCCCTGCGACGCTCGCTGCACTGGCTGGTTCGCAACCGAGTCCGCCTGCCCCGACCTTGGCCTTGGCGTCCATAATTTCTTGCTCCGAAACTTCCCGAACAACTCCCTTGCAGAAGTCCAATGCCCGCAAACACTTCGATAAATTGACAGGCCGGTTGATTTCAATCGCACTCGCAATCGTTGACGCCCTGCGTCCTTCCGCTGTCATCTGCTCGAAGAATTTTTTGGTTAATTCTTTGTCATAATTCCCGCCGTTCCATCGCAATCCTTCTTGTTCGTAAAGCCGGTATAAAGTGTTTGCGCCGGCAGCGTTGATAATTGCCAAACGCGGTATATTCTGAATGAGTCCCAAACGGTGCAACTCGATAAATGCTTTTCCGAAACTGCTCGAATTACCCAAATTGCCGCCGGGTACGACGATCCAGTCGGGTACTTCCCAACGCAGGGCTTCTAAAATGCGGAATATAATCGTTTTTTGTCCTTCCAATCGGTATGGGTTCACGCTGTTGACGAGGTATATGCTTTGGTCTTTGGAGACTTGCTGTACTCGGGTCATCGCGTCATCGAAATCGCCTTGGATTTGTATTGTCTTGGCTCCGTAGTCTAATGCTTGCGAGAGTTTTCCGTAGGCGATTTTCCCGGAGCCGATGAATATAATTGATTGCATTAATCCGGTGCAGGCGGAGTATATTGCGAGTGACGCGCTGGTATTGCCGGTCGAGGCGCACGCCGCTTTCTTGGCTCCGACGAAGGTTCCATGCGAGAACGCCGCGGCCATACCGTTGTCCTTGAAACTTCCGGAGGGGTTAAGGCCTTCGTATTGGAGATACAATCGGCCTTTTTTCAAACCGGCAAAAGGGGCAACGCGGTCGGCTTGTTGCAAAACCGTTTGTCCTTCGCCGATAGTAATGCAGCGTTCCAACGGCAGGAAGGGGAGTAAATCGTGGAATCGCCAAACACCGCTCAAACGGTGTGGATTGGAGCGGTCTTGCCCGTATTGGTCGAAATGTTTGAGTGATTTTGGGGGTACGATTGTATTCCAATCGTATTCGACATCGAGGAGTTCTCCGCAGGTTGTACAGTGATGCAGGATTTCATCGACATCGAATTGTTTTCCGCATGCCGGATTAATACATTGTTGATAGACGGACATTCCGGTATTTTAGATTAGTTTGATGGAAAAGCAAGCACTCTGTTGCAACATTTCTGTTTTTGTTTTGGCGTTCTATCACACTTTCAAAAATTCAAATCCCTTTCGGAAGAGTTTCGGATGCGTTGCAACCGGTCGATGACGTGCGCGCGTTGCGAGTCCTCCGGCAACTGCTCGACTTCCCGCTGAATCAATGCTTCACCCGCCGTGCGTGTTTCCGGTGTTGCAAAATCCATGAGGTATTCTTGCAATGTGAGCAATGCGTTTGGTGTACACATATTTTGGATGAACCCCGGCCTCGCATACTCCATAAAGACTTCGCCCGTCCGGCCAAGCCGATAACACGCTGTACAAAAACTCGGGATATAACCATCCCGTAAAAGTTGCCCAATGACTTCGTCCAGCGGACGCACATCACCGAGTTCAAATTGCGCTCTTTCCAGGGCTTGCGTTTGTGCATCCCCTGCCTCGACGTATCCTCCGACTTCGATTCGGCAACCGGCGTCAATCTGCGAAACGCCGAACCCAAGCGCTTTGTCCCGAATCGGCGCAGGTTCTCGGGCCGTGATAATCAAACCTGTATAAGGGACAGAAAGCCGCAAAACAGCAATCAAACGCAAAAAATCGGCGTCGTTGACATCGTGTTCCGCAACTTCTTGCAACGACACACCGCAGGCTTTGCGGATACGTGGAAAACTGATGGTGTGCGGCCCAATGCGGTAATGCTGCATTAAATGAATTGCGTGGGCAACGAGTCCGAGCACTTCAAATTTCCAGTTTGCGAGTCCGAACAGGGCGCCGATACCGACGTCATCGCAACCGGACTCTATTGCACGCGCCGGAGAGTCGAGCCGCCAAATATAATCGGCTTTCCGAGTTCCGGCGGGGTGCATCTTGGCGTAGGTTGCGTGGTGATACGTCTCTTGAAAAACTTGGTACGTACCGATTCCGGCTTCTTTCACGGTTCGGTATCCAGCGTGAGTCAGCGGGGCAGCGTTGATATTGACTCGGCGGATAGAGTTGTTGTTATGCTGGACTGTATAGATTTGCCGGACACATTCGGCGATATATTCGGGACTGTAAGCCGGATGTTCGCCGAAGACGGCAATCGTCCGTTTATGTCCCATCTTGAGCATCGAACGGACTTGTTCGTGCAGTTCTTCGGTTGTCAAGGTCCGCCGGACGGCTTCGGGATTGCTCCGACGAAATCCGCAGTAGGCGCAGTCGTTGGTACAGTAATTGCCTATGTAAATCGGCGCAAAGAGGACGATGCGGTTACCGTAGACATCTTTTTTTAGTTGCCGGGCGGTCTCGAAGATTTGTTCAACGTATTCCGGCTCTTCGGCATTGAGCAGAGCAGCGGTCTCGTCGAGGGTTAGGGCTTCTTTGTTTTTGGATTTTGCAATGATTTCACGGAGGCGTCCCGGATCGGTGTTTCCTTTGAGTAGCGTTTCGAATCGGGCTTCATCGACGAAATCGTTGGAGTGTTCGCTTAATTGGTTCATCGGCGTCATTATCGGATATTTGGTGAGTTTATCAAGAGCGAGCGTGGGGTGCCCGCCCCTCGCTCGCTTGGCTCTGCTTTTCTGTTTCTTACCGCGTCGGGCTCTGTGATAAAGTTCTTTTTGTAGAGTTTCTAACAAGACGGCAGCGCAACCTTCTCTGCCAATTCTTTCACCGCCCGAAGGTCGAGTTTGCCAGTCCCCAAGAGCGGGATCGACTCTACTTGGAAAAAGTCTTTGACATAAGGAATCCAAAGATTCGGCAAGTTTGCCTGTTGCAAACGCTTGCAAATTTCTTCCGCTGGAATTGGCAGTTGCTTGTATAACACGATCAACCGTTCTCCTCGTTTTTCGTCGGGAACCGCCGAAACCGCCGCGGACATCTGCGTCTCGGTATCGCCCTGCGAATACGATGCAATGACTTTCGATATTTCGTCCTCTATCAAAATGTGCGGCACCATTTCGCCGCCGATTTTCGATATTCGACTTTGCCGGCCGACAATCCAAATGAATCCTTCCGCATCAATTTTTGCAATGTCTCCCGTCGTGTACCAACCATCTTGCAACACCTCGCTGGTCTTCGTGGTGTCTTTGTAATATCCTTTCATGACGCTTGGGCCTTTGATTTGCAGCATTCCCGGCTCACTGGGCGGCAAGATTTTGCCCGAGTCCAAATGCACGATTCGGGCTTGCACGTTGCCGAGCGGTCTGCCGATGGTTCCTTCACGGAGAAAATTTTGATAATCTTCACGTCGGCCTTTGGGTATGTTGACCGAAACGACCGGCGAGAGTTCCGTTGTGCCGTATCCTTCGGCGGGACGATAACCGAACTTCGCATCCCAAGAGTCGATTAAGTCGGTCGGCAACTTTTCCGCTCCGCAGATAATCGTTGTCATCGTCTCAAAGTCTTCCTTGTGCGAATGATGAAGGTAATTACGCAAAAACGTCGGCGTCGTGGGGATGGCTGTACATCGGTATTTCCGTGCCATTTCGGCAACCTTTTTGGGTTCGAGAGGATTGAAATGATACACGCCTTTCACGTCGGTCATTGCAGGAAGCCAAAACGACGTCGTGTAACCAAAGGCGTGAAAAAGGGGCAATGCTCCCAAGAGAATATCCGTCTTTTTCAAGTTTAAGTGTTGATAGAACCCTTTAACATTTTCGGCGATGTTCCGATGCGTAATCATTGCTCCCTTCGGGGTACCCGTCGAGCCCGATGTGAAGATGATCGTTAAAACATCATCCAACTTAACCCGATTGTTGCCGAAGACCCATTCGAGACAGATAACCGGAGTGATGTATCCGTCGATGACGCCGATGATTTTGTCGAGCCATGTAACTTTGTTTCTCAGGTCTTCCATGACAATCAATTCGGCGTCGATTTTGAGGTTGGGAAAACGTTCCAGAACTTTCCGGCTTGTAATAACGTGTTTGATTCCGGTTTCTTTGATGCAATAGTTGATGGTATCGGAATGGAACGTGTAATTGAGGTTGACGGAGGTTCGGCAATCGAGTGCCAACGTAAGGTTGGCAAGCACTCCGTAGGCCGAAGTCGGCATGAGGAGTCCGACGTTTTGTTCGTCTCGTCCGAGTATTCTGCGTAGGACTTTCCGGAGAATGAGGATTGTCATGAAGGTTTTTCCGCCGGTCAACTCGATTCCGGTGGAGTCGGCGAATTTGAGTTCTTTCATTCCGGCTCGGCATGCACGGAGAACTTGTCGAATCGGCGTAAGGGGGACGTTTGTGAACATAGTGTTTATTGTACCATAGTGCGAGGCGGTTTTCAAATGCGTTCCCGTGTTCCGGGGCCGACGACGGAGTTAAAGAGCCGGGGATGTAACGCGGTGTAATTCCCGGCTTTTTGATAATGTTGTTCCTAACGTTCCTGTTGCAACCGGATATCATACATCGCCGCTCCGATGCGTTTGACCGCTTCAATCGTCTCCGGATACGGCGTGTCGCAGATATCAACCAGACCGATTTGGTAGTTTTCGCCGTCGCCGCCGCGCCCCGTCGTCGCCTGCTCGCCGAACAGAAACCAATGCGTACCGACAATGTTCGGATGCTCCAACGCCGAACGAACATACTTCTCATAAGCCGATGCCCGATCCTCCTGATTCGCAACCGGACGCAAGCCCGTATGCAACATTCCCCGATCCAATGCACCAAAATGGAACTCGCCGATAATCAACCCCTTATCGACTCCCTCCGGCAATTTGAAATGACTCACATCATCGGAATACAGATTGAAACTCAAGACATCACAGTATTGATCCGCAGCCCGGACGGCCCTGTCATTGGCCCAAGCGAATCGGCATCCGAAATAGATTTTGTTCGGGGCAACCTTTTTGATTTCCTCGCGGATTACTCTGAAGTATTCTTCAGCAATCAACGTATATCCTTCTTTCATATCTTCGGCAACGGCGTGGTTTTGTAAATTGGGAGCGTCCGTCGAAGCCTGCAACGCTTCCCAACTGGGATATGAGGTTCCCCAAGCGTCATTAAGCCTCCTGATGGTTGGATATTTCTTTTTCAGCATATCAATCACTGCGATCTTTGCTGGTTGTGTGTCGGGGGACTTCATCGCGGCGATTGCGAGCGAGGTTTCGTTTCCCCAGCCGAGTTCGTTATCCACGAAGTATCCGATGCACCACGGGTCGTTTGCCGACTCTTGTTGTCGGCTCATCGCTTGGGCAAAATTTCTGCGGAAGTCGGTATGAAAGGGATCGCGAAACTGTCCCCAATATCCTTCGCTGCCCGCTATAACGGGTCCGTTGGTTCCGAGCGTTGTGGTGTAGGGGGTCTGTCGCAGCCGATAAACCGCCGGGTCAGACCAATTCGCAATGGTGTTCATTCCCCAGGCGTGCAATCGTTGGTGTGCCGTTTCAGCAAAGTGCCGGCGCCAATCGCCGCCGTATTTAATCATCAAGTTCGAACCCGTAAAATTGTAGGTGTTGTAGGGCGTTCTGCCGACGTAATATCCGTGTGCTGCCCAATGTCCCTGACCTTTGGCAGCATCGAATGGTAACTCTGCAAAAAGATGCTCCCTATCGTCAGTCGGCGTTTCACCGGAATCAGTCCGAACACAGTTAGTCCCGTGCGACCAAAAAAGGTACCCTTCGGGATCGACGAGCCACCAAACCCCATTGCGTTTAACGGGATAAAAATGTCCGGCCGCTTCGAGTCTAGGCCCTTTTGTCCATCCGCCGTATTGGCTTCGGTCGGGCATTTTGGGTGCGGCGGCGAGTTCTTTTTCTTCGGCCTCACGGTTTGCTTTAATGTCGGCTTCGGATTTAACTTTGCCCGGCCAGTCGGCATGGATGTATTGACCGTATCGGTCGATCATGGGAAAGAACCTTTCCTGCGGCAAATGGAGTGCGTCATTGAGCGAAGCAATTTGCGGTGTCCCTTGTTGAGGCGGTGCAATGGATACATGTTTGATACCAACCGAATGTTCTTCGGTTGGTCTTGCAAAAAAGATATAGACGGCAACGAGTTCGGCGGGATCAAACAGATTATCATTTACTCTTCCGTCCCCAGTTGAACCATCGGGGGCACTGCGGGCACCGCCCGGAAAGCCTCGCATTCCGAAGATTTTATCTTGTAGTTGCGACGGCAATCCTCGCGGCGGAGCGATTTCCCAGCGTCTCTTTTCGCCGACTTGCAACGTTATTGAGTTGGTGAATGTTCTTCTGCCGGTATCGGGATTCGCACCGGGAGAATCGAGTCGGCAGGAAACCTGTACTGCGTTTGTCCCCTTATTTTCAAGTTCAATCACAAAAACATCTTTGACGGAGAATGACCATTGACCGCGAAGGGTGATACCCGGCCAGTCCGTACGCTCCCTGTTGGTGAGGACGAGAAGCCCGGCGGTACGTTCGGCTGCAATTTGATTGATGGAAAGACGTGTACCGGACGTTTCCGGATTCGCCGCATCGAAGAGGACGGTTTCGGCTTGGTTGTGTGTTACGGGGGCCAGTAGAAAAAAGATTGCGATGATGATCTTCATTATGTTGAAAAAGAAGAGCGGGGGTGT
>Ga0099364_10015598_pt1 | contig 10012 bp, 10 predicted proteins | sample TergutTh196P3_FD_73070 | JGI IMG/M metagenome (GOLD analysis project Ga0099364, IMG submission 73070) | Microcerotermes parvus P3 segment gut microbial communities from Pointe-Noire, Republic of the Congo - Th196 P3 | ecosystem: Host-associated > Arthropoda: Insects > Digestive system > Gut ...
GGGCGGACAATTCCACGCCCGGCATGCCGGAGAGCTTCGCGCGGGGCGTCACGCTGGCCGACTGCACGCTCTGCCGCCCGGCCCGGCTGGAGCCGCTCACCCCGCGCACGGGGCGCGTGATCCTGCGGGAAGGAAAATATCATCAGATCAAGCGCATGATGGCCGCGTTGGGCGCGCGTGTGACCGCCATCCACCGCGTCAGGATGGGGCCCCTGTGTCTGGACGAAACCCTCGAGCCCGGCCATTGGCGGAGCCTGACTGAAATTGAACAGAGTTCAATTTACGGGCTTTGTGCCGGAAATCCCTGAAAATGGCCCCGTGAAATCACCCAATATCACCTTTCCAGTGCGGCGCACGGATGATTTGTTGTTATTGTGTACAAACTTTCAGACTCATATTTGGTGATATCATGGATATACGCGGGCGTTGGATTGTGGTATATTGATAAAGATTCATACGGCGCGCGCCGCGCCGCACATATCTAAGGAGGTAGCCTATGTCCAGTGTGACCTTGAAGGGTTTGTACAAAAAGTACCCCGGCGGCGTTGTGGCGGTTTCCGACTTCAATCTGGATATCGCCGACAAGGAGTTCATTATTCTGGTCGGTCCTTCCGGCTGCGGCAAGTCCACCACGCTCCGCATGGTGGCCGGTCTGGAGGAAATTACGGAAGGCGAGCTGTATATTGACTCAACCCTCGTCAACGACACTCCGCCCAAGGACCGCGACATCGCGATGGTGTTCCAGAACTACGCTCTGTATCCGCACATGTCCGTGTTCGAGAACATGGCGTTCGGTCTGCGCCTGCGCAAAACGCCCAAGGACGAAATCAAGCGCCGCGTGGAAGAGGCCGCCAAGATACTGGAGATCGAGCATCTGCTCGACCGCAAGCCGAAGGCCCTGTCCGGCGGTCAGCGCCAGCGCGTCGCGCTGGGCCGCGCCATCGTCCGCAACCCGAAGGTCTTCCTGCTTGACGAGCCGCTGAGTAACCTCGACGCCAAGCTGCGCGCCCAGATGCGCACGGAGCTGACCAAGCTGCATCAGCGTCTGGCGACCACGTTCATCTACGTGACCCACGATCAGATCGAGGCCATGACGATGGGCACGCGCATCGTCGTCATGAAGGACGGCTTTATCCAGCAGATCTCCTCGCCGCAGGTGCTGTATGATACGCCTGTCAATCTGTTCGTGGCCGGCTTTATCGGCTCCCCGCAGATGAACTTTGCCGACGCCACCGTCCTCGACGAAGGCGGCGTGACCTATCTCCAGTTCGGCGAGAGCAAAATCGCTCTGCCCGAAGCCAAGGGCCGCAAGCCCGAGGTGCTGGCCTACGCGGGCCGCGAGGTCATTTTGGGCATCCGCCCCGAATGCATCCACGACGAGGAAATGTTCCTGACCCAGTTCCCGGATTCGTTGGTCAAGATGACCGTCGATGTCGTGGAGGCCATGGGCAACGAGACGTATCTGTACATGAATTCCGACGGGCGCAACTTCACCGCGCGCGTTTCCAACCGCTCCAGCGCCAAGGCCAACGACGTCATCAAGGTCGCCTTCGACGCCAAGCGCATCCACCTGTTCGACAAGGAGACCGAGCGCACGATCACCAACTAAGGGCGGCTGAAAAAACTTCACAGCGCGGCTGAGCCGCGGTTTCACGGCCCCGCCGGGGATGGCTCCGCAACCGAATACGGCACGCGCGCGGGGATCCCCCCGTGCGCGTACTTTATTGGACGTTTGCCGTGGTTGACTTTCCCCCGCGTTGGTAGTATAATCAAGAAGACATATCCATCTTGCGTACTTTGGAAAGGTCGGGTGCCCAAATGAAAAAGATTTACATCCCCATGATCCGCTACGGGGACAAGGATTTTGACGAGGCGTTTCTGGGCTGGGGATTCCAAAACGTGGAGGAACAAGTCCAGACCGGAAAGAATATCCTGAACATCATCCGCCGCAAGGACTTGAATATCCTCGACCTCGGCTGCGGTGTGGGCAACTACCACCGGGCCTGGACGGAAGAGGGGCACAAGGTCACCGGCGTGGATTTCTCGGAGACGTTTATCTTTCTGGCCGGCAATACCAACCCCGGCGTCACCTACATCAACGAAAACTATTACGACGTGGAGTACGAGGCGGAGTTTGACCTGGTCACCCTGATTGACATTCCGCTGGAGGACGACGACATCGCGCGCGTGGCCTACAACGCCCTGAAGCCCGGCGGCAGCTTTGTCTTTCAGGCGGCCAACCCCAAGTACCAGCACGCGCGTGGCCCGCTGACGCAGAACAACCGAGCCTGGAAGGAAAACGAGGACCGCACCTTCCTGCTCACGCGCAACGAGTACAACGAGGACATTGACCGCTGGGAGTATGAGGAGTGGCATTTGAACATCGAAAAGAACGAGATCGAGATTGAACACAGCTTTGCGCGCAATCTCTCCTACTCGCGCATGGTGGATATTCTGCTGAGCGTGGGCTTTGCCTCCATCAGCTTTCTGGACGGCAGCGGCCGCGCTTACGACACGGGCAGCGACACCCTTTCGAGCTATTTCTGCGTGGCGTACAAAGGCGAGTATTGATTGTTCCGCCCAAAAACGTCTCCCCGCCGTCCAGAGACGGCGGGGAGACGTTCCGTTTTCAGCCGATTTCGATCCGGCTGCTTTTGGGTTGCCTGACAGCCTTGGGAACCGTGACGGTCAGCACACCGTTTTCCAGATTGGCGGCCGCGCCGTCCGCGGCGGCATCCTTGAGGAACATACTGCGGCGCATGGATACGCCGCGGCGTTCGCGGTGGATATAGCCCCCCTGTTCCTCCTCCTCCTGCTCGCCGCGCGTCACATCAATGGTCAGGACGCCTTCGTTCAGATCCAGGCTCACGGCCTCCCTCGGGACGCCGGGCAGGTCGGCGTCCACGATGTACGCCTCGCCGTTTTCCCGAATGTCCACGCGGAACGCTCCGCCCGGTCCGGAAACCTCCCGGCTCGAGGTGAAGAACGGATCGTTGAAAAAGTCGTTCAACATGGTGTCGAACAGGCTGCTCGGGCTTATGCCCCGGTTGTAGATGCGCATCAGATTTGACATGCCAACAACTCCTTTGAATTTTTTATTTTTAGCACTCTGGCCCATCGAGTGCTAACACCGTTATTGTAACATACCCGTCTATTTTGTCAATAGAATAGAAATTTTTTAACATTTTGTTTACAAACAGGACATACTTTGTTTTTCGCGGCCCGGCTGTTCCAGGACTTGCACATTCGCGTGAGATGTGATAAACTGATCCTTAAGGGAGGGGCGTCAGGATGAAACGTCGCGCTTTGTTCAGCGTTTCCGACAAAACGGGCGTGGTGGAATTCGCCCGCCGCGTCGCCGCGCTTGGCTACGAGGTCATTTCCACCGGCGGCACGCAGGCCGCGCTGGAGGCCGCGGGCGTACCCGTCGTCAATGTCTCGAAGATCACCGGGTTTCCCGAATGCCTGGACGGGCGTCTGAAAACCCTGCACCCCGTCGTCCACGGCGGCATACTCGCCATACGCGGCAACCCCGACCACATGGCCCAGCTGGAGCTGCTGGGGATCGAGCCTATCGATCTGGTGGTCATCAACCTGTATCCGTTCAAGCAGACCATCCTCAAGGAGGGCGTCCAGCTGGAGGAGGCCATCGAGAACATCGACATCGGCGGCCCGACCATGATCCGCGCGGCGGCCAAAAACTGGCAGGATGTCGCCGTCATCGTCGATCCCGCCGATTACGCTCCGGTGATTGAGGATTTGGAAAGCGGCACGCTCACGGCGGAGAAAAAATTCGCTCTGGCCGCCAAGGTCTTTGAGCATACCGCGCACTATGACGCCTTGATTTCCAACTACATACAGCGCGTCATCGGCGCGGATTTCCCCGAATGCCTGACGCTCACCTTTGAAAAACAGCAAGATATGCGCTACGGCGAAAATCCGCACCAGAACGCCGTTTTCTACCGCGAGGTCGGCGGTCTGGAGGGAACCCTGGCGGAAGCCGAGCAGCTGCACGGCAAGGAACTGAGCTTTAACAACATCCACGACGCGGCGGGGGCCATCGCCCTGCTGAAGGAGTTTTCGGGGCCGTGCGCCGTCGCCGTCAAGCACGCCAACCCCTGCGGCGTGGGCCTGGGCGTTTCCATCGCCGAAGGCTATCGGAACGCCTATGACGCCGACCCCGTTTCGATCTTCGGCGGCATCGTCGCCCTGAACCGGACCTGCGATGTGGAGACGGCGCGGGAGATCAGCAAAATTTTCGTCGAAATCGTCATCGCCCCCGCGTATACGCCGGAGGCGCTGGAGCTCCTGATGGAAAAGCAAAACACCCGCGTTTTGCTGCTGGAGAACATCGCGGAGCTTCCCTGCGCCTATGAGCTGGATATGAAAAAGGTCGCGGGCGGCCTGCTGGTGCAGACGCTGGACCGTCTGGACACCGCCGAAACGAAGGTCGTCACGAAGAAGGCCCCGGATGCCGGGGAACTGGAAGCCCTGTCGTTTGCGTGGAAGGTCTGCAAGCATGTGAAATCCAACGCCATTGTGCTGGCGAAGGCGGGCCGCACGGTCGGGATCGGCCCGGGCCAGTTAAATCGCGTCGGCGCGCTGAAAATCGCCGTCGATATGGCCGGAGAGGACGCCGCCGGCGCGGTCATGGCCTCGGATGCCTTTTTCCCGTTTGCCGACTGCGTAGAGCTGGCCGCCAAGGCCGGGATCACCGCCATCATGCAGCCGGGCGGCAGCATACGCGACGCGGACTCAATCGAAGCCTGTGATAAACTGGGCGTGGCCATGGTATTCACCGGGATGCGCCACTTTAAGCACTGATGCGGGTTCTGGTCACCGGCGGCGGGGGCCGCGAGCACGCCGTGCTGTGGAAGCTCAGTCAAAGCCCGCGCGTGAGCCGGCTGTACTGCGCGCCGGGCAACGGCGGCATCGCGGAAATCGCCGAATGCGTGCCCATCCGGGCCACGGACGTGGAGGCCCTGACGGCCTTTGCCGCGCGGGAGGGCATCGGGCTGTGCGCCGTCACCAGCGACGACCCGCAGGCGGCGGGACTGGTGGACGCCATGCGGCAGGCCGGCATCGCCGCGTTCGGCTGCACCCAGGCCGCCGCGCGGATCGAGTCGTCGAAAATCTTCGCCAAGGATTTGATGCGAAAATACGGCATCCCCACGGCGCGCTACGAGAGCTTTGACCGTTTGGAGGACGCCCTGGCCTGTATTCAGACCCGCCCCGCCCCGATGGTCGTCAAGGCCGACGGGCTGGCGCTGGGCAAGGGCGCGGTCGTCGCCCGGACGCGGGAGGACGCGGAGTGGGCCGCGCGGGACATGATGGAACACGGCCGCTTCGGCGGCGCGGGCCGCCGCGTGGTCATTGAGGACTATATGGAGGGCCGCGAGGTCACGGTAATGGTCTTTACAGACGGCTCCGCGTTTGCGGAAATGCCGCCCTGCCGCGACCATAAGCGGATCGGGGACGGCGACACGGGGCCGAACACCGGCGGCATGGGCGCGTTCAGCCCCGTGCCGGACTACACGCCGGAGATCGCCGCGCGCGCGCGGCGCGAGATTTTCGAGCCGACCCTGGCGGCCATGCGCGCCGATGGTTGCCCCTTTACCGGCGTGCTGTACTTTGAGATGATGCTGACGGCGGACGGCCCGAAAATCATCGAGTACAACGCCCGCTTCGGCGATCCGGAGGCGCAGGTCGTCCTGCCGCTTCTGGAGACGGACCTGCTGGACATCTTTGAGGCTGTGGCCGGGGGCCGGCTGGACCCGGAGAGCGTCCGCTTCCGGGACAAGGCCTGCGCCATTGTGGTCGCCGCCAGCCGCGGATATCCCGGCGCGCCGGACACGGGGCATGAGATCGAAGGGCTGGACGCCCTGAGCGGGGACGTTTTGGCGTTCCACGCCGGAACGAAACGCCGCTCGGACGGCGGCGGGCGGCGGTATGAAAACAGCGGCGGGCGCGTTTTGGGCGTTTGCGCGGCGGGGGATACGCTGCCGGACGCGCTGGAGCGGGTTTATGCGAATATTCACAAAATCCGGTTTGAGGGCATACACTTCCGGAATGATATCGGCAGGAGGGATACGCGGTGAGACTATTGACACGCAGCGATTTTGACGGATTGGTGTGCGGCGCGTTGCTCAAGCACCTGAAGGTCATCGACACATGGACGTTCGTGCATCCAAAGGATATGCAGGACGGCAAGGTCCCGGTCACGCCGGACGACGTGCTGGCCAACATCCCATACGCGGAAGGCTGCGGCATGTGGTTTGACCACCACGCCACGGAGATCGAGCGCATCGGAAAGGACTTTCTGGCCCCCGGCGATTGCCGGCCGGCCCCGTCCGCCGCCCGCGTGATTTACGAGTATTACGACGGCGAGGCGAAGATGCCGCATTTTTCCTCGCTGGTCGAGGCTTGCGACCGCGTGGACTCCGGCAACCTGACGGCGGACGAGGTGCTCAACCCCAAGGGCGGCGTCCTGCTGGGATTTATCATGGACCCGCGCACGGGTCTGGGGCGTTTCCGCGATTTCACCATTTCCAACTACGAGCTGATGGTGCGCCTGCTGGACGCCTGCTCGACAATGACCATCGACGAGATTTTGGAAATCCCCGACGTAAAGGAGCGCACGCAGCTGTTTCTGGAGCAGAGCGCGCGGTTTAAGGACATGGTGCTGGCCCGCACGCAGATTTTCGGCAACGTGATCGTCACGGACCTGCGCGGCGAGGAGACGATCTTCGCGGGCAACCGCTTTATGGTCTACAGCCTGTTCCCGCAGGGCAACGTCTCGCTGTGGGTGGTGGACGGGCGCGCCAAGCTCAACGTGCCCATCGCCATCGGCTACAGCATCCTCAACCGCACCTGCAAGGCCCACATCGGGCGGATATGCTTCCGCTACGGCGGCGGCGGCCACCAGCAAGTGGGGACGTGCCAGATTCCCTACGAGGACGCCGACCGCGTCATCGGGGAAATCACGGAGCTGCTGAAGGAAGCGTCGCATTAGGGCGGCGTTCCCCATACATGCGGCACAAGGGATGATATACCATGCTCCTGATCTCATGGAATGTCAACGGAATCCGCGCCTGCCGCGCCAAGGGCTTTGACGAAGCCCTGCGCGCGTGGGGCGCGGATATCGTATGCTTGCAGGAGGTCAAGGCCCGGCGCGAGCAGGTGGAGGATTGGAACCCGGAGGACATGGGGTATCATGTCTATTGGCATCCCGCCGAACGGCCCGGCTACTCCGGGACCGCCGTGCTGACCCGGCGCGCGCCGCTCTCTGCGCGGTATGACATGGAGGGCCACACCGGAGAGGGCCGCATCCTCACGCTGGAGCTTGAGGACTTTTTCCTGGTCAACACCTACACGCCCAACGCCCAGCGCGAGCTGACGCGGCTGGAGTACCGCCTGGTCTGGCAGGATGCGTTCCGGGCGCACCTGACTGCGCTGGACGCGGAAAAGCCGGTCCTCGTCTGCGGCGATCTGAACGTGGCCCACCAGGAGATCGACATCGCCCGCCCGAAGGCCAACCGTCGGAACGCGGGCTTCACCGACGAGGAGCGCGGCAAAATGACCGATCTCCTCGGCGCGGGCTTCGCCGACACGTTCCGCGCGCTGTATCCCGGCCGCCGCGACGCGTATACGTGGTGGAGCTATATGGGCGGCGCGCGGGCCAGAAACATCGGCTGGCGCATCGACTATTTCCTGGCGTCCCACCGCCTGATGCCCCGCGTGGAGGACGCGATGATCTACCCGGAGACAGAAGGAAGCGACCACTGCCCGGTGGGGATGCGGTTGATTGGGTAGGACGATTGCCCTTACACACCACAGCGGCCAGGCGTTACGGCCTGACCGCTGCGGGTTTTTTATGAAGATAATGCCTTATCCCGCGGTTACGGATTGAACAAAGCCTCATCAATTCTGCCGTTGTTGTATGAATACCCGGCAAAAGCGCCATCATCCTTCGCGATTCCTATCAAATAGTCGCTGCCGGTATCCAAGGAAACGGCAATCCAGCAGACAGCTTGTGTGCCGATACTTCCGTCGCGGAAAAACCGCGCACGAACAATTGGCGTTTCAGGCGCGACAATCGACATAGCGGCCATGGCGGCTTCATTGTAACGATTGTTGCCGGGCAGCGGGCTGTGGCCTGCCTCTAAAGCCCCGGCTACTTTGGTGAAATCGCTGCGATGAAGCAGGAAGATTTGACCCGTAACCGCGTCAAGGACGCACATATAGCTGTAGCTTTCGTTTGCGATGTTTATGGCCCAACTCGCATCGCCCAGTCCATTTGGAGCGATACTGAATTCATACGCCGCCTGTTTGCGATAACCGGATACATCGGCGCTGAAAACGCGCTCAATTTCAGCCTGCACGATTCCAAACGCTTCTTCCTCAGATATGTCTTGCGACCGCGGTGTGGGAATATCAGATGGAGGAACAAACGGCGCGGGGACGGCAAACCATTTTCCCAGCGCCCCTGTTGCCGCAAGCGCGGCGGCGCTTAGGGTCATTGTTATCATGAGCGCTATGCCAACTGCGGCCAATCGGCGAGGTCTGTAAGTATAGACATTTTTTGTGTTCATAAAGAACTCCTTTCGATTTGAGCGGCCCAGCTGGCGCGCGTCCGCCAGAATGCCCTCCAGCATACGCTTTTCAGCCGCCGCGCCGGGTTCGATTTCATTCCAAACATCAATGCTTTTCCGGGATTCCATCAAAATCACCTCCGAGTGTTTTCCGAAGCGACCTTCTCGCCTCTGACATGTAATTCGTGATTGTGGATTGCGGCCTGCGAAGCATTTTTGCGATCTCCGCGCTTGTGTAGCCCTCGTAATAGTAGAGCAGGATAACCGTTTTGTATTTTTCGGGCAACGCGCAAATCGCGTCAAACATATCGTCTGTTTCTATGCTCCGGCTCTCCGCGTCTGCATGATCGTCAAAACGTTCCATCTTGCGCCACCAGTGCTTCAGGGCGTTCTTACACACGTTGACCGCTGCCCGGATCAACCAGGCCTTTTCATGCTCCTCGCTCTCGAAAACCACGCTTGACGTGATCATTTTCATAAAAGCGTCGTGAACGGCGTCCTCCGCATCATGAGTGGTTTTCATATAGGCAAAGCAGACGCGGTAAATCGTTTTGACGTGCCGAAAATAGATGTCCGCAATCTCCTTGTCCGTACGCAACAAAGATTTTGCCATTGTGCTTTGCCTCCCTTCACTATAAATACAATGGAGACCGCCGATTTGCCGGATAATATTTGTAAAAATTTAAGGGAATAGGGACAGGCGCATTGCAGGGGCGACCGGAGACGGTCGCCCCTGCAAACCTACATCGCGCCCCCCCCCACACACAAGCAACACAGCGGTCAGGGCATAGGCCCCAACCGCTGTGTTGCTGTTGTGTAAGCGTCTACCTATTTTCCCGGGCCGTCGCCAGCCGAGTATCGTTGGCGTAAGCGAGCTTAACTTCCGTGTTCGGGATGGGAACGGGTGGACCCTCGCTGCTATCGACACTTACTGTCGTCAAGATGCTCTCACACCCTGAAAACTGAATAAAGAGTGGGGGGCATTCCGTAAGGTATACAGGGGATTGGTTCGTGTTGCTCACATAAAATTGTTGCCTGACTGTTTTCTCCGTTGTCAAGCCGTAACCCTCGCGGGCGTCAAAATAAGCCATTTTGACTGCTCGGGTACTCGGCTCTTCGATGGAAGTCAAGCCCTCGGCCTATTAGTACCGGTCAGCTGAACGCATTACTGCGCTTACACTTCCGGCCTATCAACCAGATGTTCTTTCTGGGGCCTTACCCTCTCAAGGAGGTGGGAGATCTCATCTTAGGGGGAGCTTCACGCTTAGATGCCTTCAGCGTTTATCTCGTCCGTACATAGGTACCCAGCTATGCCCTTGGCAGGACAACTGGTGCGCCAGAGGTACGTCCATCCCGGTCCTCTCGTACTAAGGACAGCTCCTCTCAAATCTCCAACGCCCGCAATAGATAGGGACCGAACT
>Ga0099364_10015599_pt1 | contig 10012 bp, 8 predicted proteins | sample TergutTh196P3_FD_73070 | JGI IMG/M metagenome (GOLD analysis project Ga0099364, IMG submission 73070) | Microcerotermes parvus P3 segment gut microbial communities from Pointe-Noire, Republic of the Congo - Th196 P3 | ecosystem: Host-associated > Arthropoda: Insects > Digestive system > Gut ...
ATTTCACTATCAAAAAAGATCATGGAAAGGCGCTGTCCTGCCTGTTCTGCAGAAAAGGCAATAAGAGCGGCTGCCAAAACCGCCTGTTCGTAACGGTTCAATTCGGTACCGGGAGTCTCAGAAAGGTTGCCGCCAAGGGTATGCATGGACAATGAATTGTCCAGAATAATACAAACTGTCATTTCCCTTTCTTCACGGTACATCTTTACATAGGGGGTTCCAAATCTGGCGCTCACATTCCAGTCTATAGAGCGCACATCATCGCCCCTTTCATAGCGTCGGACTTCATCGAATTCTATTCCCTGGCCTTTGAAAATAGCACGGTAATCCCCTGAAAGGAGATCTTCGGCCATGCCCCTGGCGAACAGGGGGAAGATGGTTATTTTTGCAAATAGTTCATCACGATCCACGGTTTTTCCTAAGGCATGGGCACCAAGGTTAGAATACGTGAAATAACCGTATCCGGTTCAAGACCGTCGGCTTCGGCTTCATAGGAAAGAACCAGGCGGTGACGCAATACCGGATAAGCTGCAGCCTTTACATCTTCCGGTGCAACAAAGTCCCGGCCCTCAAAAAAAGCCTTAATTTTTGCGCAGCGGTACAGAGCCAATGAAGCCCGGGGAGAAGCACCGAAGGCAATATAACGGTAAAGCCCCTCTTTGGGACGTCTTACCAGCTCCTCATCGGGAGACAGCTGGGAAGGTGCCGGCCTTGATGCAGCAACAACAGAAACAATATATTTGCGAATTTGCTCATCAATAAAAACATCCTCTGCGGCATTTCTGAGATCTTTCAGAGCCGCAGCATCCAATACAGTATCAAGGCTCAGGCCTGGAGTATCAGACTTGTTGACAAAAGGAGCGGTAAATCCAAGAATGCGAAGCTCTTCTTCCTGATCCGGGTATCGAATGAGAAGTTTAAGGAGAAAGCGATCCAGTTGGGCTTCTGGAAGGGAATAGGTTCCCTCATGTTCAATAGGGTTTTGGGTTGCCAAAACGAAGAAAGGGTCCGGCAAGGGATAGGATTTTTCTCCTATGGTTACCTGTTTTTCTTCCATTGCTTCCAATAAAGCTGATTGTACTTTTGCCGGCGCACGGTTTATCTCGTCGGCAAGGATCACATTAGCGAAAACAGGTCCCCGGCGCACGGAAAAAGAAGCAGTTGCCTGCTCCCAGATTAAGGTTCCTGTAAGATCCGCCGGTAAAAGGTCCGGTGTAAACTGGATACGCTTAAAAGCCAATCCGGTAATTTCCGCCAGTGTTTTGACGGCGAGGGTCTTTGCAAGTCCGGGAACTCCTTCAAGGAGTATATGACCTCCGGCAATAAGGCCTGTAAGAAGGCCGTCTATCATTTCTGTTTGGGCAACAATGCGCTTAGCCATTTCCTTTCTGGCGCTAACGAGTAACTCATGTGCTTTTTGCGAAGATAATTTCATATTAGCCTAGTTTCCTGCCAGCAAGCGGCCTACTTCAATCAATTCCGGTATACTTTCATGTATAGGCTTGCCGCCTTTTGCTTTGTGAATATCAATTTTTAATAAAGTTTGGTAAAGCTCGCCTACCAGATCAGCAAATACCTGCAGGTTACTGCCAAAATTGTTAACTGCCATATCCCGCAGTACGCGATCAGAACCTACATCTCCGGAAAGCCGGTTACGCAAGTTAGGAACAAGTTCCCGGCGGGCAAGTGATACAAAACGTGCCGAGGCGAGAATTTGTTGGTAGAGCTCTTGCAGATAGAAACCCTGGTATCTGAAATGCTCCAGTTTTTCCGTTAATGTCTCCAATAAATCCCAGGTTGATTTCTCCAGGGCCAATTGAAACAACGCAGGCCGAAGGAACCGGTTGGCTATATTCGTCTGGTAATGATCTCCAATGCGTTCAACTAACCTGACAATCTGAGCATCTCTAATCTGCAAAAGAAGCCTCCATTAAAAATGCAAAAATATCAACATAGTTTAACATACCCTTGATGATTTCCCCTTGCATTCATTATTATAATAGTCCTATGCGAAAAAGTTTTCAAGCAGTTCTATTATTTGCTATTATACTGATAGTTTTAAGTTCTTGTACTATGAGAAGTTCCAATGTAGCCATTTTATGGACCGATCGCCCGGAATTTGCTTTTTATGTTGAATTCTTTAATGCAAGTCAAGACAGATATAAAATCGAAGTACAATATTCTGAATTTCCTGCCCGCAGACTAACCGACTCCGGAACTGAAAACCCTGACATTGTTGTTGCCAGTTGGCTTAACAGTACTGCCAATAGATCCATGTTCAGACCGCTTGACAGGCTTTTTAGAAGGGATGGCCTTGATCGCTCTTCTTTTTATTCTGAACTTCTTTTACAGGGCAGAGTTGATGGGCGCCAACACCTTCTTCCGGTAAATTTCAATATCCCTGCAATGATCTTTAAAAGAGAGTTTGGCCAGCCGCCTTCCAATTTATTTTTAATAGAAATGCCCGAGATAAGAGAGCGAGGCAGGGCACACAATACTGTAAGCAATGGTGCATATACTCATATGGGCTTCTCTCCTTCGGCCAATACAGAATTTTTATATATTTCGGCAACTCTTTTTGGGGTATCTTTTCACGAACCCGCCGCCGAGTCTGCAGGGCGGGGTTCCTCTCCGGGGGTTGATCCCATTATATGGGACAACGATGCTCTTGAACGAAGCATCAGATATATACAGGAATGGATTATCGAAGCAAATACGAGTATTCAAGCTGAAGATGACTTTGTTTACACATATTTTTATGACCCCCCCGACAGACTGGTTAATTCAGGCCGTATCCTTTACTTTTACATGGACAGCGCCCGCTTTTTTACTCTCCCGGAGGAAAGAAGGGCTAACCTGGATTTCCGTTGGATTGGTTCTAATGAGAGCATTCCATTGGATGAAGGGAACGTTTTTTTCGGAATTCACAGGAGGACCAGGTCTCGCAGAGCTGTTGAAGCTTTTGCCATCTGGTTTTTCAATATTGAAACCCAATGGCTGATTTTGGAAGCAAGAAGAAACTTGAGGCTTAACGAAACGTCTTTCGGCATAGCAGGCGGCTTTTCCAGCATGAAAACGGTAACAATGCACGTATTTCCCTCTTATTATCCCGATCTTATCGGCCATATGCCTCCGGAAGACTTTCTGGCGCCTGCGCAGACCTTGCCCAGAAACTGGATAGCCTTAAAAGAAAGGGTCATCCTCCCCTATCTACGGGAGCGTATCCGTCATTCAGGTACAGGGGAAGTCCGTTCTCTGGAACGCCGCATCAACGACTGGCACAGGCTGAACAGGGATTAAAGTGCTTTTACTTCTTTATAAACAGGGCCATAAACTCAGTCCGCCCTTTTACCCCGAATTTTTGGTATATGTTTGTTAAATGAGTTTTAACGGTAATTGTGGCCCGGAAAATCCGCCTGGCAATTTCTTCATTATCAAGTCCTTCCCGCAGTATTAAAGCTGCTACTTCCATTTCCCGCTCTGTAAGCCCGTGTTCTTTAAAAATCTCCTCAAGGGAAGGAGACGAGACGGTTTCCAGACTGCCTATGCTCTGTTTTTGTTCCACATGAAAGAGCAATAGTATCCTGAAAGACAGGAAGAAAAACACAATCGCTGCTATAGCCGCAAGCAACACGGCAAATTCAGTGCTGATTGGGGGCATATATCTGCTAAAACGAAAAATGGCAAAAGCGAAAACATTTGTAAAATAAATTGCTGTGGCAATGCCGTAAAAGAAAAAGCCCCTGAATCCTGCCGCTGCCGAGCGATTTGGTGCATAAGCCTCGACAAGCGCTGCGGAAAAAAACAACCAAACCAGATTTTGAAAAAGCCCTACCAGAATGTTCATAAACATAATAAAGTTGGGATAGTTCTCGAAAAAGTACAGACAGGGGATCAGAATGAACAGGGCTATTGCCGGGGGAAGAAACCATTTAATAAAACGGTCTATATTAGGCCCGAAAAGCAGGGCGATAATGGGAATTGCCAGTCCAACCACAAACAAATAGGGATAAAATACTCCTGCTCTTGTAAAGTTTAAACCAGGGGTTAAGCGTAAATCCATTATTGCGTTGAGTATTCTAAACACAGTTGCAAGGCCAATGAGCCTTAATACCAATGCCCATTTTGTTTTAGACTGCTTCTCCGGGCTGCTTGTATCCCCGGCGGGCATCTTTTCAATGGATAGCTTGTTCAACAGTATCACAGATACAATAGCAGACCCCCCGATTCCGAGAATAAGCCCTGTAATGATATTGTAGCTAAGAGACATTATCTTTAGGGGATCTGGGGCTAAACCGCTAAGCTCCAACAGTGACAATTTAATAGAATGTATAAGATGAGCGGCAACAATGGCGATACCAAACAAGAAGGTACAGTATCTATCGAGGCGATTCTTACCACTGTCATGCCCTTTTAAATGAGTCAGAAAAAACAAACCATAGCACAGGGGAGATAACAAACCGGTAAGAAACATGATAATTGCACGAACCGGATAGGAAGCAATAAAGATTTCCACGCCTAAAGACCTGAGAATAATGTTGGGCAGTACCATCAGAACTATGAATACCATGCTCTGCGGCAAAGGCTTTTTCTGAATGCAAGGCATGCTCTGAACGCCACTACTACCAGCCGGGGTAGGCAAAAAGATCGGACAGATTAAAACTCCCAGGACGACACCCGGATAAGAAAAAAGGGCAAGCTGCGCAATAACCCCTCTTGCAAGTGCAGGAAAAAAACCGCTTAGAAGCACAACCATATGATAATTCAAAAAGATGAATAAAAGGGCGAGAAAAGAAGCGAGGCGGGTAAGTGTTAATAATCTAACTTGTTGCATCTACTGTATAGTTTACCACTTTTTTCCCGGTTTTAAGAGCATGTATGCCGGTTTTATTAACTCAGATGGCTAATTTTGCGAATTAGACTTTAGTATAGCTGAAAAAACCTGTTTTTTGTTGTAAGCTCAAATATATAATTCTCAATGATTTAAATGAGGGAAAAACTATGATCAAATTCCGTCTTTTTATTTTGGTTTTTTTAGCCTGTTCTTTGGCATTCACCGCCTGTTCCAACCCTGCTGAGGGAGCCGGGGAAATGGGCACAATAACAATAAACGTGGGGGGCAGGACAGCCAGGTGGGCGGGTTCTCCGCCGGATTTTACCACTTTGGGCGATCCTGCGTACGATATAAACCTTTTGAAAGACAACATTCCTGTTAGATCAGCAAATATAGCTCCAGGGCAGTCAGGCATTAGCTGGACGGTAGAACCAGGGGAATACACGCTTAAAGTAGACGCCTATTTGAACGGCTATTATTTCGCGACATATTCCGATGTCCATATCATAGATGCCGGACCCAACACAATTACAGTAAACATGAACCGGCTCAACTCTCCAGCCATTGTTATAACGCAAGATGATGGCTCGGGCGGAACTTACACTTTTCCGGCTAAAGTAATCACTTATACAACTATGGATACTCTGACCTTAATAGTAACCAATTTTGGCGAGACTGCAACTGGGCTATTTACCGTAAATTCTACGCCTCCATCTCCAGATTTTAACTTGGCTATAACTCCCCCTACAGGAGGGAGTTTGGATTTGGGACAAGATGACAGCTTTACGTTCACGGTTACTCCTAGTATTGGTCTTGTTACTGCATCGTCTCCCTACAAATCAACTATTGAAATCCGTGATGTTTCCGGAAACCCGCTGCTTGCAAGTTTTGAAGTAGAATTTTCTGTTACGGGGACTTTAAGTACAGTGACTTTCGATCTCCGTGGCGGTACCAGCACTTCACCACTAGATCAAACTGTTGTAACCGGTGGATTCGCAACTGAACCCACAACAACCCCGACAAGGGATCCGTCAGGTTTGTCAGGTTGGTACGAGTTCGACGGTTGGTACAAAGAAGCAGCATTAACTAATACATGGTCATTTAATACTGACACAGTTGAAGCTAACACTACACTATATGCCAAGTGGAAGCCATTAAAACTCCCCGGCGAAACAGGTCCAGGCGGCGGCATAATTTTCTATGTTGAAGATGCAGGCCCAGGCTTTACTGTAGATGGCTATGGAACTGCGGGGGTAGGCTCCGGCTTTGCAACATACACCGCACATTACCTTGAAGCCGCGCCTGCAAATGCCACCAATTCATCATGGATAGGGTCGGCAACTGCTTCTGTTATTATACCGGAAACTACAGGAATAACAACATTTACATCTACCCTTGTTGGAGTTCGTAACTTTATAGGAAAAGGCAGAAGGGACACCCAAATCATTGTTGCGTTTTATGCAGACATAACCCAATCAACCAATGTAACGCCAGTAAGCGACACAGCTGCTAACAGGGCTGTTGGTTATAGAGCGCCAGCACCATACGATACTATTGACGATTGGTTCTTGCCCAGTATTGGAGAATTGGATGTGCTATACATCCACGAAAACGTCACACCAGATGTTGGCATGGGAACCAATATGTTCTGGTCTTCGTCGCAGTACAATGCAATCAATGCGTGGCGACAGAATGCCTCCAATAGGAGCTACGCGGCCAAGGACATTACACACTTTGTCCGTGCTATCAGAGCCTTTTAGGAGAGGGTGTATAAGTTTTTACTCACTTTTATTTCTCATTTCTAATTATATCAATTTCTACTAACTCTCTTTCCTCACAAACAAGGCCATAAACTCAGCCCGTCCTTTTTCATCGAATTTTCGGTATATGTTTGTTATATGGAGTATACGGGCGTTGCAGCTACCTTGTTTGCGCAGTGGGAAGAGGAATAGATAATAGGGAGCAGGGAGAAGTCAAAAGTTAAGCGGAAGCAACTATTTCTTTGCTCACCATTTCATCTATGAACCGGACAGGACTTTTGTTCAAAGCCTTTGCCTTTCTTAAAAGGAATACGCAATGAGCAGAGAACAGTGAGCAGAGGCCCAGGCTTTGGTTTGAAACTACAGTGAATGAGCCATAAAATCTGGTTTGATCTTTAGCCAATTGGTACAAAAAAACATACCATTTGGTATCACTTAAATAGCAATATGGCAGCATTTTTCTCTTTTACATCATGTAATAATGACAGACAAGCTGTTTGCTATCAGATTATAATGCCGGGAGCTAATGATGAATAAAAAAACAATAAACCTTGAAGTGCTATCAACAAGGGCTGGATTTAATTCTGCTGTAAGGCACATCAACAATGCTATTGAGATATCAAAAGATTTGAGTGGAAATAATCTTGCTGATTTATTATTCGAGCGGGGGGATGAAAATCTCTCAGGCGAGCGCAGCGCATATCTGCTTAATATGCTGTTGGTCAACAAGCTTGGATATGTATCAATTTCAAGAAATCTTGAAACCGTTGCTGAAGATCCAGGCAGCCTGGCCAAAGAATTCGAGAGCTGGAAAGGAGTGGATCTCGTCGCTGCTTACCATCATCCGGACTTGGGCTTTTTAATTGCAAATCCCAAAGTTGCTGAAGAGCTGGCCAATTTCGGAGTGATTCGCAGGAGAGAGCTCCTGGTAATATACGCAGGTAAAGGCACTGCTCCGGTGGACGAAAGCTGCCGGAAAGCAGCGGAACTGGCTCTAAACATTTTTGAAGGGAAAAAGATCAAAGCTCCCCCTGATCTTCTTAAAGGGAATTTTTCTATAAAGAAACTCAAAAAAGAAAAACCGCCCCGGGAAAAAGCAGCCAACACACGCCGCCCTAAACCCAGTGCCCCCAGAGAAAGCGCCCGTTTAGCACCCCCGGTTGTTACAACAGCGGCTCCAGCCGTTTCAAGCGGCTCCATGCGTATGACACCCATGTATTCAGTTGTAGTTTCAAACGAGCTTTTCCATAACGGAAATGTGGAAGCCTGGAAGCGGATCATTGCAAGCTATACCGCCAAACACCCGGCTCTGTCTGTCTTTATTTACTATGAAGGAGAGCGTATACTGGATATAAACACCCTTTTTAAGTGGGGGAAGGTAAAACACGGAAGCGCCATACAGTTTGCAGTTTCCGGTAATGATATCAAGGATGTGGCAAAATTACAGCGTTATTTTGTTCAGGCAGCCTCTAGCCGCTTTGAGGCATTTCTGCACGGTCCTGTTAACAATGTTCTAAGACTTTTTGGGTAGGTATAAAAATATGGTTTATACGGATACAAGCACACCCGTGATTATATACGCACAGTGGGAAGAGAAATAAAGAAACGCTCTTTAAGCCTGCAGCACCATATCTGCTTTTGGATGTTTGCACACGGGGCAGATATAATCATCCGGCAGCTCGCCGTCGGATACCTCGACATGGTTACAAATTCTACAGATATAGGTTTTTTTGGCGCTGTCTGCCGCTGCTTGCTGCGCCGCTGCTTGAGGTTTCGGCTTGATATTATCAAAATAGTATTGATAAGTCAGCGAAGCTGTGTTTGATAAAACTACCGCTTCCGAAACACTTGCGGCAAAAAGCATATGCGTCCCATAGTCGCTTGCGGAAATAACATCTCCTGAGAAAAAGGCGTTTGTGTTCAAAGTAAGATAATAAAGACCGTTTTCACTTTTTTTGCAGTTATGTTCAAAGCCCGCAAACTTATCGACGTCACGGCCGCTTTGAAATCCAAACCTTTGAAACACATCAAAACGTGAATCCGTAGTAAGCACCGAAAGGTTGAATTTCTTTGAATCTGCAATTAAATCCTGGGTAAAATTCAACTTGTTTACACCTATTACGATTTGTTTAGGCTTATCGGTTATTTGCATGACCGTATTAATTATGCAACCGCCATTCCTGCCATCTTTTGCCGAGCTTAATACAAAAAGCCCATAGCTCATTTTAAAAAACGCAATTTCTTCAATTTTTTGTGTCATGGAAAATATTCTATCCTTTTTTAATACAGAAGTAAAGAAAATTATACGATATAATTAATAAATGGTCAACTTTATTATAGAATTTCTCACAGCGGCGCCGCCGCTTGAATTATTCCTGATTTTTATTTCCAAGATCGTAGAAATGACAATGAGTACATTGCGGATAATTATGATCAGCAAGGGATACAGGAAGCAAGGCGCCATCCTTTCTTTTTTTGAGGTACTCCTGTGGGTATTTGTAGCAAGTCAGGTTATACTGGGTCTTGCCCAAGCACCGATAAAGGGCATTGTATTCAGCATAGGTTTTGCAGTTGGGGTTTACCTGGGTTCCCGTATAGAGAACCATATTGCTCTGGGACGTGTCCTTATCCAGGCCATTGTTACAAAGGATAATTCCAAAGCCCTGGTTTATGGCCTCAGGCAGCAAGGTTATGCAATAACCACCCTGGATGCCAAGGGGCGGGATTCTGACAAACAGATACTTATGATCTATGCAAACCGCAAAGGCAAGGAAGAGATTACCAAAGATATCCATAAACTTGACAATTCTGCCATGATCATCACAAACGATGTCTCCACCCTGCAAGGCGGTACCATTGCAGCAGCAAAAAGGACTTTAAGTTAAAATGTCCTTTGTAAATTTTTTAACAGTAGTTCCGCCTCTGGAATTACTTCTTATCTTCTTTGCAAAAATTATCGATGTTTCCATAGGCACATTCCGAATAATCCTGGTAAACAAAGGATACAGAAAGCAAGGAACAGTTCTCGCATTTATTGGAATAATGCTTTGGGTATTTATTGCCAGCCAGGTTCTCCTGGGTCTTGCTGAAGCACCGATAAAGGGCGTTGTTTATAGTGCTGCTTGTGCCATTGGTGTTTATCTTGGCTCCTGGCTTGAATCCTATATTGCCATGGGAAGTATATTGATCGAAGCCATTATTTCAAGGGAAAATCCCGAAGAACTAATAAACAAGCTACGGCAAAGAGGTCTTGCTGTAACCATACTGGATGCAAAAGGCAGGGATTCTGTTAAAAAGGTACTGATGATTTTTACAAATCGCAAAGGCAAGGAAGATATCATTGAGGAAATCCATAAGTTCGATACTTCTGCCATGACTGTTACCAATAATGTTTCTTCCATAAAAGGCGGAACAATTG
>Ga0099364_10015600_pt1 | contig 10011 bp, 9 predicted proteins | sample TergutTh196P3_FD_73070 | JGI IMG/M metagenome (GOLD analysis project Ga0099364, IMG submission 73070) | Microcerotermes parvus P3 segment gut microbial communities from Pointe-Noire, Republic of the Congo - Th196 P3 | ecosystem: Host-associated > Arthropoda: Insects > Digestive system > Gut ...
GTCATATGCTTTGTCCTATAATCCGCCCAATCACCCAGCCGAGCCGGGCTCCAGGGCTAGAACGCGAAAAAAGGTATTAGGAATAAAAGAAATCAAAGACTTTTTCCGCTGTTATTACGTGCGCGGACGCTTCCGGTGTCGTTCCCTACTTTTGCTTTATGCCTACTTGCCTTTGTAGGTTATTCCCCTCCCTTGGAGGGGTGGACGGCGTAGCCGGACGGGGTGGTTCAAAATAGGTACAAAACTCACCGCTTCTTCCTTTTCTAATTCCTAATTCCTAATTTCTAATTCCTATTCGGGAGTAATTTGATGATAAAATTAAAACTAGCTTGCGCGGCGGCTGTGCTGTGTGTATTATGCGGCTGTGTTTTTCTGCCGGCGGAGGAGGAGCTTTTGCCGCCTGACCTGCTTGAACCGGACGAGGTTACATACCGCACGATGCAGGTCGGGCGCGGCGCGATCCGCGACATACTCTCCGACAGCGTTACCTCCGGGTCGGCGCTGCTGTTTGATATGACTTTCAACACGCGCTCGGGCTATCTTTCGCATCTGGACGCGCTCCCCGGCCAGCAGGTGCAAAAGGGCGATATACTCGCGCGCCTTGACACGGATTCACTGGAGCTGGACATACAGCGCCAGCGCCTGACTGTAGAAAGGCTGAGGCTCTCGCTTGCGGAAGCGGGGGATATAGAGCCGCCTTCCCAGTTCCCCGTGATGCAGGCGGAGCTTGATCTGGAAATGGCGCTGCTGAGATTAAAGCAGCTCGAGGATGAATACGCCGACCTGAGATGGGAACGCAATTGGGGCGAGGATATCGACATCCGCGAAGTAAACGCGAAAATAACCGGCAAAGCGCGGGACATCCAAAGCCAAAAGCTGGCAATAGAAAAGCTCCAGCTCTCCGTGCTTGAAAAGGAAAGCACCCCCGATATTTCCGAAAACCCGATCCGCCGCGCTGAAATTGATTTGGAGATGGCGATGCTCTCCCTGCGCCAAATGGAGGACGAATTCGCCAAGGCCACAATTACCGCGCCGATTGACGGCGAGATCGTGTTTTTGGGCGATTATAAAATCGGCGAATTTGTCCCCGGCCGCCGCACCGTGCTGACTGTCGCGGACCCTACGGTTATCAATTTTATCTACACGGGCCAGCACATCAGGCGCATACAGCACGGCATGGACGCGCATATAATAATCGGCAGCCACCGTATCCCCGCGCGCGTTACAATGACCCCCATGACCGTCCCGCTTGATGAGCAGGGGCGTTATAAAGACGCGGTCATCTTCTCGTTGGACAACCCCGAGGATTTGCCGGAGGGCACGGGCATTGGCAGGCGGTACCAGTTTGAGATTCTGCTGGAGGAAAAAGACAACGTGATTTTACTGCCCAGGGAAGCGGCGTCTACTTTTATGAACCAATATTATGTCCAGGTCCTCGAGGACGGCCTGCGTGTTGAGCGCGACCTCAGCGTCGGCATCGTAACAAACACGCACATAGAGGTCCTAAGCGGGATCACGGAGGAAGATTTGGTGATAATCGGGACGGAGAGGTAAAATAGAGTTCATAATGCATAATTATCGGGCTTCCATGCCCGACCGCGAATATTCGCTTTAACTTTGACGGTCGGGGATGGAACCCCGACCCTTCAACTTTCTTCCTTTTCTTTAAATTTTGCCCGTTGATACAACTTCATCCTGCCCTTGCTTCCAACCTTCACAACCGCGCCTACATGGTACAAAACATTCAAAGCAGTTTGTGCATCGCGCAGTGAAAGCCCTGCTGCGATCTTATAATCCGCAGAAGTGAATTCTTCCGGCAGGTTTTCCGGGATCAAAGAATCCCAACCTGAGGCGCCGTTCCCAACAGCAAGCTCTCCGGCAAGCCCTGTAGGTATACGCTCCAGACGGGATGAACCCCGCTTTTTATCGCGGCCCCAACCGTTAAGGCTGCGATAATCATCCACATCCACAAGCAGCAGTAAAATTTTCAGGTTCGGATGAGCCAGCAGCCCGCGGATTTTATACAGCTCATAAAAAGCATCGTAGAAGCTTCCTGTTTTTGGGCTTTTGCGTTTGCCCGATGTTTCCCCGGTACTGGGGTCTATCCATGAAATTCGGCGTATATGTGGGATCGGGTACACCACTGTGACCCTAGCCGCGGACAGAAACGCCTCAAGCTTCCCGCGAAGCTTCTCAAAGCTGCGTGTTTGTATTTCGATGATGCCGCCTTCACTTACAATATCAGCTATATAGGGGTCGATTTTCAGCTCATGGTTTTCCGGGCAAGGCTCCATATACCGTTTTACAACGGCGTGTAAGCTCTTTTCCCCTAATACGCCGATGCCTTTGCTCTGCCGCTTATCCTGCCGTGTGCTTTCTATGGCCCTGTCAAACCGCTCTTTATCCATATATAACCTCATAAACCGTATTGTGTCTATGATACCCGCCCCCCGCCTTTACTGTCAAGATGGTATTTCACTCTTGAAAACTATCCGGGCGCGGGGTATAATGTTAATATAATAATTCAAGCACACCGAAAGGGGAAAACAATGATGAAGCTTAAGCTTGCAAAAGTAACCGACCGCGCGTTCGCGCCATACGGCCAAGTGCTGGAGGGTTATGACTTTTCTACATTTTTAGAGGCGCTTGAAAAAACGGCCCTGCCGGACGGCCGCGTGGCATATGTCCCGAGTGACCCGTCGCTCGAAGCGGACAAGGCCTACGCCGATTTGCGCGACCGCGGTTTCGGCGGTATGCCGATCCAGATCGGTTACTGTAACGGCTACAACACCGCCCTGAACGCGCTGGAATATCACAGGGACAGCGAAATCTGCATAGCGGCGCACGACTGCATACTTCTGATCGCCCTACAGTCCGAAATCGAACAGGACGGCCTGCTCGACACCGCGAAGGTAAAGGCGTTTTTGCTTCCCGCGGGCGTTGCGGTTGAGTGCTTCGCGACGACTTTGCACTTTGCCCCTTGCAGCGCGGAAAAAGGCGAGGCCTTCCGCGTCGCCGTAGTCCTGCCCCTTGGCACAAATACCGCAAAGCCCGATTTCGAGCCGAAAAACCGCGAGGACAACCACCTTACCGCTAAAAACAAATGGCTGCTCGCCCACCCCGATTTTGCGAAGGATGAAAAGCTTATCGGGCTGAAAGGCAAAAACATTAACCTTGAAGGTGACCTGTGGTGAGTAACTGCGTCATCGGCATTGATGTAGGCACATCCGGCTGCAAAACAATCGCCGTGGATGCCTCCGGTGCGATTTTGGCATCCTGCGTCAGCGAATACCCGCTCTATCAGCCAAAAGCCGGCTGGAATGAGCAGGACCCCGCCGATTGGTGGGTCGGCGTGCAAAAAAGCGTTAGCGAAGCCGTTTCTAAAATAGGTAATGCGGAAATCGCGGGGGTAAGCTTTTCCGGCCAGATGCACGGTTTAGTCGCGCTGGACAAAAACGATAATATTGTGCGCCGGGCGATCCTGTGGAACGACCAGCGCACCGATGCCGAATGTGAGGAAATAACAGCGGCGGCGGGCGGTTTAGAGGGACTCCTTTCTTATTCCAACAACATGATGCTCACCGGCTACACCGGCGGCAAGATTTTGTGGATGAAGAAAAACGAGCCTGAAAATTACGCAAAAACCGCGCTTGTCCTCAACCCAAAGGATTACATACGCTTCCTTATGACCGGCAGCAAAGAAACCGAGGTTTCCGACGCTTCCGGCACCGGGCTATTCGATGTGAAAAACCGCGCGTGGAGCTTTGAGCTTATCGAAAAAATCGGCCTTGACAAAAGCATTTTCCCAAGCTGCGTACAATCCACCGACCAAACCGGTCCTGTAACCGAAAAAGCCGCAAAGCTTACCGGTATCCCGGCAGGTACGCCTGTATTTGCGGGCGGCGGCGACGCGGTGATTTCTACAACAGGCCTGGGGCTTGTAAAACCCGGGCGCGCGGGCGTTACGCTGGGGACATCCGGCGTTGTGGCTGTCGGTTTGCCCGGTTACGCGGACAATCCCGGCGGGATGCTGCAGCTTTTCTGCGGCAACGCTCCCGGGCGCTGGATGGCGTTTGGCTGTACTTTATCGGCGGCGGGTTCGTACCAATGGCTGCGCGATATGCTGGGCGGAATAGATTTCCGCGAGCTTGACGATCTCGCGGCGGAGGTCCCGCCGGGCTGTGACGGGCTACTGTTTTTGCCGTATCTCACCGGGGAGCGCTGCCCGATTTTTGACGCAAACGCAACAGGCAGTTTTACCGGCATAAACTCCACCATGCGAAAGGGGCATTTTGCCCGCGCCGTGCTGGAAGGCGTGTGCTATTCCCTAAAGCAGGTGTACGACCTGATCGTAAAAGCGTCCCCGGGCATCGACACAAACGAGGTTGCAATAGCCGGCGGCGGCGCGAAAAGCCCGCTGTGGCGGCAAATGCTGGCGGATATTTTCGGTGTGCCTGTAAAAACCGTCCACGGAAGCGCGGAGGGCGGGGCATTCGGCGCGGCGATGGTGGCGGGCGCGGGCGCGGGGCTTTGGCAAAGCCTTGACGATGCGATGGCAATCGCAAGGCCGCAAACCGAAACCGCCCCCAACCCGGCAACCGCCGCGGTTTATAAGGCGCAGTACGAAAAATATGTAAAGATGTCGGGCTACGTGCAGGATTGAGGTTTCATCGTAAGGCGGGGGCAAGCCCCCGCCGATGTGCCGCCCGGTTTCACGGCGGGCCGTAGGGTCGGGTTTCCATGCCCGACCGACAATGTTGAATCGAATATTTGCGGGCGGGGATGGAACCCCGACCCTACCCTAAAACCTGTATCCTAAAACCTGCCGAAGGCAAAACACCCGTCACCGCGATGAACAAGTCATCACGGTGCCACCCTCTTTAAAAAAGAGGGTAAAGCTACAACAAGATTTATTCTTTCACAATAAAAGCGCAAAACAACCGTAGGACGTACCCTCTTTTTTAAAGAGGGTGGCTTCAAAGCGTTTACGCTTTGAAGCCGGGTGTTTTGCCCCCCTTGAAAAAAAACAAAAGATGCGTTATACTTATCTTCATGCCGCGAGGCGTAGCTCAGTTTGGTAGAGTGCTTGGTTTGGGACCAAGATGCCGCAGGTTCGAGTCCTGTCGCCTCGATTTAATCTTTCTGACGAAAGGTGGAAGCGTGTGGAAAATCAGAGGTATCTTCTTTTGGTAGAGGACGACCCTGTGATACAGGCGGGCAACAAGCATTTGCTCGCCCGCTTTGAATATCCTCTGAGGCAGGCGTTTACGCTGGCGGCCGCGCGGTCGGTTATGGCGGCGGAGGGGACGCCGCGCGCAATTATCCTTGACGTAATTCTCCCGGACGGCAACGGTGTGGATTTTTTGAGGGAGCTGCGCAAAACCTCCAATGTCCCCGTGCTTATCCTTACCTCCGAGGATACCCAGGAGGATATCCTAAGGGGGCTTACGGCGGGGGGCGACCATTACCTTGCCAAGCCATGCCCCCCCGCAGTTTTCATCAGCCATGTGGACGCGCTTCTGCGGCGGAGCGCGATGATGCCCGAAATGCTGACTTTCGGGCCGATCGGCTTGGAGCCGTCCTCCGGCAAGGCGTACATAAACGGCGATGACGTTGTATTGTCGCAAAAAGAATTTGCCCTTCTGCAGCAGTTCATACAGTACCCGAACAAGCTTCTGTTCGCGGCTGATTTATATAAAAAAGTATGGGGGCAGGAAATGCTCCCGGAGGATTATTCGCTCAGCAGCGCGATTTACAGGCTGAGAAAAAAGCTGGCGGCATCCGGGTATACAATAACCTCCGAATACAAGGAAGGCTATATTTTAGAGCTTGAGTGATTTCATCCGCTTGACCCAAAACCGCCGGTACCCCGCGCGGTTTTGTCAATTTCATCGCAGAGCAGCGGCTCCGGCGTGAAAATCGGTACAATCAGAAGCTGTGCGACCCGCTCACCGTGGCGGACGGTAAAATCGGCTTCCCCGTGATTTGCCAGCGGGATTATTATCTCCCCGCGGTAATCGCTGTCTATAACGCCGACGCAGTTAGAAGGCGCAACGCCGAATTTACTGCCCAGCCCGCTTCGCCCGAAAATCAGCCCGACAGCACCCATATCGCCAATGGCTATTGCAAGCCCCGTCGGGACCATCGCCCTGCCGCCCGCCGGTATTACAATCGGCGTCCGCGTACACGCGCAAAGGTCAAGCCCGGCGCTTCCCGGCGTTGCGCGGGTCGGGACAACCGCGTTTTCATCCAGCTTTTTTATTTTAAGATGTTTCATCATTTTACCTCCCGGTAATAAAGCCCCCTCGTCTTCTGCCCGTCCGCGGGCAGGCCCTGCGCATATGCCCGCCAAATTTGCCCGCACTGCTCCGGCGTTTCCGCCGTGAAATATAAGGTGCAGAAATCCACGCACTTCCAATCCTTCAGGCGGTCGGCGAGATACAGCGGCGCGGTATTCAGAAGCTCCGTGACCTGCCCGTTTTGGCGGCAAGTAAAGCAGTTGCCGAGGCGGTCTGTCAAAGCGCCTTCTTCACCAAGCCCCGCGGGGCGGCTGCGCATTGCCATCAGCGGGAGATAGCCATACGCCAATATCCCGACGGGCATCGATGAAGCAAGCTTTCTTATTCGGCTGAGCGGCATCTCAATGCTCAAAACCGCGTCAGCAAGCCCGATCGCGCGGTATTCGTCTATTGCCATGCTGTTTGTGATGTTCAGCGAAAAATCCCCGTGAAGCGTAAAGCCGTGCGCCTTCGCCCGCCCGATCGCCCATAAATTCCCAACAGACGCGTGTTTTATGTCTTTTAGTTGCAAAAGCTCTGTGTCTTGATCATCTTGCCCGCCGAAACGGAACCTCGGCAGCCGAACGGAAAGCTTTTCGCCGTATCGCAGACGTATATCGGCGGGGAGCTTTTGCAGCTCACAAAGCGGCAGGCTGATAAGCTGTGCGCCCTCTAAAATTTCACCGGTAAGCTGCCGAGTGTTTTCCGCGTGTACACGTATGCGCGGCCCCCCACGGCGGCGGGCTGCCGGTATAATTTTATTGTTTTGCTTTTTGTATGGATGCGCCACGGCTTTGCCTCGGATCTCTTCCAGCTGCGAAAGGGCTTCGCGGCGCATAAAGTTTATCGCGGAGGCGGGGAGCATAAGCCCTTCGCCTATTTTATATTCGGTTCCTGCGGGCAAAAAAGGCGTGCCACCTGTTTTCGCAAGAAGCCGCCCCGCGCGTTCGGGGTTTAGCGGAGCGGTTTCGGCAGGCTGCGGGACAGCGCCCGTAACAGTAATTTCAGCCCCGCCGCTGTCTTTTACCCTAAGAAGCGCGGGCTTATTTTCTTTTACCTCAAGCTCCATAAAAACGGGGACAATGGGGTTTTCTTTCGCGTACAGGGCGGCAAGCCCGGGCAAAATGCGCGCGGAGGCACTCACATCATCTTTACCGCGAACGCCGAACATCTCATCCCCCAGTCGCCCCTCCAAATATCCGTTTGTAAAACCGCCGCGGGAGAAAACCGCGCGAAGCTCATCCATGCGGGGTTTTTCACCGTCAAGCGCACGGCGGCAAGCCGTTACAGCCGCCGCCGCGTATTCAGGGCGTTTGAGCCTGCCTTCGATTTTCAGCCCCGCTATGCCGATCCCGGCAAGCTTCGGTATCATCTCAACCGCGGAAAGGTCTTTCAGGGAAAGGGCGTGGCTGCTGCCCTTTGATTTAAAAGGCAGGCGGCAGGGCTGGGCGCACAGCCCGCGGTTGCCGCTCCTTGTGCCGATCATTGAGCTTAAGTAGCACTGCCCGCTGATACACATACACAAAGCCCCGTGTACGAACACCTCAAGCTCAAGCGTACTGCGCGCGGCGATATATTCAAGCTCCGCAAAAGAAAGCTCCCTGGCAAGCACGGCGCGGGAAAACCCAAGCTGCTCAAGCATTTTTACGCCGTCTAAATTATGGACAGCTATTTGCGTGGAGGCAAAAAGCGGCAAGGAAGGGCAGTTTTCGCGCACATAGGCGGCAACGGCAAGGTCCTGCACGATTACAGCGTCAGCACCGGCAGCGCAGGCGGTTTCCAGCGTTTCCTCAAGCTCCGCAAATTCATCGTCAAAAACCACGGTATTGACAGTCTGGTAAACCTTTACCCCGCGCGCGCGGCAATACCGGGCGGCCTTCGCAAGCCCGCCCGCATCGAAGTTAGCCGCGCCGCGCCGCGCATTTAAGCTTTTGCCGCCCAAGTACACCGCGTCCGCGCCTGTCCGCACGGCGGCGATCAGGCTTTCTTCACTGCCGGCGGGCGCCAGTATTTCCGGTTTAGTTTTTAACATGCTTGCCGTCCTGCTGCCTTAACGCCGCCAGTGTTTTTTTAGTTTCCTGAAGCTCCGCCCGCGCCCGTGTCGCTTCTTTGTCGTAACGGGAAATCTGGCGGCGCAGGCTGTCGGCGTTGTCGTCCGTTTTTTTAAGCTGATCCAAGTAATGCAGTGCCGCCAGCAGCAGCGCCTTGTCGGGGGACATCGCGCTGCTGCCTTTTGTTATTGTATGTATAAGGCTGTCGATTTCCCGCGCGAGGCCCTGTACATAATCAGTTTCTTCGGTGGTTGTTATGGCGTATTTTTGCCCGTTTACCGTAACGGTCAGCTTTTGGCTCATTGAAGAAAACCCCTCTTATTCGGCTTTTGTATATATTATAATACATTTTTCGCCGGTTGAATAGGGGGTTAACCAAACCTCTCTGCAATTTTCGCCTTGAATGTATCGGCAAGAATAAAACTGCTTTCGTCCGTAAAATCCGCGCGGATATAAACGGCGATGCCGTAATCCAGCCTCGCCAGATATTCCCCGGCATCCTTGCGGATATGATAATCAAGATAAGTGATGTCGCTGTCCGCGATGTTTATGATTTTCTCAAACACGCCGTCTGCCGCGACGGTTTTGAAGATGTCAATACGCTGATTTATAAAGCTTGCGATCAACTCCCCGGCGCGCTGTGCGCGGGCATCGCCGCCGGCAGCGGACGTGAGGATTGCCGCGAGCCGCCGCCCGTCCAGAAGCTGCATCCCCGCCTGCAGCGTCATTTCCGCGCCGAGCTGCCAAACCGTAAAATCTTCCGCGAGCGTATATTCGATAGAACCGACCGCGTCCGCCGCTGTTATAAAACCCGCGCGGTCAACGCGTATATAACGGTCGGCCGCAATGCCAAGCTCCTCGGCGAGCTTTTCTTTTGTATACTGCGCGCCGCCGTATTTGTAAACCTCGGAAAGCGGCTCTAGCCTGCCGTTGTTTGTAATCATTGTTTGCGGCGGGAATACGGTGAACGGGACCTCCCCCGTAATAGGGTTAACGCGCACCAGCATAAATATTTCCGGGATGCCGCCTTTTTCCGCCGTACCCATAGCAAGCACGGTTATCGAATCCTCGGGAGACGGGCTGTAAGCATCCTCCTGTATCGGCGCGGGGACAGCGGCGGGGCGGGCAAAGCCCAAATTGGCAAGCGCCAAAAACATCAGCGAAAAGCCCAGAAAGGCAACCGCAAACGCAAGGAAAAAATAACGCGCCGAGCCGGACGGCTGTGTGTTTGGGTTCATGGTAAACTCCGAAATAGAAATTAGAAAATAGGAATTAGGAATTAGTAAGGGACGAAACGGAAAGTTTTGTACCTATATAAAACCACCCCGGCGCATTCGCGCCACCCCTCCAAGGAGGGGAATAATCTACAAAGGCAAGTATGAACAAACCTAAAGTAAGGAGCGACACTGGAAGCGCCCGCGCACGTAAGAATAGCGGAAAAAGTCTTTGATTTCTTTTATTCCTAATTCCTTTTTTCGCGTTCAAGCCCTGGAGCTTGGCTCGGCTGAGCGATTGGGCGGATTATAGAACAAAGCACATGACGTGCGCGATGAAGGGTACGAAGCTATGCGGTTTGTCGAAATGGGGGTCCGGGGTCTCCCCGGCGCGTTTTGGTTACTTTGCCGCGTTGCAAAGTAACAGCCCCCGCGGCTTGAGCGGTGAAAAATAACCGAAGATGAACC
>Ga0099364_10015601_pt1 | contig 10011 bp, 5 predicted proteins | sample TergutTh196P3_FD_73070 | JGI IMG/M metagenome (GOLD analysis project Ga0099364, IMG submission 73070) | Microcerotermes parvus P3 segment gut microbial communities from Pointe-Noire, Republic of the Congo - Th196 P3 | ecosystem: Host-associated > Arthropoda: Insects > Digestive system > Gut ...
GTGCGTCATCATTTGGGGCGTTTTACACGCAAGACAAAGGTGGTATCGAAGTGCGAAAAGATGGTGGACTATTCGTTACGAATTTGGCATGCCGTAACCACGACGAAACTATTCGATACCCTACAGGGAAAACTAATAGGTATATTTAGGCAAACACTCTCGTTTTTTTTATGTAAATGAGGTAAAAATGAGGTTGGTCTTTCTCTTTACAAGGATAAATAGACGGAAGACCGCCTAAAATCGCGGCTCATTTCGTTTATGTGTATTGCCTTTACAAATTTTTCAGAAAATCCTCTTCCGAAAGTATTTCTATCGGACTTCCTTTATTTACCATATCTACCGCTTTGCGCTGTTTACTGCTCATGCCGCTGTCGCCGACAATACGGTAATCCTGCTGACCAACAACAAGAAAATCGGTATCTTTTCGTACGCTATCACTCGCAATACCGCCGATGTTGCCAATAACTTGATGTGCTATGCTACGGGGCATTGAGCCAAGTGCTCCGGTAAAAACGACGCTTTTGCCATAAAAAATGCTTTCAAGATTCGGCACAGCATGTTCGTCCACAATCTCCTGACCACGATGTATATCATGTCTCACAACGTCGCCGCTTTTGGATGCGAAACGCCGAAATTGCTGTTTGCCACATGTAAGATAACCACTGGGAAACATACGTCCGCAATGGATTTTCAGCTGCTCTAAAATCTGCCGCTCTAAAATACCCGCACTTAAATCAATACCCGCCTCTTCAAACAATAACAAAGCCAATTCGGCGGTGGCTTTGGAATCAGGGGCAGCACGGTGATGTTCAAGCGGGATATTTTTTATCCGGCAAAGATTATCAAGACTATACGAAGGCAACCCTAACCATAAGTTGCGAGCGAATATGTACGTGCATCCATAACATAGTGATGGATAAGCAATGTCATAAAATTCAAGGGTTTGGCGCAAGACGCTTAAATCAAATGAGGCATTGTGGGCAATAACAAACTGATTTTCAATAAGCGGACGGATTTCGTCCCAAAGTTCGTTGAACTCTGGTGCTTTCCTTACCATATCACGAGTGATTCCATGAATAGAAACGTTAAAACCGTTGAATTGATGATGACCGGCTGGCTTGATTAGCCAACTTTTTGTTTCCACAATCTTACCATCTTTAACGAAAGTCAAACCAATTTCGCATGGACTATTGCGTTCTGAAGTTGCCGTCTCAAAGTCGAGAGTCACAAAACTTCTACCGACCATTTCGGGAAAGTCCTGTTCGTTTATCATTGGTGAATTGATGATTATGTCTTGAAGCGGCGGCGCAACACTGGAAGGGATTACCGTTTGTTTTACCTCTTGTTTGCACACGGCATCTCCCATTGCCTCCCATAAATCGTCAAGCATTTCTTTCTCTCTCTTGAAAAAATCGACAATGCTTTTTGCCGTTTTCTCTCCGATATTTTCAACACTGGCAAGTTCCGATTCCGTGGCGTTGCGGAGTTTTTCAAGTGAGCCAAAATGGGTCGTTAAATCTCTTGCGGTACTCGAACCAACATTCGGAATACTCAAAGCATTAACGAAGAACCGTAATTCTCGTTTTTTGCTCTGTTCAATTTGTCCCAGAATATTTTTTGCCGTTTTTTTGGCGACATCATCTTTGAGATATTGTTCGATTGCTTCCGTAGCCAATGATTCTCTTTCCTGAAAAAAATCGAAAACGTCCTTTACAATTTTGGATTCTTTTGCTTTAATACCGAGGCTTGCTTTGATTTGTGTTTTGGATGCGCTGCGTAGGCGGTCAATCGTATTAAAATGTTCAGACAGTAGTTTTGCCCTTTGTCCGCCAATACTTGGAATACCCTCAAATGTACTTTTTTCTTCAATCTCAAAAGCATTCATAACCGATTCTTCTGTCAATCGGTACAAATCGCCAAAGGAACGCACTAAACCGGCATCGACAAGTTGCTCGATCAATTTTTCCCCCAATCCCTCAATGTCCATCGCATTCCGGCTGGCGAAGTAGCGCAGTTTTTCTTTGAACTGTGCCGGACATCGGGCATTGTTGCAACGGATATACACACCGCCTTCATCTTTCGATGCCGCTGTGCCACACACGGGACACGCCGTCGGAAACGCAAACGGTTTCAATTCCTTCGTCCGCAGATGCTTTTCCACTCTAACGATACGCGGAATGATTTTGCCCGCCTTCTCTACGACGACCACATCGCCGACGCGGACATCTTTGCGTTCGATCTCTTCGGCATTGTGCAGACTTGCCCGGGAGACCGTGGTGCCCGCAATTTCCACCGGTTCGAGTTCCGCCACCGGCGTGATCGTTCCCGTCTTGCCGACCTGCACCGTAATTTCCCGAAGCGTTGTTACAGCCTCGTATCTTTCGACTTTGTAGGCAATCGCCCAGCGAGGATGATGTTCCGTCGCACCGAGTGTTTCTCGTTGAGTAAAGTCGTTCACTTTTAGGACGAGCCCATCGATTTCGAAGTCGAGTGCTGGAATCAGAGCCGCAACCGGAAGGTTGCGGTCTGCCGGAGCTTCCGCTCCGGGTTCTGATCGCGGCTCTGATTGCCCCGCATAAAACGCTTCGCAATACTCGACCGCTTCGTCAAACGTTGCACACAGTTTCGCATACGGTGTAATGGGCATACCGAGTGCAGCAAGTTCCTGCAAAAAATCCCAGTGCGTCTTTGCCTGAATACCTTCATGGGAACCGACGCTGTGAGCAAAAAAACGTAATTTACGGCGTTTGTGTTCCGCCAAAATTTTCTTTCTTTTTTTCTCGTCATCTTCTTTGGCAGGGTCTTTCATTGAAATTGTTCCTGCTGATAGATTTCTTGTATTTTTGTAAGTCTCTTCTCCTCGCCGCACTTGGTCTTCATTGAGTATGACCAAGTCGCTGTTCAGCATATAGACTTCGCCTCGGACTTCCATGCGGTTTTTATTGGCAATCGTCCTCGGTACGTCAATTATCATATCGAGGTTGTGTGTAACATCGTCCCCTTCTTCTCCATCGCCGCGAGTGATTCCTTGCACGAGGATTCCATTTTCGTAAATCAACGAAGCGGCAACGCCATCGACTTTAAGTTCGACCACCCAAGATGGATCATTACCGAGTAACTTTCGGACACGTTTGCCGAATTCCCGAAGTTCGTCGACGTTGTAGGTGTTTTCGATGGACAGCATCGGCACCCGATGCTTTACCGTGCCTCCTTCTCCGCCGACTCGCTGTGTAGGACTATCGGTCGGAATCGGTTCGCCGCTTTCTTGTTCCAAGCGTTGCAGTTCCCGGAGGAGTCGGTCGTACTCCGTGTCGGAAATTGCCGGTCGACCGAGCCGATAGAGCCGGTCGTAGTCCCGTAATTGCTGGCGAAGAGAGTCAAACATCATAGAGGGCATTTTACCTGAATGTTCGCGGAACCGCAATCATTCTATACCGGAGGGTGTGTAAAAATAAAGTGGGTGCGGCGCAGCGAGCGGGGGTTAACGCCCCCCGCTCGCTTTCTCACTTGCCCGCTAGCTTGCGCAATGCTGTAAATACCCACAAATTTTTTACACACCCTATACTGGAAACGGGTAGAACACGGACGTTACGGGCTCAGTAAACTTTTCTCCTGACAACCCTGTAAATAACCTCAGCAGCAAAGCAGCCCATCAACATCAACCTCATTTTGACGCGTGGTAAATGAGGTTTTACCGAACGCACACGTCGACTGTGGTGCGCCGCAAATTGGACACACCGGTCTGTACTTCCACAGCACATCAAAAACGACGGTAGAATTTTCTTCCGGAAGCAGTACAATGGACGCTCATGCCGATTCGATTCTTCTGCGAACACTGCCGACAAATGCTCAAAATCGGCACGTCCAAGATGGGCAGCGCGGTGAACTGTCCCCGCTGTCAAAAGTCGGTCATCGTTCCGCAGCTCTCCAATCCACAAGCCGAGCGGCTGTATCAAATGCTCAAAAGCAAACGAGCAGCAGAACAAACAGAACAAAGGACAACATCGCCTCCGTCATCTGAAAACAAACCGCTCGAAGAGAAAACTATATCGAAACCGGTAGAACCGGAACCGATTGAACAGGAACCAGCCGAACCGGAGTCCGCCTGGGACGACCTCGGCGGAAACGTCAACGATGCCGACTTGATCCGCTGGATCGACGAACTGTTGGCAACACCGACCGAACATTCACAGTTGTTGACTCCGCCAATGATCACCGCCGCGCCTGACGTTACAAATGGAGCCGCTATTCATACCCTCTATAAACAGTACAGACTCACATTGACGTTGCTCTATGTTTCGGCAACTGTTGCTTTTTTTATCGGTATCGTCTTCGGCTTTTTCATACGCGGACTCTATATTCAACCGATACAACCCGTTCTTTTAGCAGCGAACGGCAACGGTGCAAACGAAATTACCGGTACGCTCTACTATCATAACGAACATGGCGAACGTCTGCCCGACGTCGATGCCGTTATCATCTGTTTGCCTAAAAACCGAATACCGGGAACTTTACTCTCCGTCCGAGGACTGCTGCCCGATGACGTAGTCAATAACGAAGCCGTGCAAGAGATTCAAGAATTAGGCGGAATGTACAGCAGAGCCGACGCCAACGGTTCTTTTACCTTGCCGTTCCAAGAAGGAGAACGGTATCTTTTTCTTATGATTTCGGCTAATCAACAGCAAGTGGACAACGTGTTGAAACCGAACGATCGGCAGGAGTTGAGCCAATATTTTCGTGAGCCTAGTCAGTTTAGCAACAGTTGTTTGCTTATCGAGGAATTTTTAGGAACAAGCGGAAAACACGTCCGGCAGTATGTTTTTGGATATCGTTAAGGGAACCTCTAATAATATCAAATTCTTTACGTTCCTTGTTCCTTGCGTAACCCTTCACGTACTTTGCGGTAAAAATTTTTTTTGTTTAACCGCAAAGAACGCAGGAATTTGTATTTTTAGAAGTTCCCCCAACACTCTCTGTTTTTTGCAACCCGGACTACCAAAATTGACAAAGACCTATTGCGTGAGTTTCCACGGATTCGATTTCGGAACCGGAAGTCTATTGGTCGGATTGACACGGACGTATCCGCCTTTGGGGCCCGGCACAGCACCGCGTATGACCAAAAGGTTGTTCTCTTTGTCTATCATAACGATCTTTTGGTTTCGGATTGTAACCTGTTTCGCACCGTATTGTCCGGGCATTCTGGCACCCTTTGGAACCCTAGAAGGAAAAGAGGCACCGCAACCGGTACCGCCAAGGTGCCGATGGCACTTCTTGACACCGTGCGAAGCCCGCTGACCGGAAAAATTGTGCCGCTTCATAACACCGGTATAGCCGCAACCTTTGCCGATCGCCGTTACGTCGACAGCAACGACCTCATCGAAAACATCGACGGTCAATCTCTGTCCGACAGTAAAACCTTCGCTAGGAATACGGAATTCCCTGATGAACTTCTTCGGTTCACAGTCTGCTTTGGGAGCGATAGTCTCCCCGGCGGCGGTGCGTTTTTTTCGGCGCTTGCTTTCAATCGCAGCAACGTGTCCGCGTTCAGCTCTTACCGCTCGGCTGCGCTTCTTGTCTTGAAAACCGATTTGGACGGCTTCGTAACCGTCTTTTTCGGTCGTCCGCAATTGCAGTACGTCACACGGCCCCAACTGAATCACCGTAACCGGTATGACTTCGCCGGTCTCAGTATAAAGTTGCGTGCATCCAATTTTTTGTCCTAGTAGTCCGATTAACATAGTGTAAAAGGAGTTAGGAGTTAGGAGTCAGGAGTCAGGAGTTATAGGAGCAAAACATTCTAACTCCTAACTTCTAACTTCTAACTTCTACTCTAGCGTTTTCCGGTAGTTTTAATCTTGATGTCGACTCCGGCGGGGAGGTTCAGTTTATTGAGGGCATCAATTGTTTTGGCTGTGGAGTTTAGTATGTCGATAAGCCGTTTGTGCGTTCTGATTTCGAACTGTTGGCGTGCTTTTTTATCGACATGGGGGCTTGAGAGAACAGTATAGCGTTCGATTCGAGTAGGCAACGGAATAGGTCCGTGAACGTCCGAGCCTGTGCGTTTTGCTGTATCGACGATTTCGGCGGCGCTCTGGTCGAGTACCGCATGGTCGAATGCTTCCATTCTTATTCTGATAATGTCTTGTCCGATTGCCGTCACGTTTATCTCCGCTGGGTGCTGTCTGATGCCTAGTTGCCAAATACCAAACCTGATTCGCTGGTATCTATCCACGACCAAACCAAGTAGACGAATTATACTGTCGGTCTGAAAATCGTCAAGCCCCCCAGCACCGCAGTCCCGCTGCCAGGGGTGTGTAAAAAATGGTGGAGCTTTGGATAGCACAAGAGCGGGGTGGAGTTAGCCCCCCATTGGGTTGCGAAGTGTGTTGGTTTTCCATCGGGGGGCTAATGCCCCCCGCTCGCTTATGTTGCTCGCTTATCTTGCGTACCGAATCGTGAACTTCGCATCCGCCGACTCGACGCCGTCCGTTACCGCACGAAGAACAAACTTGTTGCTCACCGTATCGCTCAAACCTAACTTCGACCAATCTATCGTCAAGACACCACCATCGACCGAAAAGTCAGTAATGGGCATGAACTGCGCACTCTTACCGCTACCTTGCACAAGGTACAGATTGTAACTTTCGTACACCGCTCCCGCCGGTATCTTTTTCGGCAACGCTACCGTCGCCGAAACCATCGCCGCTCCCTCCGCATTAGCAGACTTCACTGGCTTCGTAACCTTGACCGCCGTGTACTTCAACGTCTTTGCCGTCACGTTAACAACACTCGTAACCTTTCCGCGACTATTGACACCCTCTTCGCCATTGGCGTTGACCGCCGTTACGCTGATGCGATACGACATATTCGCTTTCAAACCGCTGATAGTGAGCCGATTTTCCGTCGTACTGAATGTTTCGACGACCGTCCAGACCTTGCCGACCTTTACGCTGTACGTAACGATGTATCGAGTGTTACTCTCTGCTGTCGCCTTTTTAGGATCGCTCCACGAGACTGTAACGCTGTCGATGGTCGCCGCTTTTTTATCGGCTTTCGCTTTGGGTTTCAGGGCATTGGCGGCGGCTGTACCTGAAGCGGTTACGGCTACTGCGTTTTGCGAACTGATGACTTCGCCTTTATCGTTAAGCAGTTGGACATCGTAAGTTCCTGCCTTCAAGCCGATGATGGCTGTGCTATTTCCATGCCAAGTCATCCATTCTGTTGTACCGGCTTGGCGGAACTGGAGTGTGGTATTCTCTTCCGGCGCATTCGCAACGTCAAGCGTTAGGGCGTTGCCGATGTCGGTTGCGGTGAGAGTTACGGGCGGATCGACCGGCGGATCGACCGGCGGGTCAACCGGCGGATCGACGGGCGGATCGACGGGCGGGTCAACTGGTGGATCGACGGCTTCCGCCGTGATTCGCGACCAGCCGGAATGTTCTACCGCCTCACCATCGCCCATTGCCCTGATCCAGAAATAGTAGGTCTCACCGGCAGCAATATCTGTACCGGCAAGAATGAACGTCCAGTCGTCGCCGTCCTTGACGGCGGTTCCGGGCGTTGCACCGGCTTCGTTGTTGGTGGTACTCCATTTCACTTCGTAGCCGGTCGCTTCGGGATCATCATTCCAACCGATGACGATTTCCGTTTCCGTTTGCGTTTCGATTCGCAACACCGGGTCGGCAATCTTCGCAACGGCATCGACAACAATTCGTGTCCAACCGGAAGTTTCCGTTGCCTCCTCATCCCCCATTGTCCGCACCAAGAAGTAGTAGGTCTCTCCGGCAGTAACATTCGCACCGCTGAGAGTGAACGTCCAGTCATTGCCCGTCTGCACGGCGGTTCCCGGCTCCGCATCTTCTTCATCGTCGTCTGTGCTCCATTTGACTTCGTAGCCTTCGGCGAGGGGATTGTTCGTCCAACCGATGACGATCTGTGTCGGCGACTGCGATACGACCGAAAGTACCGGAGCAGCAAGTGTTGTGGTTCCCGTATATTCATACGCTCCGATGTCAACGATGCCGTTGAATCTCGGATTACCGGCTAAATCCGTTGCCAATGGATTTCCGTCGGCATCGACGGCAAGGGCGTTATTGCCTTTATCAATGGCGGGCGAGTCGGCGGCGAGACGGTAATCGCCTATTTCGTCGTTCTCGAAAAGCGACAAACTGGGGTTGTATTGGTAGTTGTTGGCAGAATTGCCTTCCCAACCGATAAATGTCGAAAGATTGTTGGAGCCACTCACCGTTCCCGACGCGACTCGAACATCATTCGAGTAGTTCCCAACGGCAATCGTATTATAAAGTATCAATTCGCCGGTGTGGTAAATCCCGTCGTCGTTTCCGGAAATCGTGCAGTTCGTCACCACCGTCATGGCGCCGTATCTGGTCCTGTTATAAATCCCGCCGCCGCTGTTGGCGGAGTTTCTGGAAATCATGCAGTTCGTCATCGTCAACGTGCATTCATCGTTATAAATCCCGCCGCCGTTGTTGTTGGCGGAGTTTCCGGAAATCGTGCAGTTCGTCATCGTCATCGTGCCGTAGGAGGAGTAAATTCCGCCGCCTTCATATAAAGCCGAGTTTCCGGAAATTGTGCAGTTGATCATGATCAACGGGTTGTCGTAGTCGTTGTAAATCCCGCCGCCACTACCGCCGACGGCGGAGTTCCCGGAAATCGTGCAGTTGATCACGATCAATGGGTTGTTGTAGTAGTTGTGGTAAATCCCGCCGCCTCGAAAGGCGGAGTAGTTTCCGGAAATCGTACTGTTCGTGATCGTCAACGGGCCGTTGCCTCTGATCCCGCCGCCGCCGCTGCCGCCAGCGGAGTTGTCGGAAATCATGCTGTTCGTGATCGTCAACGTGCCGTCGCCGTAAATCCCGCCGCCGCCGACGGCGGAGTTGCCGGAAATCGTGCTGTTCGTCACCGTCAACGAACCGCCACTGCGAATCCCGCCGCCCTGGAGGCCGGAGTTGTCGGAAATCGTGCTGTTCGTCACCGTCAACGAGCCATATTCGCTGCAAATCCCGCCGCCTTCAGATGAAGCCGAGTTCCCGGAAATCTCACTATGTGTTACAGTCAACGAACCATATTCGCTGTAAATCCCTCCCCCTGCGGCACTACTCCCACCACTACTCTCAGCCGAGTTTTCAGAAATTTTACAGTTTGTTATGGTTACTGTACCGCCATAGTTGAAAATCCCACCGCCATAGGAGATAGCATGTAGGTTGTCATCCCCCGCGTTGCCGCCGGTGATGATTAATCCGCCCAGACCAGCCACCGTCCCCGAAAAAGTAGAGCGGTTCGCCGAAGTGCGGAAAACAGACGATTGTTGGTTTGCGTCAATGGTGAGAGCGTCCATCCCGAAACTGACGATGGTGATACTTCCTCTTGTGGCGGCGTCGATACCGATGTTCAATGACGTTCCGCCGAGGGTAATGGTATTCTGTGTTGCCGTAGTTCGGACGACGATGATGTCATCCTTGTCGGTCTCACCGGCGGTAGTAATTGCCTCGCGGAGTGCCGCGTCATTACCGAGCTGTTCGGCGGTGATTTCGATAATGTTATAGACAACGTCATAATTCGACGCGTCCGCCAATTCCGAAAGATTGAGATCGGCGTATTGAGTGCGGATGGTATCAAATTCCGCAAAAGAGACCGAGAGCATTTCGCGGGATTCGAGTTCTTCGATTCGGCAGGTTCGGCGATTGCGTCGTTTCGATTTAGCCGGTACTCCGGCTCCAGCGGTGTACCGGCTAAATGCTGCGCCGGAGTACCGGCTAAATAGATTATCTAAATTACCCCCCCCCCAAGTTAACTATGTTAACATTTTGAAGGGCGTTTCGAACGGCGGCGAAGATGTCGGTGAAAGATTTCATGGGAGTGATTTGGGGGGTTAATGGTTAATTTTAGCGTCCGCACTTGTACGGTGCGTGCGCCGAATGAATTCGGTCGCCAAAAGTTACGTTTACGATTGTAACCGATATTTTCGGCGATGCAAGTGTCCAACGGCTT
>Ga0099364_10015602_pt1 | contig 10010 bp, 7 predicted proteins | sample TergutTh196P3_FD_73070 | JGI IMG/M metagenome (GOLD analysis project Ga0099364, IMG submission 73070) | Microcerotermes parvus P3 segment gut microbial communities from Pointe-Noire, Republic of the Congo - Th196 P3 | ecosystem: Host-associated > Arthropoda: Insects > Digestive system > Gut ...
CGTGCCCTTTGAAATAAAACCTGGCGGTCTGCACAGTGTGATCGGGCAGTTGCAGAGCCAGGGAATTGCGGTCAATGCAACACTTTTCGAGTTTCTGGTGCGTATTAACGGCAATGCAACACGCCTGCGGGCAGGTCTGTACGAGCTCAGGCCGGGCGAGACACCGGCAAAGCTGATGGACAGACTGGTAAGGGGATTACACGCCTATGAATCCATTACCATTATTGAAGGCTGGACGGTAAAGCAGATGCGTGAGGCTATTGATGCGCATCCGGAGCTGAAAGGCGATACGGCGCATCTGACGGATGCGGAGCTTGCCGGAGCACTGGGTATGGACCGGAAGGAAACGGAAGGGCTGTTTTTTCCGGACACCTACTTTTTTGGAAGGGGCAGTTCCGATATGGTCATCTTCCGGCAGGCGCACGGCACGCTCATGAGAAAGCTCGATACCTACTGGAGTGCCCGGGATCGGGCGCTTCCCTACAAAACGGCTTACGAAGCCCTGATCATGGCTTCCATCGTTGAAAAGGAGACAGGACTGCAGGCAGACCGGGGCAAAATAGCGGGCGTTTTTACCAATCGGCTTCGCATTGGCATGAAGCTTCAGACGGATCCGACCGTTATCTATGGTATGGGTGACAAATACAGGGGCATCATCTACAGGTCGAGTCTGTTGACCGATACGCCGTACAACACCTATACCCGTTTTGGACTGCCTCCTACGCCGATCGCTCTGGTGGGTGAGGCGGCATTGCGGGCGACATTTCATCCGGAAAAAACGGATGCGCTGTATTTTGTTTCCAGAGGTGATGGTTCAAGCCAGTTTTCTGCCAGTCTGGCCGATCATAACAGGGCAGTATTCAAATATCTGCGTGATCCGAACCGGCCCTCTGCACAGGGACAGGCAGCTTCTTCAGCCACCCCGGACGCTGCACAAAGCCCGTGAGGGCGATGTTCCGGCTGGGCATGTCCGGCTGTACCCGGTCGCTCCTGCCTGCGCTTTTCCGGGAGCATGCAACCGACTTTTTGTGCAACTTCCAGGTCAGAGCAGTTCAGTGCTAAAATGGAATTCGGGACAGGAGGCGTTACTTATCTGGTATCAAATACGATTTCAGAGGAGGACCTTGCGTTCATGTTCAGCCCGAATTGATGTATTGTCTGATAGAGCTGTTTTGTCCTTTTAAAAGAAACAAATGCATAAAACATACCGCAAACTTGTCTGATCGTCAGTTCTCTAATGGTGTCCATTAGAAATAAACCAGGAAAATCATGTAGATAAAGGTGCGCGGTAAAAGTTGATTTCTGAATATTTTTCTATTGGTCATTAATCCGGGTTTAAAAAACGGGCGAGAGTCCGGCACCGTGTTTCCGGACTCCAGAAGTTTTGACGGTGCATACATATTAGTGGGGCGTTCATGGCTTTCAGAACGAAGATCGTTGTTATTGCTGTTGCATTCCTGCTCGCTCTGGGCGTTGCAGTTTCGTTTGTTTTTTCTCCGGGCCCACCGGTATCCACCAATCCGGCACAAAACACCATCGGGGCTATATCACCGGCTCAGGCACTGGATTACATAAAAAAAACACCGGACCTTTTTCTCCTGGATATCCGCACTGTTGAAGAGTTTGAGGACTGGCATTTTACAGGTGCCTACAATATTCCTCTTCATGAACTGGCTGAGCGTGCCGGTGAAATTCCGGCAGAACGGCCTGTGCTGCTCTATTGTCGCAGAGGTAACCGGGTCCAGGTAGCTTATCCTATCCTCGTACACAGGCGACCGGATATTCCTGAAATATCCTATATTGATGCGGTTCCCTTGCATGAAGAGCACAACAGGTGGAAGAGGGAAAAAGACGGGGGAGGATCAGCTGCCACTCCCTGAAGGCCGGTGCATGAAAAAAGCTCTGGTTGACCAGGGAAATCCATAATCAGCCGGCTCCGTTGTAAACGGCTTTGCTGTCACCACAGTAGCGGACAGAGTTGACAGCTTTTCCTGTAAGCACATCCGGTAAGCACATCCGGTTCGCACGGCATAATGATGTCTATGGATATTTTTTAACGCAATTCTTCCCCGCCCTGAAGGACGGGGGCACCTTGCGAAAGTTTGATGAACAGCTTTTCAGACAACCCGGAAAGAGGGCGTTTTATTACGTTTGAGGGCATTGATGGTGCGGGCAAATCAACGCATATTGATGCTGTTGCACAGTGCCTGAGGGGCAGGGGACATGAAGTCGTCCTGACGAGAGAACCTGGAGGCACCGGTCTGGGCGAGAGCCTGCGACAGTTGCTTCTCCATCAGAAAATGCATCCGGAAACGGAAGCGCTTTTGATGTTTGCTTCCAGACGCGAGCATATTGCGCAGGTAATAGAACCTGCGCTGCTGAGCGGGGCCTGGGTTCTGTCAGATCGCTTCACCGATGCGAGTTTTGCATATCAGGGAGGAGGTCGGGGCCTGTCTGGTGACAAACTGCGCGAGCTGGAGGCATGGGTGCATCCCCATATACAGCCTGACCTGACTTTTCTGTTTGACCTGGGGCCAGAGATAGCGAGTGCCCGACTGGACATGGCACGAGCACCGGACAAATTTGAACGCGAAAAGGAGGAATTTTTCACTCGCGTACGAAATGCCTATTTGCAGCGCGCTGCGGATTATCCTGAACGTTTTACCGTGATCGACAGCAATCAGACGATTGAGGAAATCCGCTTGCAATTGAAAGGAGTGCTGGAGCGGTCCGGTTTTATGCGTTAGAATTCCGGTCAGAATTCTGTTTCCAAAAAACATCAGGAAAAGAAGCACGGGCGGGAGCGCAGTCCCCAAAACGGGTACCGGAAAAGGCAGATTGCCCGTCCTCCCGGAGCACAAAAAAAACCGCAGCCCGACGACCTGGATATCCGCAACAGTACGGACAGTAAGGGAACGGACCCGGAAAACACCAGAACTGAACTTTACAGACTGGTTTAATAATATACTGCAAGTCATTGAATATAACAAAAGAAAATATGCCGCTATGGCATGTGCCGATTTGGGAGCAGCTTGTTCGGATGAATGAGCGCCTGCCGCATGCCATTTTGTTGCACGGTCCTTCCGGTGCAGGAAAAAGCCATTTTGCCGAATATTTTGCCAGGTCGCTTTTATGCGAAGACAGGCAGCCCGGTCTGCATGCCTGTTCGGCCTGCCAGGCATGCAGATGGTTTGACCAGTATGCCCATCCTGATTATCGTCGGATTTTACCTGCTGCTCTGGAAGCCACGAAAAGAGAACATGATGAAGACAGTGCTGATCCGGCAGAGGAAGAAGAAGAAGAAAAAACAGCTTCCCGTTCCCGGGGGAGGCTTTCTCAACAAATTGTTATCGACCAGATACGCGATCTGTTTCAGACGATCAATCTGAGTACCCATCGTGGAGGAATGCGTGTCTATTGCCTGTGGCCTGCAGAGGCACTGAATCCTTATGCTTCCAATGCGCTTCTGAAGATACTGGAAGAGCCGCGTCCCGGGACCGTATTCATTTTGACGACCAGTCATATTGATGCGCTTTTGCCGACGGTTCTGTCGCGCTGTCACAAGCTTGCAATGCCTTTGCCACCCTTTGATATGGCTCTGGACTGGCTGACCGGACAGGGGGTGGCTGATGCCCGGACCTGGCTGGCGGAACAGGGAGGTTCACCGCTACTGGCTTTGCAGGCAGCCAGAAGTGGCAGTACAAAAGAGCTGGATGTTTTTATCAGTGCAATGATCCTGCCGGATCCGGCAACAGCGCTCGGAGTTGCCGGACAGTTACAGCAGATTCCCCTGCGTACCATCGTTGCCTGGCTGCATCGCTGGCTTTACGATCTTCTGTCGTATCGCATGAGTGGACAGTTACGCTATTTCCCCCGTTACAGCAGTCAGATCGGGCAGACTGCTGCCAGGGCCAGACTGGATGAACTGCTTCGTATGATCAGAAAAACGGCAGAACGGAGCCAGGTTGTCGAGCATCCTGGAATGGAACCAACGGCGCGACTGCATATTGAAGACCTGCTTCTGGATTATTCCCGTCTTTTTGTCTGATCATTTTGGCAGGACAGGGCAAAAATCCATTACAATTGCCGGATTGTTTTAATTCCTAAACCAAAAAGATGCATTCATGTTTGTTGATTCTCATTGCCACATCCATTTCCCGGCCATAGCCAGGCGTCTGCCCGAAGTGCTTGCCAACATGCATAAAAAGGGAGTGACCCATGCTCTTGTCGTTTCTGTCAATCTCAATGAAATTCCGGATGTACTGAAGCTCGTTGAACAGCACGACAATCTTTACGCATCCGTAGGTGTTCATCCGGGCCGCAAGGAAGCAAAGCAGCCTGATGTCAGGACGCTTCTGGAGTTTGCCAGGCATCCCAAAGTCATTGCCATTGGCGAGACAGGTCTGGATTATCATCATGTCAAAGGCGATCGCGGATGGCAGTTCGAGCGCTTTCGCATTCATATCCGGGCCTCTCTGGAAGCCAAAAAACCGCTCATTATCCATGCCCGTGATTCAGCCGATGATGTTATTCGGGTTTTACAGGAAGAGGGGGCCGGTACGGATAAAGGAGGATATGGTGGAGTCCTGCACTGTTTTCTGGAAACCATGCCGATTGCAAAAGCTGCCATGGAAATGGGTTTTTACATTTCGTTTTCGGGTGTGGTTACCTATCCCAATACGAAAGAACTCCAGCATATAGCCCGGCTGATTCCGCTGAACCGGCTTCTGATCGAGACAGATGCTCCTTACCTTTCGCCCCAGTCGATCAGAGGAAAGCAGAACGAGCCGGCCTACGTATCGGAAGTAGCTGCCCAGCTTGCGAAGATCAAGGGGGTTCCTGTTGCACGTATAGCGCGTGAGACCAGCAGAAATTTCTTCACGCTTTTTGGCCTTGATATTCCTGAGGGTCTTGCATAACCGGAGTGGACAGCAACTTCACTGTTGTTTCTGCCGGATGCCTGCCGGGCTGTCCCGGGCAGAGAACTGCACACGGAATCTCCAGCAGCAGGAGCGGCTGACCGTTTCGCTGTTGCTGCGGTTTTCACAGATGGGGTGGCACGGCTCACAGGCCCCATACAGCGAAAGGTGAAAAAAGTGGGCTGTCAGTTGACACAAAATTCTCCCCCTCCAGAAAAAGGAACGGGGTTTTTTTGCGGAGTTCTTATGAAGCATTCAGTCAGACGCGTGTATTCCGTTTTTCTTTCTCTTTTTTTCGTTCTGCTGTCTTTATCCGCTGTTCATGCCGGTGACGGGAGCAGTTTTTTTCGGGCAGTGGAAATGGACCGGCCTGATCTGGCTGAAAGGTACCTGAAATCCGGGGGAGATCCCAATCTTGTCGATCCGGTGCGCGGTAAGACGGCGCTGGTCATTGCTGTTGAAGAAAACAGTATGCGGGTGTTCAATCTGCTTGTAAACACAAAAGGTGTTGACCTGAACAGGCGGGCGCAGAACGGGAATACCCCGCTCATGGTAGCCGCCTGGATACCCAATGTGGCTGCTGCGAAGATACTGGTCGACAAGGGTGCGCATATTGACGGGACCGGCTGGACTGCACTGCATTATGCTGCTGCTTCAGGCAGTATGGAAATTGCCAGTCTGCTTCTGCAGCGCGGGGCGAAAGTGGATGCGCTCGCACCCAACCGTACTACTCCATTGATGATGGCGGCCAGAGGCGGGCATGCAAAAATGGCCAGGCTGTTACTCGATAACGGTGCCGATGCCACCCTGCGCAATGAGTGGGGCATGGGTGCCGTTGATTTTGCCCGCGACAACAACCATAAAAGTATCGAAAAAGGACTGCAAAGCCGTCTTGACAAGATTGAGGCGTTTGAAGCCATGAGACGTTAGGCAGGCCTCATACCAGTAAAGAACGGCGCGCCTTCTGCGGTGTCAGGATTGTCGGATAGGCCTTCGGATGCGTCTGCGGGAAGTCGAGGCTGTAGTGCAGACCCCGGCTTTCGTTTCTTGAGAGGGCGCTTTCCACTATGAGTGAGGCGACATCGACGAGATTACGCAGCTCAAGCAGGTTGTTGGTGACGATAAAGTTGGCATAATAATCATCGATTTCTTCTTTTAACAACCGGATGCGTCTTTGGGCGCGTTCGAGTCTTTTGGTCGTGCGGACTATCCCGACGTAATCCCACATAAACCGGCGCAGTTCATCCCAGTTGTGTGAAATGACCACTTCTTCACTGGGGTTTGATACCTGGGATGCATCCCAGGCGGGCAGCCTGACGAGGGTGACGCCGGTCTGGGAAGCGATATCGACTGCTGCCATTTTGCCAAGGACCAGGCATTCCAGCAGAGAGTTGCTGGCGAGCCTGTTTGCGCCATGCATGCCTGTGGAGGCAACTTCACCTACTGCATACAGTCCGGCGATATCGGTTTTGCCGTACCTGTCCGTAACGATGCCGCCACAGGTATAGTGGGCTGCAGGTACTACCGGTATGGGTTCGCGCGTTATGTCAATGCCCAGTTCAAGGCAGCGTGCATAAATGGTCGGGAAGTGGCTTTTCAGAAAGTCTGCGGGCTGGTGTGTGATATCCAGATCGACGTGGTCGAGTCCGCGTTTTTTCATTTCAAAATCGATGGCTCTGGCGACAATATCACGTGATGCGAGTTCGCCTCGCGGGTCGTGCCATTCCATAAAGCGCTGTCCGGCATGGTTTCCGGCAGCACCGGGCAGTTTCAGCAGGCCTCCTTCGCCCCGGACGGCTTCCGTTATCAGGAATGATTTGGCCCATGGGTGGTAAAGGCAGGTTGGGTGAAACTGTACAAATTCCATGTTGGCTATCCGGCAGCCGGCGCGCCAGGCCATTGCAATACCGTCGCCGCTTGCGGTATCGGGGTTGGTCGTATACAGATACACCTTGCCAGCCCCTCCTGTTGCCAGTACGGTATGTTTTGCAGCAAAAACTTTTACTTCGGCGGCTTTTTCATCGAGTACATACACGCCATGACAGCGACGCGGGGTCGTATCCATTCCGAGCCGGTCTGATGTGATGAGGTCGATTGCGCAGTGGTTTTCGAAGATGTGAATGTTCGGGTTTGCCCTGACGTGTTTTTCGAGTGTTACCTGGACTGCGTGGCCTGTGGCGTCAGCCGCGTGTATGACGCGTCTTTCGCTGTGCCCGCCTTCGCGGGTAAGATGAAAGCCGATTGCCGAGTTTTCGTCGCGGGAGAAGGGTACGCCCATGCCGATGAGCCAGTCAATTGCTTCGGCACCGTGCCCGACGATAAAGCGGGTTATCTGCTCTTCACAGAGTCCTGCTCCAGCATTCATGGTATCGGCAACGTGCTGTTCGATGGAATCGACCGGATCGAGTACGGCTGCGATGCCTCCCTGGGCATAATTGCTTGCGCTTTCATCCAGTGTGCGCTTGCATACCAGCGCAATCCTGTATGAAGAGGGCAGTCTGAGTGCGACTGACAGGCCTGCAAGACCGCTGCCAATAATCACCACATCAAAATCTGTCATGAAACCTCCGCAGGAAATCCTCGTTCATCGTGAAGCCGCCTCCATTGCCTGTTACCGGAGGAATGAAGGGAAGTGTGTCTGTCGCCATTGTAACGTGGCATGAACCCGGCGTGTTTTCGGGAAACGGCACAGGTACCGGTCTGTTGCACCGTGTTGTGAGGGTACCACAAAACCGGGGCGACCGGGTCATGGGGATCAGACCGGGCAGTTCAGCTGGCCTGGGCGTGGTTGATGACGAGCCGGACGGACGTGACTCCGTTGTATACATGTGCTGCTATTCTGTAAGCAAGGAGTGCTTCTTTCGGAAGCAGGTCTGCATGACCGAAATAGATGGCAGGCAGTGTCATCCTGTTTTTTTTCAGTTGCAGGCTCAGGTGCCGGTTTTTCAGGATGCGCTGGCTGGTGACTTCAAAGCGGTCACTGAAAACGGGTGGTTCAAAGCCCTGTCCCCACACCTGGCTGTCCAGTTGTCGTATGAAGTCCAGTGTATAGCATGAATCATCGGGCACACCGTCTGTCAGGAGTATTCTTTCCGGTTTTATCTCTCCGAGCTGTTCTTTTGCGACCGCTTCGAAGGCATCATAAAACCGGTCGTAGCCACTGGCGTGCATGGTCAGTCCGGCTGCGAGTGCGTGTCCGCCAAAATTGGTGATGATATCGGGATGGCGTTTGGAAACGAGGTCAATGGCGTCCCGAAGGTGAAAGCCCGGTATGGATCGACCGGATCCTCTGATAAGTCCGTCTTTGTTGGCAGCAAAAACAAAAGTGGGCCGGTAATAGATGTCTTTGAGGCGGGATGCCACAATGCCGATGACGCCCTGGTGCCAGTTCTGGTTGAGTACACAGATGGAAGTGCGGTTGGCAGGGCTGAATGCCTTGAGTATTTCGATTGCCTCCGAGTGCATGCTGCTTTCAATTTCACGTCTTTCGATATTGATTTTATTCAGTTTTTCAGCTATTTCCCATGCTGATCCAACATTGTCCGTGATGAGGCATTCAATGCCTATATCCATATCTTCAAGGCGTCCGGCTGCGTTTATGCGTGGTGCGATCAGAAAGCCCAGGTCATGGGTTGATGCATTGATCCATTCGCGGCCTGAAACCCGGAAAAGGGCGGCCATACCGGTTTGCATATTTCCGGCGGTTATCCGTTTCAAGCCTTGTGCAACCAGTATGCGATTGTTTTTGTCGAGTCGAACGACATCTGCGACGGTACCCAGCGCGACCAGGTCCAGCAGACCATCGAGTCTGGGTTGTGTTGTGGCATCAAATCTGCCGCGCTGTCGCAATTCGGCCCGGAGTGCGAGCATGACATAAAATATGACGCCTACGCCGGCCAGATATTTGCTTTGAAACTGGCAGTCGGGCTGATTCGGGTTAACGATAATGCAGTTGTCCGGAAGGAGTTCTCCGGGCAGATGGTGGTCGGTAACGAGTACTTCGAGGCCATGTCGGACTGCTTCTTTTATACCGTCCACGCTTGCTATGCCGTTATCGACCGTTACGATCACTTCAGGTGCGTGTCTGGCAATGGCTTCGTTTACGATGGTGGGTGTCAGCCCGAAGCCGTGATCAAAGCGGTTGGGGACCAGATAGGTCACTTTTGCGCCCATCATGTTCAGAGCGTGAATGGCAACAGCGCAGGCGGTTGCTCCATCGCAGTCGTAATCTGCGATCACGCAGATTTTTTTTCCGGATTCAATGGCGTTTGCGAGCAGTGCAGCTGCTTTTTCGATGTTATGCATCCCGGCAGGGGGGTGCAGGTCGGCGAGTTCGGTTGAGATATCGTCTGTGCCTGTAATTCCACGTGAAGCATAAATACGTGCCAGAGTGGGGTGCATTCCTTGACGAACGAGCTTGTCTGCTACTTCAAACGGATATGCTCTAACAGTAATTTTTGTCATGCAGCTAAATTGATGTGGGTTGATTGCCAAAGCCGTGAGAGGTTTTTTTGCGCTTTGTCTGAAGTTGCAGTGTATTTCCGGATTTCGTCTTTTCCGGGTGCTGTGTTATGGTTTCATGATGTGTTACTGTCGGTATGGGCCAGTTCTGCGGGCAGCTGACAGAAAAGGATGGCAATGACAGACCGGAGTAAAAAAAACAGGCAGAGACCGGTTCACTCGCATTTGCGTATGTTAAACGGGAATTCCGGTTTTTTGCAAGCTTTTGCTGGTCGGGGTGCCATATTGCATGAGAAAGGCGTTTTTTTTTGTTTCAGCTTCATGCTGTATGGCAGTTTTCAGAAATTTCACCCGTGCCGGGGCTCGGGCTTTCCGGCACGATACGGGCGTACCCGGTTTTCCGGACTTTTTGCGCAGATCCGGGCGAAAGTGGTCTTCTGATGTGAGGGTACCAGCTGGTTTCCGCCTGAAAACGGCTGTGCGCTGGAGAAGTTGATCGCATTGTGGTAAGCTTGACTTATGCCTATGAACTACTCCAAGCCAACTGCTACGCAGTTAGGCATGGAGTTTCGGGCGGGTCCCCCGCCATTTTGACTGTTTTGAGCCAAAATTCTCCTTCAAGCATCCATC
>Ga0099364_10015603_pt1 | contig 10010 bp, 7 predicted proteins | sample TergutTh196P3_FD_73070 | JGI IMG/M metagenome (GOLD analysis project Ga0099364, IMG submission 73070) | Microcerotermes parvus P3 segment gut microbial communities from Pointe-Noire, Republic of the Congo - Th196 P3 | ecosystem: Host-associated > Arthropoda: Insects > Digestive system > Gut ...
GATTCGCGACTGCGCGTAGCCAACCAGTACTACGAAGAAATAAAGCGTTTATTTCAGGATTTGGTCTTCACAACGGTCATCCTGCGGAACATCAAGTTAGTAGAAGCCGCCGGTTCGGGAAAACCGGCCCTGCTTTACGAAGTCGATTCCAAAGGCTCTATCAACCACATGCAATTAGCCAAAGAACTGATAGAAAAAAACGCCCAAAAAGAAAAATAACTACTAACTACTAACTAAAAACAAAGTGGATAAAAAAAAGAAACAAATCGGACGCGGATTAGAAGCATTACTGACAAGCGACGGCTTGAATACAAGCGGTTCGTCTTCCCTCAACGAGATAGAGTTGAGCCGGATCGAACCCAATCCCAATCAACCGCGTACCGTCTTTGAAGAAGATACATTACAAGAATTGGCCGCTTCTATTCGTACATTTGGCGTGATTCAACCCATCACGCTGCAAGAAACGGAAAATGAGCACTATTTCATTATTTGTGGCGAGCGGCGCTTCCGTGCAGCAAAAATGCTTGGGTTAGAGCGTATACCGGCATATATCAAAACGGTAGCCGATGAAGATATGATGGAACTGGCGCTGTTAGAAAATATCCAGCGCGAAGATTTGAGCGCCATCGAAACGGCGCTCGCCTATCAGAAACTGTTAGACGACAGCGGACAGACCCAGGAACAACTCAGCGAACGCGTCGGAAAAAAACGCACCACAATCTCCAATTACCTCCGACTGCTCAAATTACCGGCTGAAATTCAAGTGTGCCTGAAAAATAAAACCATCGACATGGGACACGCCCGCTCCTTATTGTCGATCGAAGACCCGGAAATACAGTTAGCGCTACACGACCGGATTTTGAAAGAAAACCTCTCCGTTCGCCATGTCGAAGACATCGCGCGGGGTATCCAGGAAACAGGCTTGTATATGGATGAAAAAGCGAAAAAGACGCGGGGTCATCAACTGCCTAAGGAATACAAGATTTTAAAAAATCACCTCTCGACATTTTTCGATACCAAAGTACAGTTGAGTTGTAATGCCGAAGGGAAAGGCAAAATTACCATCCCCTTCGATTCGGAAGAAAAATTAGAATCCATCATCAATTTGTTAGACCGCATGAAACAGGCATGAGTAAAGAGAATCATACGACATTCAGACGCTTCTTTTGCGTGATGACTTGCCTCTTTTTTACCGGCATCACACACTCTTTTTGCGCTGTATGGATTCTCCCTGACACAATAACCACTGATATAATAACCCCTGACACAATAACCCCTGACACCATTCAGATGTCGGACACAGCCGAAGTGATGCTCATCCAGGCAAGCAAAAAAATAAAGAAACATGCTGAGGCGGTTGATTTTAAGCCGAACCCGAAGAAAGCCTGGATCATAGCAACGGTCTTCCCCGGCGCCGGTCAGTTTTACAACCGTCAGTATTGGAAATTACCAATCGTCTATGGCGGTTTTGCCGGTTTTATGTATGCCATCACATGGAATAATAAAAACTACCAGGACTACCAACAGGCCTATTTTGCCATCGTCCGAGACGCTGCCGCCGACCCCGGCGCCGAACATCCTGAAACATGGAGCCAGTCATGGCAGGATTTTTTCCCCGTTGGCGACCCGGCGACCGTTCTGCGTGATACTTACCGGCATACCCAACTTAAAAACGGTAAAGATTTCTATCGTAAATACCGCGATTTAAGTATTATTTTAAGCGTGGCTTTTTATGCGATTTGTATAGCCGATGCGTATGTAGATGCGCAAATGGCCGAATTTAACATGTCGCCTGATCTGTCGTTCAGGATAACGCCCGAACTCTTTCCTTCATCCTTATCTAATACGCGGGGATTTGGAATTAACGTATGTTTGAATTTTTAGAGCTTGACACGTATGAAACAAAGAAAACTTTTAATTTTGGCTATTTGGGCAATCGCTCCGTTTTTTATGGCCACAGCCCAAGAGAACGACCCCGATGCGCTTGAAATGACGTCAGACTCGCTGATGGTCGATTCCATGATTGGAGATTTGCCCGAAAGTTTAGATGAGAACATGCTCAAACTGATGGCCGACTGGCATTCACAGCATTTTATGAAAACGGAAGATTATTGTCTTGACGATGAACATAATCCGATTTTTCCGGACGATTTGTATAAGCTACGGCTTCAAAGGATGCCTTTCGTCATTCCGATGCCCTATAACCAGCACGTCCGCACGTGCATCGACCTTTATGCAGGGAAAAGGCGCAACTTAGTGCGATATATGATGGGTATGGCCGATTTCTTTTTCCCGATGATGGAACAAAAATTAGATGCTTACGGACTGCCGCTGGAGTTAAAATATCTCGCCTGCGTTGAGAGCGCCCTCAAGCCAACCGTGCAGTCGCGCGTCGGCGCCAGCGGTATATGGCAATTTATGCTGCCCACAGGAAGAATTTACGGATTAGAAATCAATAGCCTGATCGACGAACGGTTAGACCCTGAAAAAGCAACCGAAGCAGCCTGCAGATATTTTAAAGAAATGTATGAATTATACGGCGACTGGCTTTTAGCCATAGCCTCGTATAATTGCGGGCCGGGAGGCGTCAATAAAGCCATCCGTAACGCCAAAGGGCAAACCGATTTCTGGAAAATATTTCCCTATCTGCCGCGAGAAACACGCTCCTTTGTTCCGCTTTATATCGCCGCAGCCTATATCATGACCTATCATTGCGAACATGGGCTATGTCCCATACGGGCTGATTTCTCCGTCGCCGTCGATACCCTCATGGTCAACAAGGCGCTCCATTTCGACCAGATAGCCGAAATGCTGCAAATCGACAAGGAAGCGGTGCAGTTTTATAATCCGATGTATAAACGCGAAATTATTCCCGGCCATATAGAGCCTTCAGTCCTGCGCTTGCCCGTCGACAGGACGCTTTCTTTTATTGATAAAAGTGAAGACAGCATAGCGACGCACCGCTGGGAAGAACTATTATCTTTCTGTATACCTGTCGACCGGCTCAATCCGGAATCGCAAAAACAAACCGTTACCCATATCGTTGAGGCAGGCGAAAATGTGTATACCGTAGCCAACAAGTACGGCGTATTAACGAAAGACCTGCAACGGTGGAACAATTTACGCAGCTCACGCCTCACCAAAGGCGCCAAACTGAAAGTGTACGTAGATAACGGAGGCGTTCCACATCCGACGGCAACTCAGACGGCGACTACACAAAAGACATCCGGCAGTACAACCGTCGCTGCGACATCGGGGACTGCAGCGACGAGAGGCGCTCCGGCTACTTCGGCTGCGAAACCTGCCGGAAGCGGACAGCAAACAGGGGGATTTGTCACATACGTGGTAGTAGACGGCGATTCTCTCTATGGCATCGCAAAAAAGTTCCCGGGCATGACCTACCAAAAAATACAGGAAGCTAACGGAATGACAACGACCAATTTACGCATCGGACAGGTATTGAAAATCCCGCAAGGATAATGATTGAAAGAACTAATGAGCGAGAAAAAGACAATGAAGCAGATTGAAGCCTTATCGAAGGTGGAAATAATCGTTCAAAAGGAGTTTGAAGCCCTTATGAGCGAATACCTTCATTCCAATCACCGCCGAAAGGTGGAACGCATCACCAAAGCCTTTAGCTTTGCCAAGCAAGCTCATGCCGGCGTCTCCCGTTTAGATGGCGCGCCATATATCCTGCATCCACTGGCTGTCTCACGTATCGTTTGCAGCGAATTGGGGCTTGGGTCTACCTCTATTTGCGCCGCACTGCTTCACGACGTTGTAGAAGACACAGAATATGAAGTCGAGGATATCTCTAATCTTTTCGACTCGAAAATTGCGGAATTAGTCGCGGGGCTGACTAAAATATCAGGCGGTTTATTATCCGATAAAGACATCAAACAGGCTGAAAACTTCCGCAAACTGCTGCTCACCATGAGCAGCGATATCCGTGTGATCCTGATAAAACTCGCCGACCGCCTCCATAATATGCGGACGCTTAGCCCCATGCGCACCGAAAAAAAATTCAAAATAACCGGCGAAACGATGTATCTCTATGCGCCCTTAGCGCACCGCTTAGGTCTGTTTACCATCAAAACGGAATTGGAAGATTTATGTTTCAAATATGAACATCCCTCCGAATTTTATGCCATCGACGAAAAACTGAAAGCCTCCGAAGAATTGCGCCAACGCCTGTTTGAGAACTTCGCCAAACCTATCCGCCGACGCATGGATGAATTGGACCTGACGTATGAAATGAAAGCCCGCGTCAAATCCATTTATTCTATCTGGAACAAAATGGAAACGAAAGGCGTTACTTTCGAGGATATCTATGACATCTTTGCCATCCGTATTATTTTTGAACCGACAGGCGATGTAGATGAGAAAAATTTATGCTGGGATATTTATGCGGCTATAACGGATATCTACCGCACGCGACCCGACCGCCTGCGCGATTGGGTCAGCCGACCCAAAGCCAACGGCTATCAGGCGCTTCACCTCACCGTCATGGGACCCGACGGACAATGGATTGAAATTCAGGTGCGTAGCAAACGTATGGATGAAATTGATGAGCGAGGATTCGCCGCCCACTGGAAATACAAGGCCAATAAGACCGAAGATGATACCGAATTAGATAAATGGCTGGAAACCATCACCGAAATTCTTGAAAATCCAAATCCGAATACGCTTGATTTCTTGGATACGATCAAGATGAACCTGTTCTCGTCCGAGATTTTTGTCTTCACCCCTAAAGGTGATCTCAAAACGCTGCCCAAAGGCGCTACCGCCCTTGATTTTGCCTATTCGCTGCATACGGATATCGGCGATATGTGTATCGGTGCGAAGGTAAACCACCATCTAACACCGCTAAGTCACCCATTAGAGAGCGGCGACCAGGTCGAAGTGCTGACCTCTAAATCGCAACGACCGAATGTAGATTGGCTCAATTATGTCACTACAGCCAAAGCGCGCACAAAAATTGAGGCGGTATTGAGGCGCGAAAGGAAGGAAAAAGCCAATGCCGGCAAGAAAAAAGTGATGGATGCATTTGAAAAAGCATCGATGGAGCCTTTACAATCAAATTTAGACCGTATATCCGCTTATTTTGGATTTTCTAAACGCGATGATTTTTATTTTGCGATAGAATCGGGCGAAGTGACCATACCGGAAAATCTGCATAAGACGTTACGGGAGAAAAATGGAAACTTTATCTTGTCGTACGTCAAAAAAGCCTTCGGCGTAGGGAAGAAAAAGGATACCCCGACAGCGCCTACCGTCGACCTTTCTATCGACCGCACACAGCCCTATCAGTTAAGCGAAGAAGCTTTCGGACGCAATTATGAAGTGGCCAGTTGCTGCAAACCGATTCCAGGCGACGATGCCTTCGGTTTTATCAACGATGACGGTCGCGTCTTTGTGCATAAACGTTCCTGTCCTATTGGCGTTCGGCTGAAAAGCAATTTTGGAGACCGTATCCTTTCTACGGTTTGGAGAAGTCATACGACCAGTTCGTTTGAAGCGAAACTGCAAGTGACGGGGATCGACGATGTGGGTGTTCTTACAGAAATAGCGCAGACTATTTTCGTCTATAAAGTCAATATCATTCGCCTTAGCCTGGATGCAAAAGACGGGGTGTTTGAAGGTAAAATCAATCTGATGGTTCACGACGTAGAGGATATTCAGAAACTCTGTATCGCCCTCTCCAAAATCAAAAACATCAAATCCGTCTCCCGCATCGCCGAATAAAAGCCCCCAATTCCTAATTCCCAATTCCTAATTCGTAATTCCTAATTCCTAATTGTCAATTGTCCCTCCGCTTCCCTCATAGCATCCCTCAACCCCTTAAGTTCCTCCCTGATCGAACGAAGACGATGCATGATTTTGGCTTTCTTCACTTCTTCTTCCTTGTTGTTTTTCAGCTTTTTACGCGCGCCATCTAATGTCAGTCCGCAATCGCGGACGAGGTATTTCACTAAGCGCAAGTCATCAATATCACTCTCCTGATAAGCGCGCACGCCTCGCTTATGACGGCGCGGCTCGATTAATTCCGGAAATTCGCTTTCCCAGTAACGCAAAGTGTGTTCGTTCTCTTTTAACAGATCAGCGACCTCTCTGATTGAAAAGGTTTTTTTTTCAGGCTCCTTCATTATGAATATGTCATGATCCGATTGATTTATCTAATCAAATACCCTGCCATGGTTTTCGGCAATCTGTATCATTTTATCATATTCCTCAGGCGTTAAATCCTGATAAAAATAATTGACGGGGTTCGTGTGACGTCCTTTGTACCACACTTCGTAATGCAAATGCGGACCAACCGACCTGCCCGTATTCCCAACGGCAGCGATGACCTCGCCGCGTATCACTTTTTGGCCTACCTTGACATAATATTTGCTCAAATGACCGTATAACGTTTTATAATCGTATCCATGGTCGATGATAATACAATTCCCATACCCCTGTTTCCATGAGGCTTGTATAACCTTCCCATCTCCCGTCGCATACACATCCGTTCCCGTATCTGCAATAAAATCTATGCCTGTATGCGGCATGGGAATACGATAGATCGGGTCGATACGTGTGCCGTATCCGGAAGCCGTCTGCTTCATATCCTTATTGGCAATAGGCTGTATGGCCGGAATACAACGTAATCTGTCTTCCATCCCCTGACCTAAGGAGATCAATTCATCTAAAGAAACGGATTGAATATACAACTGTTTTTTGAGAATATCCATGCGTAAAGTCGTTTCCATCACTAAATCCGAATTTGGCAGCCCCTTTAAATGCTCATATCGGTTCGACCCACCAAATCCTGATTTCCTTATGGAAGCAGGTATCGAATCGGCATTGAATATGGCGCGGTACAGATTTTCATCCCGCTGTTGCAAGTCTTCCAATACATCGCTTGTCTGACGCAGATCCATCAACAGCATGTCATATTGTGTTTGTAGCAATTTAATTTCTTTTTGCAGTAATTTTTCTTGCGGAGAAGGGAAGAAAAAAATAAAGGCAATAAATGCTATCACGCCAATCATCAATCCTAAACTTAAGTCCTTTAATCCGGCGACAAAACGCTCTTTACCCGAGAGATATACCCGCTCATATTCGAGTGTCTTTGGATTATACCTGAAATACGCTTTACGTGTTCTAAACAGTCCCATATATTAGTTATCTGTATTTTTTTAAACATTCTGCTGGGCAAAGTTAATTATTTACCGTACTTTTGCAAAATGTTTCAGTAGATTTAACACAATTATTAACAAATAGTATGCTTACAGCGAAAGAAATTAGAGCCTCATTTTTGCAGTTTTTTGCAACGAAAACCCATCACATCGTACCCTCAGCGCCTATGGTGGTGAAGGGAGACCCGACATTGATGTTTACGAATGCGGGTATGAATCAATTTAAAGATATTATTCTCGGTAACGCGCCCGTCAAATACCGGCGTGTCGCCGATTCGCAAAAATGCCTGCGCGTCAGCGGCAAACATAACGACTTGGAAGAAGTTGGTCACGATACGTACCACCATACGATGTTCGAAATGCTCGGCAACTGGTCGTTCGGCGATTATTTTAAGGAAGAAGCCATTGCCTGGGCTTGGGAATATTTGGTCGATACCCTCAAGCTGAATCCTGATCGGCTATATGCAACCGTTTTTGAAGGCAGTCCTTCGGAAGGGTTGGAGCGCGACGATGAAGCAGTCGGATTCTGGGCAAAATACCTGCCAAACGACCATATCCTCGATGGAAATAGAAAAGATAACTTTTGGGAAATGGGCGATACGGGTCCCTGTGGGCCGTGCGCCGAAATTCATATCGACCTACGACCGGAAGAAGAACGGCTGACCATAACAGGCGCTTCGCTTGTCAACAAAGACCATCCGTTAGTTATAGAGCTGTGGAACTTAGTGTTCATGCAATACAACCGCAAAGCCGACGGCGCTCTCGATCCGCTGCCTAACAAAGTGATCGACACGGGTATGGGATTCGAACGCCTCTGCATGGCGCTGCAAGGCTATATATCCAATTATGATACCGATGTCTTTCAGCCGATAATCAAGGCGCTGGCCGACATGACCGGCTCAGTTTATGGCGCCGAAAAACAAAAAGACATCGCCATGCGCGTCATAGCCGACCATATCCGCACCATCGCTTTCTCAATTACTGACGGGCAACTGCCGTCGAACATCAAAGCCGGTTATGTGATTCGCCGTATCCTTAGGCGCGCCGTGCGCTACGGTTACACCCACCTTGGACGCAAAGAGCCTTTTATGTACAAACTGCTGCCTGCGCTGATGGAGACGATGGGCGACGCCTATCCTGAACTGATCGCACAGCAGACGCTGATAGGCAAAGTCATGAAGGAAGAAGAAGAATCGTTTCTTCGCACGCTCGAAACGGGTATCCGTCTGTTAGACAGGAAGATAGAAGAGGCGAAAGCCGCCGACATCAAGACATTGGCAGGCGTCGACGCATTTGTGCTGTATGATACGTATGGCTTTCCGTTAGACCTTACGGAATTGATTCTGCGGGAAAATGACATGGATGTTGATATTCAGGCGTTTGATGCCGAAATGCTTAAACAAAAAGAACGCGCGCGTAACGCCTCGACCGTAGAAACCGGCGACTGGACGGCGCTACGCGAAGGAGAGACTGCTTTTGTGGGGTATGATGTGTTTGATTGTGAGGCTCATATATTGCGTTACCGCAATATCAGGCAAAAAGATAAGGCGCTCTATCAAATTGTATTGGATAAAAGTCCGTTTTATGCCGAGATGGGCGGTCAGGTAGGCGACAGCGGACGCCTGATAGCCGCCGACGGCGCCATAACGGAGGTGATCGACACGAAACGCGAAAACAACCTGCCGGTACATATAACGGCTCATCTGCCAACAGATTTGAACGCTTCTTTTACTGCCAGGATTGACGCCGAAAAACGCCTGCGCATAGAGCGTAACCACTCCGCTACCCACTTGCTGCACGAAGCCTTACGCGAAACGCTCGGTACGCACGTCGAACAAAAAGGCTCTTTCGTTTCGTCCGAAACGCTGCGTTTTGACTTTTCTCATTTTCAGAAAGTCAGCGATGAAGAGATACGCAAAGTAGAACGGATCGTCAACCGGAAAATTCGCGCTAACATTCTGTTAGACGAACAGCGTGAGCTACCTATCGCAAAAGCGAAAGAGATGGGGGCCATGGCTTTGTTCGGCGAAAAATACGGGGAAGAAGTGCGTGTCGTGCGTTTCGGTTCGTCTATCGAATTATGCGGTGGGACGCATATCCCGACAACAGGTATGATAGGCTCGATGTATATTGTCAGCGAAAGCTCTATTGCCGCCGGTGTGCGCCGCATAGAAGCCGTAACGGGCGAAAACGCCGAAAAACTGTTCTATCATTCGCAGGATATGATACGCCAGGTACGCGCTATGTTCAATAACGTACCGAACTTAGCCGCTACAATTCAGAAATCGATAGCCGAAAATGCCGAGCTGAAAAAACAGATAGCCGACTATCTGAAAGAAAAAATTGCCTCCGTCAAAGAATATCTGCTGTCTCATGCTATTGACCGGAACGGTATCAAATTACTCCAATTTACCGGCCAGGGCAATGTGGATGCGTTCCGCGATATCGCTTTCCAGATAAAAGGAGAATTTAACAGCGCCGAAAAAGTAATGCTTATAGCAGGCATAGAAGACCATGACAAATGTGCGTTAGTCGTCATGCTAAGCGATTCGTTAGTGGCTGAAGGGCTTAATGCGGCTAAACTCATTCAAATAGGAGCGAAGTATATTCAGGGGGGCGGCGGGGGACAACCTCATTTCGCAACCGCAGGGGGCAAAAATAAAAATGGCATCAACGAGGCTATTGAGGCTATTTTGGGGGCATGTGGGGTGTGAGGGCGAGCGGTGCTCGCGGGGAAAGCAGGCGTTGCCTGCGGGGAAAGCTCGCGGTGCTCGCGGGGAAGGCAGGCGTTGCCTGCGGGGAAAGCGAGCGTTGCTCGCGGGGAAGCCG
>Ga0099364_10015604_pt1 | contig 10010 bp, 4 predicted proteins | sample TergutTh196P3_FD_73070 | JGI IMG/M metagenome (GOLD analysis project Ga0099364, IMG submission 73070) | Microcerotermes parvus P3 segment gut microbial communities from Pointe-Noire, Republic of the Congo - Th196 P3 | ecosystem: Host-associated > Arthropoda: Insects > Digestive system > Gut ...
TTCAATATTAGCAGATTTTTGATTTGCTTAGTGTCTAGTATCGCTACAGACAACTGAAACCTTGTTGCCCGCCTTGTATGGTAAATTATGTAACACGAATATCAAATGCACCCGAGCTTAGGTCAGCAATTGACAAATGCTGTATTTTTCGGTACAATTACAATAATAACCAATAGTCGCACTAAATACGTAAAGCGTCTCACGGGGAAGCCGACATTTCCGAGGTATTACTTATGCGGTCACATCGATCATTATTAGATAAATCACTGTTAGATAAATCACTATTAGATAAATCACTATTAGAAAAATCACTATTAAATCGGCCGTTGTTAGATCGGTCATTGCCAAATCAATCACTTCCGGGTCTGTCATTGTCAGATCCATCATTAGAGGATCGGCCGTTGTCAGATCCATCATTAGAGGATCGGCCGTTGTCAGATCCATCATTAGTGGATCGGTCATTGTCAGATCTGTCATCATCAAATATGCTAGCCTTAAACCATCCATGCATGGTCAATGCAGCCGGGTTTGACCAAAACAGCATGTTCTTGGATCGTCCGCGAATTCACAATTTGTTGGAGGGAGCTATGAACTACCCCCTCGTGACGCTTTACGCGGGGGCAGGCTACGGAAAGACGCGGGCTGTGCGCTCCTTTTTGCAGAAATACGACGCACACACGACTTGGATGCAACTCTCAGAAAAAGACAATATGGCAATGCACTTTTGGGAGAATTATACCCACATGGTTTCGCAGACATCGCCGGAAATCGGGGCAAAGCTACATGATACTGGCTTTCCGGAAACAGACGAAGCGTTTTCGAAATATATGGCGTTGCGCCGCAAACTATTGTCCGCATCAAAAAAGATTGTCTTTGTTTACGACGATTTTCATTTGATTCATAACCCGGCAATCCTTCATTTTTTTGAAAAAGCGGTCCATAGCCTTTCCTCAAATGGAATTGCGATACTTCTTTCCCGCACCATACCAGAAATCAACTTAATAGGATTGATGATGCATAACCGCGTTTTTACAGTCAGCGAAGACTCATTTCGCTTTACTGAAGGCGAAATTGCCAAGTATTTTGAACAGCTCGCGCTTTCTGTTGAAAGGCGGGACGTGCAAGAAATATACGAATGCACGCGCGGGTGGGCTTTTGCGGTTAATTTTATTGGGTACGCACTGCGCAACGAAAGAAAATACGAGCGCAAAGCTCTGGAAACAATGAAAGAGAACATCTTCAAGCTCATAAAGACAGAGATATCGCGGTCTGTGTCTAAGCCTTTATGGCGGTACTTGCTACGCATTTCGCTAATCGAAAACCTATCCTCCAGCCTTGTAAAAACACTGGCAAGCGACGAAGCCCTCATATCCGAAATGGAAGCACTTCACACCTTCATCCACTACGACTCCCACTTGGGCATTTACAGGATGCACAATCTGTTTTTGGATTATATCAAGCAATACCAAGATGAATTAACGGGCGAGGAGAAGCGTGATACATATAATAAAGCTGGCAAGTGGCATGAAAGAAACGGTTACCAAGTAGAAGCCCTTTCATATTATGACAAAGCGGGGAATTACAGTGCTGTCGCCGATATTGTTCATTCATTCAGCCTACATGTGCCGAATGACATAGCCAAATACGCGCTGGAAATACTCGATCGCATGCCTAGCGGCATAAAATCGGACAATTCGCTCTTCCCCGCCTTCCCCGCTATGCACCTGAAATTGCTGATGAGCCTAGGACAGTATGACAACGCAGCTAAATTGGCGGAACAATACGTAAAGGAATATGAGGCACAGCCCGAAACCCCGGAAAGAAACCTTGCGCTTGCTAATATATATGGCATATGGGCGGCAATGAAGGTTCTAATGTGCATACGTACCGACAAGTATGATTTTGACAGCCTTTTTGCAAAACAGCGGGAGTACCACGACAGGGCTTCCTATGCCCCCTCCCCTGCGACTGCAACCCCTGCGACTGCAACCCCTGCGACTGCAACCCCTGTGACTGCAACCCCTGCGACTGCAACCCCTGCAACTGCAACCCTTGCAACTACAACTGCCGCCGACACCGCATTTGCTACCGATTATACAACTGCAGTTGCCGCCAACACCGCATTTGCTACCGATTATACAACTGCAGTTGCCGCCAACACCGCAATTGCCACCGATTATACAACTACAACTGCCGCCGCTTCTTATGCAACTGCAACCGCCGCCGCCTCCTATGCAAACCAGTCTTATTTGCCATGTGCGTTGCTCGTCGGAACAAACCGCGCCAATGCGCCAGAAGAGTATATTGAAGCATTAGACAGGGCTATTGCCAAAGCTTCCAGTTTGTATGCCGACGGGCTACAGGTAGCCAGTGAATTGGCAAGGGGCGAGCTTTATTATTACAGGCGGGATATGGATGCCGCCGAGCTGTATTTTAAACAGGCTCTGAACAAAGCCTACGCCAGCAGACAACACGGTGCCGTTAACCGGGCCCTGCAATATCTGATGGATATATCCTTTTGCCGCGTAGACATAAAATCCGCCAACGAAGCGTTGCAGTCAATAGAAGCCTTGCTTGACGAAAAAGAATACGACATCCGCTATGAAGCGTACGATTTGGCTCTGAGCCGCTTTCACTTGTCGCTTGGCCAGCCGGGCAATATCCCCGACTGGCTGAAAGCCCCCTTTTCGCCCAGCAAGTCCCCAATCTTTCTTGAGTACTCAGCAAACCGGGTAAAAGCGCAATACCACTACCAAACAAAACAATACAATTCTCTGCTGGTTTTTCTTAATAGTGTTTTTGACAATGCATGCGATAACCAGCTAGCCCTCTTCGACAAGGTTTTCTTTAAAACGTTGGCAGCCCTTTCGCTTTACCAGCTCAAGAGACAGCCACAAGCTATTGTCGCATTGGCGGAAGCTTATTCGCTTGCCGAGCCAAACAACATCATTACGCCTTTTTACCTGTACGCAAAAGATATGCGCACGCTTTCTGCCGCAGCCCTAAAGCATGAAAACTCCACAGTACCCAAACATTGGCTGGAGAGCATTAACCGCAATGCTTCAGCTCAAGCAAAAAAGCAGTCGCGCATGATATCTATTTACAGGGCAGAAAACAAGCACGATGCGAAAATCAACTTGACAATGCGGGAAGCTGAGATACTGAGTTCTCTTGCACAGGGGCTTTCGCGAGCGGAAATAGCGGCTAGCAAAAGCATTTCAATAAACACCGTAAAAATGGCTGTTAGAATAATTTTTGAAAAACTCGGCGCAAACAACGTGGCTGACGCCGTACGCATCGCAATAAGCAAAAAAATAATCCTGCCCTAACGTGACGTGAGTTTTTCATAGTTTTGTACTATAAACCCCTCTCGGTCTTTGGCTTCGGCGAACGCCCCCGCTTGCGTTTAGGTTTCCTGCGCGAAGTGTAGGCTGGCTCGCATCCTTCCGGAATCTTAAAACCAAATGCCTCGCAAATATCAGCTTGCGCACCAACGAATGGCGTAATCACTTTTGAGCGTTTTGTATGCCTCGCAAATATCAGCTTGCGCACCAACGAATGGCGTAATCACTTTTGAGCGTTTTGTATGCTCGATCAAACGTATCGGTCTCATCTCGTCAAGTATTTCAAACGAAGACGAGAACCAATCATATAGATCGGTACTCGTGGCTAGGCAAATACTCCTCGTCATTGCGAGCAAAGCGAAGCAATCCAGGCACCGAATCAACGGGAAAATACAGCAAAACAGAGATTTCACAGACTAGATTGCTTCGTCGCTACGCTCCTCGCAATGACGAAGAGGGGGTATTTGAATAGATACCGGTACTCTTCCAGCGCTCTTCAGGGGTCGCCAGGTAAAGTTGTGTTTAGCTGGGAATGTGTTATACTATGAACATTATTACAGTCAAATCAACCATTGATGTGAACAAGGAGGGAAATATGATCATGAAAAGCAACAAGAAACGATTAGCCCTTTTTCTTAGTGTTGTTATGGCGGTAACTATGTTTGGAAGCTTCACCCAGACCATGGCGGCGGAAGAGGTATACAAAGGTTTTAAGATGGGCAGATATGTTCTTCAAAAAGACAGTAGTTACAGTATTACGCTGTATTCCGATGGTACTTTTGATGCCGTGCTCGATGCGGTGGTATCAGGCGAATGGATAGCTGGGGAATTCAGCGGCACTAGTGCTGCCGCCATTATGAACTTGCCAGACGACGATGCCATGTCTTTGATCCGTAGTATTTCCGTAGAGTTTGACGACCTTGATACTCTCAGATATATGGAGTATGATGCTATTGCCGATAGTTGGGAAGGATGGTATTTCATTTTTGACGCGTACGTATCAAAACCAGGTTCAAAAACACCGACGCAACCAACACAACCAACCCAGTCCGCGCCTTCGCAAACTCAGACAACACAGCCAACCCAGTCCGCGCAAACTCAGCCATCGCAGTCACCTATTACCTCGCCTACGTCCTCACCTACGTCCTCACCTACGTCTTCACCTACGCCATCGCAGTCATCTAGTTCAAGCGGGACACAGTCAGGGAGTGTTCCGGGCGCGTCCGCTTGGGCGCAGGAACAGGTGGCACAGGCCTTCAGCCTTGGACTTGTTCCTATGGGTATGCGCAATAACTACACATTGCCAATAACACGCTTGGAATTCGCTACATTAGCTGTCCAATTGTATGAGAGTATGAAGGGAACAATCACAGGACGCGTAACATTTTCCGACACAAATGATGAATATGTCCAAAAAGCGGCTTTTATCGGCGTTGTTCAGGGAGTAGGAAACAACCGCTTTGACCCGTCCGGTCAGCTTACCCGCGAACAAGCCGCGACGATGCTCGCCCGATTGTCCGATACTCTCGGTGAACCTTTCCCGGCCAATGCTCCGACGTTCGCCGACAACTCGAGCATGTCGAGTTGGGCGCGCAACGCGGTGGGACGAGTACAGGCAGCCGGTGTCATGCAAGGTACGGGCTACAACCGCTTCGAGCCAATGGGCAGTTACACGCGCGAGCAAAGCATCGCAACGATTGTGAGGACTTATAACACACTAACGGATATCACCCAATCGGATAGCACCCAATCAGATAACACCCTCTCAGACACAGTTGCCCTTGATGCCACGATCCTGCGCGTGACGGAAATCATGACCATGACGGAGACATTCCCCCTTTCTCCTTTTTGTACTGAGGGACTTGCCGAAAGTCTGACCGATGCGGAAAGCGCCGAGTACCTTTCCCTACTCAAAGCCCGGGAGGCGGATGTTATTGCCTTGTCAAACGAGATATACAATTCAGCCGGTCAGTTGAAAGGGCAGTACGACGCTTTGAGCGCGGCGGTGACGCGCTTTATAACGGAAGCGCCAGACATTGATAACCCGACAAGGATGACCGCGTTGACTGCTGATCGGAAAATAGTCGAATCTAATGTGAACCAAGTGCAGGATCAACTTAAGCTGAACGCTTACAAGCGCGGGATCGCGATGGAAATCGCGAGAGAGCCGGGGCAAGACTCGTTCCTGAAATCCAGCTTTGAGTATCAGACGGTCGTGTTTTCAACCACGTATGCTTTGACACTCACAGACAACATCATTTTGCTCATAGCTCAGGGGCTGTATCTGATGGAAACGTATCCCGAAGGCGACACCAACGCGCTGAACTCGGCAATTAACAGCGTGGACGCTCATTCCGACGCCATTTATGATTTGATGGCGAAGATAGGCGGGCTCTTAGCGTTCCTGACGGACTTGGATACGGCGAACGTGGCGTTCGCACGGCATATCCAGGCAGAGTCACTGAAAAAAGATGAACAGGTATTGAAGGTGATGCTGGAAGCCAACGGCAACCACGGGTACGATGCAGATGCTGTCGATTTGTTAATAGATTTCTACGAGTTTAGCATTCAGATAGACAAGGTTATGCTTAATATGATTGACGAGGAACTGGCGGCGGAATCCGAGCGGACCTATGTGGATCGGTTCTTCCAAAACGGCGCGGTTTCTAAAAGCAGTGCGGGTTCTAAAAGCAGTGCGGGTTCGCAAAGTTACGCTGTTTCGCACAACAACGCAGTTACACAAAGCTACGCGGGTTCTAAAAACAATGCGATTTCTCAAAGCTATGCGGCATCTCAAAACAACGCAGGTTCACAAAGCAACGCGGGACTTAGCCCGTTGAGAGGCGGCGTAGTCTACAGCAGCTTGAGTACCCTACCACTGAAAGGTGGCGATGTTTTCGGCGGTCTGAGTTTCCTGCCGTTGAATGTTGACAACGATAATCCGGGACAGATATCAGTCCAACCCAGCCCCAGCCCCAGCCACTGGGATCGCCGCTGGGAACGCGCAAAGAATAGCCTCAAGCAAGATTGGGGCAACTTCCGTACGGGCTTGGTACTCACCAAGAAAGCCGTGTATGAAGGCACTATCGGCAGCGTCAAGCAAGCCGGGCAGGTCACCGTGGATGCGACGCTGATCGCTGCGGACGCGGCGTACGAAGCCATTGGAGATGTGGCGCAGGGTACTTTGGACGCGGCGCGGATCATTGCGGATGCGGCGTCCGAAGCCACCGAAGGAGTTATAAGCGGTGGACTATTCGTGTACGAAAGCGCGCCTGCCGTGATTCCGGCGGTCTTCGGCAACAAGGATGCCAGAGATCGTATTCGCGATAATTGGGATGAATATGGCAGGAGGCTAGATCAAGGGAACAGTTGCCTCGGTCTCGTCAGCAAGACAAGGGATTTGCTTGCGAAACTCCAACCTCCTAAAGAAGACATAGATTTGAATGCTCAATCAGCGTGGGCTATAGCTTATGTAAACGCAAGAATATTTGTTTTGGGTACGGTGGATGATGTTTTGGTGTTGGTGGATGTTAACGCTACCCAAAAAGAAAAAGACTTGGCGTTATTGTCAATGGCAGGAGGCAAGGCGTTAGATAAAGGATTATCGTTAATAAAAGGCACTCCAGCCGCGCAAGCATTAAGAGAATATGCCATTAAATATCTTATGGAGACAATAGATTTAACGGGAAAAGTTTATGAAAAGGATTTGAGTATAATGTCAATACTGTACGATCAATTGGTCAGCGAAGAGCAGCAGAAAATTGACAACGCTGTCATTAGCGCCAGAAACGCTGTCTGTCAGTTGCAAAAGGAACTCAAGTCCCCGCCACCGCAGCAGACACCGCCACCACCGCCACCGCCGCCACAACCAGAACAGACACCACCACCACCGGAGCAGACACCACCACAGCCGCAACAACCGGAGCCCGATCCTGAGCCTGAGCCGCAACAGCCGCAGGCGCCCTCAGCCGCCCTATCGGGGAGGTATCGCCTCCCGGTCGGGTTTGGAGCATATGGGTCTTTGGAGTTTTCCGGCGACCGCGTAACGTTTTGCCATACCATATATAATTGCATAGAGGGCCCATACTCGATCGTGAAACACCCACAAACGCAAGTGGAAGACATTCTCATCACCGACGAAGCCCGCGGCGGCACCGTTCATACGTTTAGATTCAAGCTGTATGACAATGGCAACACGTTATGGCTTGGCGACATGATGTTTGAGAAGGTATAAAATAACGCCGCAATACTCCGTGCCATGCAAGTTATGTCAACGGGGCATTGCGGCAAGAGGTCTAGGCAAGATATTACTGGACAGTTCCTGAGGATGCCATGTGCTGCAAACACTACGAGATGGGGGTTATATCATCACTATGGTTCTATCCTAAGGGGCTGTCCTAAGGGTTTGCCGCAAATCTGGTTCACTAATGAATTCTCGCACCTCTTTTAATTTTCCACACTGTAAGCGCCCTTCGGGGCAACGGTGCTTAACATAACAACTAGGACCATAAAGAGAAAAGAACGCAGAATCTACTTCCCTGAGCTGTATTAACATCGAAATTGCGATATCACGAACCTCCCATTGCGCACGATTGCATGTCCGCAACCTAATAAATCCAAGCAGGCTCCTTGCATTCATAGTAGTCATTAGAAGATCGACTGTATTGCCGCTGAGATAATAATAAATAAGGTCTTGTGGGTATGCGCCCAGATCCTTCATTTTCGCAATTTGCTCATTATTGCGTTGAAAACACTCAAAATACAGCCCTTTTGCTTCTGTATTCAGGGAGTCAGGGACTATAAAGTTTTGCACATTTGCCAAAGCAAGGAGACCGGGAATTATAATAGACTGCATCCTGTGTCGCGTAATATGAGTCAAGCCGGCTAAAGACAAATTATGTATCTCAAACGAAAAATTTGCTTGTTCTAATTCCCTTGCATGTTCATTTTCAATGATTTCTTCGAACAATTTTCTTTTCGCATCGTCATCAAGCGACATATAACTATCAATCGCGCTCTCGTAATCAAGCCCAGCACTCATCATCTTCTTTGCAATTGCCACGCACTTTCCTGGGTTTGGGGAATGGCTTAACAAATTACACGTTGGAGTAACATGGTTGATTCGAGTAAATTTCTTTAGGATACTCATCTGCGCACCGTCTACAGATTTGATTCTTGTATTCCGTTCATTAGTATGTTGCTCAATTAAACTTGATACATATGGCGCTAATTTGTCTAATTGAACTTTGATAGACATGCCTAGATTATACAATTCCCCTATGCTTTTCATGTTGTCCGTAAGCATGGAACTAACAACATGAACTAACTCCCTTGCATTAAGAGTACAGTAGAAATTGCTGTAAAAGCAGTAGGGCAAAACAAAACGCGCATCCTCTTTGTTTATCCCTAAGCGCATTAATTGGTTGTATACTGAAAACAAATAACTCATATGTTCATTGTAGTTTTGTTTCAACGTTGAAAAATGTTCGCTATACGAGAAATCTGGCGTATAGAAGCCTATATCTCCAAAATCTACATACCGTCTCGACTTCACGGTATAGGACGCAAGCCGAAAGCCAATAATAAACTGTTCAACAATAGCGGAAACATTGCTAAAGACTAAAGAAAAAACCGTATGCTCAATAATAGAATCATGCCCAGAAGCTACGACCTTGTTTATGAGGCTTATATTTGACTCTAGGGCATTTGATGTTTCAAAGATTTCTCGAGCCGTGCCTTTCGTTGTCGATACTCTCGCTGACGCAGCACATAGACGTGCTGGATCGGAATTGCATATCACCATTACGTCAGAGTTCATAAGCAACCCTCCGAGCAGACAATCACACTACAACAACCGAAAATTTGAGATGCTTCCCAGTGTTGAATGTGTAGAAATGCATTTGTTATGTCCTCCATTCAAACAAACCTCCGTGGTGTCAGTGGTTTCATTATACACACTATACCAACCAATGGCAAGAATTCGGGCACTGCTGTAAATCTAATTCAAATTCTAATTCAAATTCAAAACAGAATCCAAATTTAAATACAATCCAAATCCAAATCCAATTTAATTGGGTGTAGTTTTATGTAGCATATTGCCGATAAATAAAACGGGAAGTGCAGACAGCTAAGAAACTGTCGAATAAGTTGTTTTGAAACAGTTGCTTATTGTCAAAAATGTATATTATATGCATTTCTGCGGCGGTTATTGTTACTTTAACCCTTTAATAATGGAAGAAGGGAAAGTCTGAATATGAAAATGCTGGTGACAGGCGGTGCCGGGTTTATTGGCTCATGGGTCGTGAAAGGGCTTTTGATGCGCGGGCATGAGGTGGTTGTATTGGACAACCTATCAAACGGGCGCCTTGAGAATATCAAACGTAGCATGGAACTGTACCCCGGGAACCTAACCTTCGTTGAGGGCGATATTAAGGATGTTGGCTTGATGAAATCGTTATTTGAGGAAAATTGCTTTGACATTTGCTTTCACCTAGCCGCAAGCATTAATGTGCAGGACAGTATTGACAACCCTGTGGAAACGTTTGAAAACGACACGGTCGGCGCCTTCAACGTAATGGAGCAATGCCGCAGACATTCGCCAGCGGGGGCAACGGGGACAGAGGGAGCAGAGGGAGTAGCGGGAGTAGATGGGGCAGATGGGGCAGA
>Ga0099364_10015605_pt1 | contig 10010 bp, 6 predicted proteins | sample TergutTh196P3_FD_73070 | JGI IMG/M metagenome (GOLD analysis project Ga0099364, IMG submission 73070) | Microcerotermes parvus P3 segment gut microbial communities from Pointe-Noire, Republic of the Congo - Th196 P3 | ecosystem: Host-associated > Arthropoda: Insects > Digestive system > Gut ...
AGTCATCGCGGCTGAGTACGCAAATATCGCGAGTCCTATATCGCAGCAGCGGGAAAGCCTGTTTCGTTATGCAGGTGAAAACAATCTCGCCTTTTTCGCCCAATGGCAGAACTTTGCCGGTTGCGGGGTCAATCGTCTCCGCAATGAAGTGGTCTTCGTTTATGTGCATTCCTGTCTGTTCAGAGCACTCGAAGGAGACACCGGGTCCTGTGATTTCTGTTAGTCCATAGATATTATATGCCTTTATACCAAGTTTTTCCTCTAACCGCAATCGCATTTCGTTGCTCCAAGCCTCTGCGCCAAATATGCCCGCTTTGAGTTTGATCTGATCACGTAAGCCGGATTCCTCGATTGTTTCCGCGAGAAACTCTGCATATGAGGGTGTGCAGCATAGAATCGTCGTGCCGAGGTCGCACATGAACTGGAGTTGTCTGTCCGTGAAACCTGATGACATTGGGAGCGTGAGGCTGCCGACTTTGTGAGAACCGCCGTTGAGTCCGGGTCCGCCGGTGAATAATCCGTAGCCATACGCAACTTGCACGACGTCGTTGTTTGTGCCATCGGCTGCTGCTATTGCTCTGGCGCAGCAGTCTTCCCATAAATCTATGTCATGTTGCGTATAGAATGCCACGACTCGTTTGCCGGTCGTTCCGCTTGTGGATTGGATTCTGACTGCATCTTGTACCGGGACGGCAAGCAGTCCGTTTGGATATGCCTCGCGAAGGTCGTCTTTTGAGAGAAATGGCAGTTTGTAAAGGTCCTCGATGGATTGTATGTCGTCCGGGGTAACTCCTTGTTTGTCCATAAGGTTTTTATAATATGGAACGTTCTTGTAGACATGCTTTACTTGGTTTACAAGTCGTTCGTTTTGGAGATTTATCATGCTATCGCGTGACATGCATTCTATCTCTTTTTGATAATAGTGTTGCACTGAAATATGTCCTTTCATTATTTATTATATATTGTATGAGCCGGCGTCCTCGACAACCACTGAAAAAGTGTCATTCTGAGCTTTAGCGAAGAATCTTTCTCTAAAAGGCTCTACCGTACCAATGGTTAAGATCCTTCACTGCGTTCAGAATGACATACCTTGGAGGTTTTTCAATAGTATTATTATGAGCCTACGCCTAGGTTGAATGCTTTCCTGTTCATATCCAGGAATCTGGTTGGAACCGTCTCCTCGAGCGCTTTTACCCACGCTTCGATCGGAAACGGGAAATATTTCGATAGCCTTCCCATGAGTACAATATTGACAGCTTTTGAAGAACCAGCCTCTTCCGCTAGAGAGAGCGCATCGATTGCATCGACCTTTATGCCCTGCGACAGCATCTTTTCAACAAGGTTTTCAGGATACTCCATTGCTCCGATTATGACAGGCATGGGGTCGATCTTCTGAGTGTTTGTGATGAGACTGCCTTCGGGAGCGAGATAACTCACCCATCGCGCCGCTTCCAGCAGCTCAAACGAGACGATGATATCTGCTTGCCCTTTGTCTATGACAGGGGAGTAGACTTTGTCCCCATATCTGACATATGTGACAACGGACCCTCCGCGTTGGCTCATCCCATGAACCTCAGAGACCTTTACGTCATATCCCTCATTCATCAGCAGACATCCGAGCAGCTTACTGGCAAGCAAGCTGCCTTGTCCGCCCACTCCGACGATCATTATATTTTGTGTATCCATATGGTTACCTCAATTCTAAACGGTCAAAGCGCCGAATTTGCATAACTGCGTACAAACGCCGCAGCCAACGCAAAGCGTCGGGTTTATGCATGATTTCTTGTCTTTCATGCTAATCGCAGGACAGCCAATCCTCATGCAAGCCTTACAACCTACGCATTTGTCGGCATCAGTCTCAAGCGGAGGATTTAGTTTTACGGATTTTAGCAATGCGCATGGTCTTCTCGAGATTATGACTGAAGCTCCCGCCTGATCCATTTCTTCGTTTAGGGCATTGCGGCACTCATCCAGTTTGTATGGGTCGATAACCCTGACACGCGGAATGCCAATGGATTTGCATAGCGATTCAAGGTCGATTTTCCCGGCAGGCTCTCCCTTTATGTTATATCCGGTTGTGGGATTGTCTTGATGGCCAGTCATACCTGTTATTGAGTTATCGAGTATTATGACTGTTGAATCCGATCCATTATACGCAATGTCGATAAGCCCATTGATGCCTGTGTGAGCGAATGTCGAATCGCCGATGACCGCAACGCTGTTTTTGCCCCCGGCACGATTAAACCCATGTAAACCGGAAATGGATGCTCCCATGCATACTGTCGTGTCCATAGCTGACAGGGGAGCGGTAGCGCCTAGAGTGTAGCATCCTATGTCGCCAAGCACGGTCGCTTTTTTTTCGTGCAATGCATAGAAGAGACCGCGATGGGGGCAACCGGCACACATAACGGGAGGTCGCGATGGAATGATATCATCCGGTGATTTCCCCTCGCTAATATCAATGCCCATTTTTTCTGCAATTAGGTTTTGCGAGAACTCGTCAATCATCGGAAAAAGCTCTTTACCAATGACTGATAGACCGAGGCTTTTGCAATGATTTTCGATTATGCTGTCAAGCTCTTCGACTACGACCAGCTTTTTAACGCTTGCTGCGAAGTCGAGGATTAGTTTTTCGGGAAGGGGATTTACAAGACCGAGTTTGAGTACGCTGACGCTGTCTCCAAATACTTCCTTTACATATTGATAAGAGACTCCGGAAGTGATGATGCCAATATCGGGACTGTTATTTTCGACTTTATTGAGAAAAGTGTCCTCTGCCAATGCTGTTAGAGTGCGTGTCCTTTCTTCGACGAGTGGATGACGCACTTTCGCATTTCCGGGCATCATTACATATTTGGAGATGTTTTTTTCGTATGGAATCGGCATCGGTTCTAAGCGGTCCGATATTTCCACTATGCTTTGTGAGTGTGCTACACGTGTAGCGGTGCGTATTATAACAGGGGTATCAAACTGTTCCGACATTTCATAGGCATATTTTGTATACTCAAGGCACTCTGCTGAGTCAGCAGGCTCCAGCATCGGGACTTTTGCCGCTATTGCATAATGGCGGGAGTCCTGCTCGTTTTGAGATGAGTGCATGCCCGGGTCGTCAGCTACAACAATGACAAGCCCTGCGTTTATTCCTGTGTATGAGAGTGTAAATAATGGGTCGGCTGCGACATTTAACCCAACGTGTTTCATACCTGTGAAACTCCGTTTACCGGCAAGCGACGCGCCAAAGGCTACCTCCATAGCCACCTTCTCATTGGGAGCCCATTCTGCATATATCTCGTCATATTCTGAGACTGTCTGCGTGATTTCCGTGCTGGGCGTTCCCGGATAACTTGAAGCGACAGCACACCCGGCTTCGTATAAACCGCGCGCGATTGCCGCATTACCTAACAATAGTTGTTTCATTGTTTGATACCCTCTACTCTCTCGTTTGTGTCGAAACGATGGCATCAGCACCGTAAGTGTGTCTAAGGTTTGGTTTCTCTATTTTCCCCGTGGCATTACGAGGAACATTCGCAAATATGACCTTATGCGGTCTTTTATATCTTGGCAGGCTTAGACAGAACTGATTGACGCTGTCCTCTGTGCAGGAATGCCCTGCTTTGACTTCGATTATTGCTGCTGATATTTCGCCAAGGCGTTTATCAGGCAAGCCGATGACTGCAACGTCCTTGATGTCAGGATGGGAAGACAGGAAATTCTCTATCTGCACGGGGTATATGTTTTCTCCGCCTGTTATGATGACGTCTTTTTTTCTATCGACAAGGAAGATAAACCCGTCTTCGTCTTCTTCTGCCATGTCTCCCGTAAGCAACCAACCATCTTTGAGAACCTCATCGGTCGCTTTCGGGTCGTTGTAGTAGCAGTCCATGACTCCGGGGCCTTGTACGCATAACTCTCCGACTTTTCCTCGCTCGACTATTTCTCCCGTCTCATCGATTATCTTGACTTTCCACCCAAAACCGGGTACGCCGATCGCACCGACTTTGTGTATGTTCTCAACACCAAGATGAACGCAACCGGGGCCGATTGATTCGCTGAGTCCATAATTCGTGTCGTATGCATGATCAGGGAAATACTCTTTCCATCGTTTAATCAGGCTTTGCGGCACAGGTTGAGCCCCGATATGCATAAGGCGCCATTGACTAAGCTCATAATCTTCGAGTTTTTCTTCTCCGGAGTCCAGGGCTTGAAGGACATCCTGCGCCCATGGCACCAGCAACCAGACAATCGAGCATTTCTCCGATGAAACCGCATCAAGTATGTATTTTGGCTCTGTACCTTTTAGTAGCACTGACTTTGCACCCACGAGGAAACTGCCAAACCAGTGCATTTTTGCGCCGGTGTGATATAGCGGCGGTATGCATAGGAATATGTCGTCTCGTGTCTGTCCATGGTGTGCCTGTTCGACAAGGCATGAGTGCATCAGGCTTCTGTGTTTGTGGAGTATGGCTTTTGGGAATCCCGTTGTCCCCGAAGAGAAGTATATTGCAGCATAGTCGTCATCGTCGAGAATAATCTCCGGTGATGAGCTTGAGCAGTCTGCTGTCAATTCTGTGTAGTCCTCTGCGAATGTGGGACACTCACCATTGCCATAAAACATCAGCATTCTGTTTCCGTTTATGGAAGATGCGATTTCTTCGATGCGTCCGATGAATTCCGGTCCGAAAACCAATACATCGACTTCGGCAAGTTTCACGCAATATTCGATTTCATCAGGAGCATATCTAAAGTTAAGCGGAACTGCGAGGGCTCCCGTTTTGAGTATTCCGAAATATATAGGCAGCCATTCAAGGCAGTTCATTAGCAGTATTGCAACTTTGTCGCCTTTTTTTATTCCCCTGCTCAGTAGCAGGTTTGCGAATCTGTTTGATTTTTCATTGAATATGTCCCATGTGATCTCTCGGCGGTAATAGGGTGCTCTAGCCGGTTCTATCAGGCTATATTCCTTCCAGGTTACACGTCTTTTTTCTTGTCTGTCGGGGTTGATCTCAATCAGACACACGTCGTTTCCAAATTGTTGGCAGTTTTTTTCCAGTATTTCCGTTATTGGCATTTGTTTCACCCTTTACCTATTCGCTTTAGTGCTTTAAAGTCCTGAATTTGCACAGTCTGTTCGCATACTAGCAGAAAAATCCGGCCTTGTCAATCAGATAAATGAGATTTATTGTAAATTACAAATAAAAACATGAAAATTCGGAATTCGGAATAAAAAGTGCCGCAATACCCCTCGTCTCCGTCATTGCGAGGAGTCCGTAGGCGACGTGGCAATCCATTACTCAAATTCGGAATTCGGAATTCGGAATAAGAGTGCCGCAATACCCCTCGTCTCCGTCATTGTGAGGAGCCGTAGGTGACGCGGCAATCCATATTGTTCATTTCTATAATGTCAAAGATATTCCAAATACTATTGTAATAATGAATGATTTTAGGAAAAACAATCTGTCTACCCTATAGAGCTATCGCCATACCATACGGCTCGCTCAACGAAAGCCTGTTGGCATCATCAAGAACAACCCACAGGTTCCTATATGTCATCGGACGCGGAATTTTTGATTCGCCGTAACCATCGGTGAAATAAATCAATAACGCGTCTCGATAGTATCTATTATTGTTGATATATTCAATCACCGGTGTAAACTTCGTTCCACCTCTACCTTTGACTTTTGTTTTTATATCATGGGCTGTTCTCGCTTTATAAACACGCTGCACTTTGGCATCGCATTCAATCACAGTAATATCATGTTTGCGTTTCGCTAATATCGTAAATATTTCATTGAAAATGTCCGCTACTTCCTTATTGGAAACAGAACCTGATGTATCAATAGCTACAACGATTTTTAGAATTTTATCATCCATTCTGCCAGGTAAATCAAAGCGTTCAGGTTGTCGGCGATTCAACCTCGTGCGAGTCTTTCGGCTGTTCGCAGATATAGTTCCGAAATATTTTTTCAAGAGTTCTTGCCATTTGATAACAGGCGGACGATTGATAATCTCCACTTGGCTTAAAAACGAAGCAGGTATTAACCCCCTAATCTCATCATTCATCATATCTACTGCGGAGTTCAACAATTCACGCACCGTTGCGACCGCATCCTCCGCGTCTTCACCAGCTTGCCAATCATGGTCATTTAATATGCCATACCTTTGGGAGGTAATAAGGGTATCTTCGTTATCGCTGTCATGGCCGGAGGCTTCGTTTTCCGTATCACCCAATCCGCTAAACTGCGACATCAGTATCTGTCCATATTGGGTTTCCTCATCTTTTTTATCTTTAATCAAATTATAATAATAAAGGAAATTCTCCAATGATTCGATGTGTATCAAAGCAAATACTTCTTTCAAGGTCTCGGAAGTAATTAGTCCGTTTGGCGCAGTCATAAACGTGAGTTTATTCATGCTTGCTTCATGATTCAAACGGTCGTTTACAGAAGCGTCCATCGCAAGATTCAATTTTTCGTGAATATCAAGATTATGTTCCGGGTTTAATCTAATCATTTCCGTTGGATGGTTCAGCACAATATGGTCTATTTCGTGACAAATGACATATATGATTTCATTCAAAGAGAGTTTACATAGGAGCAAAGGGTTAGACTCAAGTACCGCAGGAAATGTATTTAACCGAATACCAGCCATGCAATCCGCGTAAAACATAACGCGAAAAGTCATGTTCATAAATATATAGCCATAATAGCTGTCACGCATTGAGATAAGAAACAACTTGATAAGTTCCAACAGGTCAAGGAAATCCCTTTCTATCTCATGCATAATGAAAGCTGTGTTTGTGTCTCCTGTTTCAACGGCTTTTATGTTATCTTTTATCCTCAATAGTATATCAACAATATCGTTATCCACTACGAGTTCCCCTCAATCAGCTTTCGCGTCTTTTCAGATAAATCCAGTATTTCTATCAAGTCGCTTTCAAATATCTCAAACAACAGTTCAATTAAAATATTGCCGTCATCGGTTGTAGCGGATGCCATGTTTTGTGCGAACAACAGCCGCGTGGAGGAGTCCAGGGATTTAATAAACATGGAAAGCTGCTTTTTTACAATATCGAACCGCGCTTTTTGCAAGATTACAAACTCGATATTTTCTTTTAAGTGCGCAAGCATCAAGTCGCAGGTTTGCGCTTTTTTCGCAGCTGACATCTTTTGTATTGAGTCTGATAACTTGCTTAAGTTTTCATCATCCGCAAAAATCTCTTCCGGCATTAGCGCTCTTGATTGAGAAACCATACTAGCAAAGAACATGGTGGCAACGCTTGAACCTAGCTTTGCAGTAATAAGGTTTCGCATATCACGCTCAACGGTTTTGGCTTCGTTCTCTTTGTCTGTGAAGAATCTTTGCAGAAGCGGCTCGCTCCTAAGCAAAGTATCCACCATATCCCAGCCGCGAGGGGAAGGAGTGGGCTTTTCCTCATCATCAAGGTCTTTGGAATCTGAAGACAAGGTTTTCGGGTTTTCCTTAATGAACGTCAGTATCTCCGGTATAAGTCCGGCATGCTTACCGTATTTCAACCATTCAGAAGCATTGTCGCCCACTTTAATCTTAATGAATCTGTCGAGCTGCGCCGGATCCATTTCATTTGTGGCGTAGATACTATTCTGAGTACTAGGGTTCATCGCACCTACAAAGAACACCCACCATGGGAAACGATAACCATTGACGCTTCTTGTCAGCAGGATGTTCATAAGTTCTTTGTACACAGAGTTTTCCGTTCTGTTGATTTCGTCGATAAACAAAATGACTGGTTTAACTGCGCCATCGCAGATTAAACGGGTTTTATCGCCGGCGGACAAGTCTTCTATGGCGTAACAGTTCTCGTCACCATGCAGGGCTGTGTCTAAAGGGAGTTGGCGTCCGTCTTTCTCGAATATTCGCCGTTGCTCGTTCTGTATGCGTTCAACGGCGTAATAGGGCAAGAAGCGAAACTTGCTATTCCCTGCATCGTCCTTATACTGATAGGGCAAGCCGGTGATCTCTCCTTCTTTTAACGTGCCACCTTCAATTGTAATGCAAACTCCGCCCAACTCGGCGGCTATGCTCTTAACCATTTGGGATTTACCAATTCCGTGCTTGCCGGAAACAAGCGGCGTAAGGGCAAGATCGGCTTTCTCCGAAACCAAGTTAGCCAGCATAACCCTCTTTACCAGACGCTTCGCTTCATTAATGTGTATCACACGTTCACCCCTTTCAGCCGAAGGAATACATCCAGTTCCTTTGATCGGTTTTCTTTTTTTCGCCATGCGTTCTTGCCTTTATCCAATACAGTCAATGTATCAAGCTGTGAGAAATGTTTAATATAAAACTTCTCCGAAAACTGCTGATGACGGGCTACTTTGTTAAGGTTCAACACACCGAAGTATTTTTCTAGAAATGCTTCACTGAGTTGCTTGACAGTTAAAAGAATATCCATTTCTGTTATATCAAAGAAAGCGAAATAATCGTCAATAAAACTTTCTGTGAGAGCGTTTTCTTGGTTGATATATTCCTTAAAATCGGATTTATGCGTCTTGAGCTTTCGCATTGCAATGATGTGATGCCGGATGCGCTCCGTATCATTTAATTCATCTGATGGTGACACTACCCCTTCCGGCATTAGCGTATTTAAGCCTACTAATAGCGTACCATTGGTGCTTTCTGTACGCATGACCGGTTTGACCTCCGGTGTGGGTATAGGAAAATTCTCTGATAACCGTCTACGGATTAACTGGATTTCCTCCCGACATTCCCGCACATACACGTCATCGTAATCACCAGCCGTAAGCTCATCTTCATAAAAATCCAAATCTTCAAGGTACAGTTTATTCTCTTGATTTTTGAGCGTATTTAAGATGTCCATGTTCCCACACCTCACATAACCGGTTTATGCAAATCATTTATTAACTGCTTGATATACCCGACTTTATCACCGAATAATTCCATTATGTCTACATCGCAGAAGGGACTTGTGTTTTGAAGGGTCATAAAGGTAACATCGCCGTTTTCTCGTGTGTAGCCGATGATTTGGTTCATATAGTTAAGCTGCGCGTCATCGAGAACAGAGCTGTTCAAAAACGCGCCAAATTTATTTTCGATAGCCGCGTCATCAATTCCGACATGAATACGCAAGAACGGTAGCAGTTTATGACTGCCGGCCCATATCGCGTAATCGGCGGCTGTACCCAGCTTGACCATGAATACGTTATCCAACTCAGCTTTTTCTGTGTCGGTCAGTTCGTCTAAATTGCGGAGTTTCATAAGCACCGGGTTCTTTGAGGCATCAATATAATCTTGTACTTTTTCCTGATAAGTCTTTTCCTTTGTGAACTGCTCGGTGCCCTCACCTGTGATAAGCATATCAGCGAAATCTACGACATAAAACTCTTTTTCGTCGGGTATATAAGCCATTAGTTCTCGCAACTCTTTGCGGATAGATTCCGCCCGCTCAAAAGAGAAATTATCCATCAGGTATTTTCCATCAATCATGGAGACAATCAACTGCTCCTTACGCATGACATCGGGTATAGTTTTCAGTTTCAGTAGCGCGTTCATCATCTTTGTAAGCAGATTTAACACATTATAGAATCCACTTCTTATCTTGCGTACATCTTTAGAAGCGGCTTCGCGCTGTTTATATTCGTCCTGAATTGTAAACATCAGTAAATCAAAATTCTTTGCCTTAACAGGCGAACTATCAGGCGGTATAAGGGGTAGAATATGCTCTTTTATTTCTTCACAGCGGTTTTCGGTGAGGTTGTCCCACAACTCTGCTGTACGGTATTTGTTGACGATTGCTATGTGATATTGAACTTCAATGTCATCGTTTTGCAGGGATTGGACTTCGCTAATGAAACTATCACGCAGCGCATCACGATATGTCGTATCAAAAGCATTCAGCACCCAACTCTGTTGTAACTGGTACAGAATACTCAGTTTACGTTGATTTAACAGTATCGACTGTGGGGTAACATTCCATGATTTGCCAGATATATCGGTAGCGCCCATATTCGACC
>Ga0099364_10015606_pt1 | contig 10010 bp, 8 predicted proteins | sample TergutTh196P3_FD_73070 | JGI IMG/M metagenome (GOLD analysis project Ga0099364, IMG submission 73070) | Microcerotermes parvus P3 segment gut microbial communities from Pointe-Noire, Republic of the Congo - Th196 P3 | ecosystem: Host-associated > Arthropoda: Insects > Digestive system > Gut ...
TTCGTACTGGCTGGTCTTCCGTCTGGTACGGGTTTTCGTGAGTGGCCGGGTCTGCAGACCCGGCCACTCACGAAAACCCGTACCAGACCTCGGCCCCCGCTGGGGCTGACGGGTCGGGTCGTCCGGTCGATCCCGACTACAGTGCTGGTGTGCTTCCGGGTGATGCGTTGTCACAGTGGCTACAGCAGCAGCACACCTCGGTGGTCCGCGGTTCGGTGGTCTGCCTGGCCCCCTCGGGTCTGCCGCAGGTCTCCAGCACGCTGGACTCGCACCCGGTCCAGGTTCTGCTGCCGGTGCTGCGCGGCGGGCAGGCAGCCGTCGCCCGGGCGGTGGTCTACGGCACCGACACTCCCGAGCTGGCCCTGCGGGTCCAGGCCGTCTCGTCCCAGGCCGAACGCGTCCGGCAGATGGAACGTCTGGTGACCATGCTCACCGTGGCCGAGGCCACCCGCGCCGACCCGGCCCGCTACCCGGCGGTGCTGCCGGTGCTGGAGTCGTTCGTCGTCACCCTGCCCGGGAACCAGCTGCAGATGCCCGACCCCACCGACCAGTACGAGCTGTGGTGCGACGTCATGCCGTGGTGCCGCACCAGCCTGACCCACTCCCGCCACGACGTTCTGGCCGCCGGGCCGTCGACGGCGGTCGCCCGGCTGCTGCCCCTGGTACGCACCGTGCAGGCAGTGCACGAGCACCTGAACGTCGTGCACCGCGACATCACCCCGAACAACGTCCTGCTCGACTCCGCAGTCCGTACTCCGGCGCGGCTGCTGCTGGCCGACTGGGGTATCGCGCACACCGTGACTGCCGGGCAGACCTCCACCCGCACCGAGCTGGTCGGCAACCGCGGGTTCTCCCTGCCGCCGGAGATGCTGGTCGGCAATCAGGCCGTCGGCCTCTACACCGACGCCTGGTACCTCGGTTCGCTGCTGGTCTGGTTGTTCACCGGTCAGCCACCCGGCCCGCAGCACGGCGCCGACCTGCTGCCCGGCGGGCTGCCCGGCGGTCGAGCCGGTGCCGAGCTGGACCAGGTGGTCCGCGGTCTGTGCGCCGTCGACCCAGGTCAGCGTATACCGGTGGCCGAAGCCGCACACCGGCTGGACCGGCTGCAGCACGCCGGACCGACCGACTGGGGACCGCCTACAGCCCCAGCCCGGCAACCCAGCCTCACGACGCTCGTGGACAGCCCAGCCAGCCCACCCCAGACCACCCGACCGCGGCGCCGCGCCTGGTGGCCAGTCGGGGTAGCGGTCGGCCTCGTGGTGGTCGCTGCGGTGGTCATGACGGTGTGGCGCATCACCCATCCCGCACCGGACGCCGCAGACGTCGCCGCGCCCTCCGCCAGCCCGTCGTGCTGGGACGACATGCCAGCCGGACGCTGTCCCGATATCGACCCGACAGAGCTCTTGGGCGCGTTCCCGGTCAAGCCCGAGGTGGAACCGCCGGACTGCGAGGAGTTGGACGTCGACTACGAGGCTGACCCAGACGATCCCACCCCCAGCTGGCTGCTTTCGTGCAACTGGACGCAGGAGACGGGAGACGAAAGCGTGGCGCTGTCCTTGTGGTGGCACCGAGACAGTGAGGCGGTAGCCGAGCACTATCGCATCCACGACATGTACGAGAACGCTGCAGCCGCACCACCGTTCCCCGACGGTCCGGACGGGCCGGTGTATTTCAGGCCGCAGGCGCCGGAAAACTTTCGTACGTCCGACTATGATGTTTCCGCCGCGTACTGCTACGCCGAGCTGCCGGTCTGCATGGAAACCTGGGGCGAGCCGGACATGATCGCACAGACCCTGACCCGCTTCACCAGCCTGACCAACCGCGAGGCCCGCGGGCTGGCCGCGGCCTACTCGGGCAGCCGGCAGTCGAGCGGACCGGTCGCCCAGGAGTCCGGAACCCCTGACCGCGGCACCATCGATATCGACCGGTGGGTTGATGAGTACGTGGCTGCGGCCGATCAGATCACGACGGGGCACATCGTCGTCGTCCAAGAGATTGTCACCGGCGGCTGGACGGGAACCAGCCGCCTGGAGGTCGACATGAGCGGCACCGACCGGTACTGCGCAGTGGAGACTCGAGGCATGTCAGTGGTTGTGGTTATTGTCGACGACACCGCCTATGTCCTCCGGGCAGGGTCCGACTGGGAGGAGATGCCCCGCCGTCTGCTGAGCACCCGAGAGATCCACCTGAACCCGGCCGCGACTGTCGCACTGCAACGGACAGCCATCACCAAGGTCGAGCGGGTCGGCAGCGAAGAGGTCGGCGGCGTCCAGACCGACCACTATGTCATCACCTACGACACGGCTAAAAGAACCGATGTACTTTTCGATATTTCCAGAGATACTATCTTGATGGGTGACACCATAACGGCCGACGTCTGGCTGGACGCACAGATGCGGCCGATCAGGTACCGCTCCACCCTCATGATGAGGAAGGACATGGCCTCGGGCAGGGTGGTCCAAGAAGCGGTCTACTCCGACTACGGCAAACCCGTCACCATCGAAGCACCCATCTAGGGGACTGGACATCCCGTTGCGAAACGCGAAACGACCGTCAGTCGCCGAAGGGGCCGACCCGGACCACCGAGCGCGGACGGGAGGCCAGGTCGGCCGCCAGGTCCTGGACCTGGGCGGCGGTGACCGCGCGGACGCGTTCTAGGGACTCGTCCACGCTGAGCAGCTCGCCGGTGACCAGCTCGGCCTTGCCCAGACGGGTCATCCGGGAACCGGAGTCTTCCAGGCCCAGCACCAGTCCGCCAGACAGCTGGCCGACGGCCCGGGCCAGCTCCGTAGCGGGCATCGGCTCCTCGGCCATCCGCTGCCACTGGGCGACCAGCAGCGCCGTGACCTCGTCGACCTTGGCCGGGGTGCACCCGGCGTAGAGGCCGAACAGGCCGGCGTCGGCGTGACCGGCGGCGAACGAATAGGTCGAGTAGGCCAGGCCGCGCTTCTCCCTGATCTCCTGGAACAGCCGTGACGACATGCCACCGCCGAGTGCGGTGTTGAGCACCAGCAGCGCGAACCGTCGTTCGTCGGTCGCGGTCAGCCCGGTCCCCCCGACGACGACGTTGGCCTGCTCGGTCGGGCGGCGGAGCGTCAGCTCGGTGCCGTGCTTCGGCAGTCTGGTGGTCGCCGCAGTGTCCCGGCGCGGCGCCGGGGCCTGGTCGGGGTCGCAGTGCCACCCGCCGACGGTCAGGGCCCGGCCGACCTGGTCGACCAGGACGTCGTGGTCCACCCCACCGGCCGCGGTGACGACGAGCGTGTCGGGGCGGTAGTGGTCGCGGTAGTGCGCGACGACGGCGTCGCGCGGCACGGCCCGGATGGTCGCCGGGGTGCCGCCGATGGGCCGACCCAGCGGGTGGTGGCCGAGCACGGCGGTGGCGAACTGTTCGTGGACGACGTCGGACGGGTCGTCGTCGTTCATCGCGAGCTCTTCGAGGATCACCCCGCGCTCGAGCTCGAACTCAGGTGCGGCGATGGTGGCGCGGGTCACCATATCGGTGATGACCTCGGTGGCCATGGTCAGGTCGCTGTCCAGCACCCGGGCGTAGTAGCAGGTGTACTCCTTGCCGGTGGCGGCGTTGGCCTCCCCGCCGACAGCGTCGAACGACTCGGCGATCTGCTGGGCGGTGCGGGTCGTGGTGCCTTTGAACAGCAGGTGCTCCAGGAAGTGCGTCGACCCGTGGTGACCGTCTTCCTCGTCGCGGGATCCGACGCCGACCCACGCCCCGACGCTGACCGAACGCATCCCGGGGACCTGTTCGGTGAGCACCCGCACCCCGCCGGGCAGCACCGAGCGGCGCACCAGGGTCGGGGCGGAAACCAGGCTCGTCGCACCCGGCTGACCGGGTGCGACGAGCGGTAGGTCCAGCGGCACGTCAGGCGTCAGCGGGTGCGTCGGCTGCCGCGTCGGCCTCGGAGGCAGCCTCGGCCGGCTTGGCGTCCTCGTCCGTGACCGCGACGAGCGAGAGCTTGCCGCGCGGGTCGATCTCGCCGATCTCGACCTGGACCTTCTGGCCGATGCTGAGCACGTCGTCGACGTTCTCGACCCGCTTGCCGCCGATGAGCTTGCGGATCTGGGAGACGTGCAGCAGCCCGTCCTTGCCCGGCGACAGCGAGACGAAGGCACCGAAGGTCGTGGTCTTCACGACGGTCCCGACGAACCGTTCGCCAACTTCCGGCATGTGCGGGTTGGCGATGGCGTTGATCGCAGCCCGCGCCGCCTCGGCCGACGGGCCGTCGGTGGCGCCGATGTACACCGTGCCGTCGTCCTCGATGGTGATATCGGCCCCGGTCTCTTCCTGGATCTGGTTGATCATCTTGCCCTTGGGGCCGATGACCTCGCCGATCTTGTCCACCGGCACCCGCACCGAGATGACGCGCGGCGCGAACGGGCTGAGCTCGTCGGGCGTGTCGATGGCCTCGGCGATGACGTCGAGGATGGCCAGCCGGGCCTCCTTGGCCTGGGTCAGCGCCCCGGCCAGCACCGAGGCGGGAATACCGTCGAGCTTGGTGTCCAGCTGGATCGCGGTGACGAAGTCCCGCGTCCCGGCGACCTTGAAGTCCATATCACCGAAAGCGTCCTCGGCCCCGAGGATATCGGTCAGCGCCGCGTACCGGGTCTGGCCGTCCACGGTGTCGGAGACCAGGCCCATCGCGATGCCCGCCACCGGGGCGCGCAGCGGCACACCGGCGTTGAGCAGCGACAGCGTCGAAGCGCACACCGACCCCATGGACGTGGAACCGTTGGACCCCAGCGCCTCGGAAACCTGACGGATGGCGTACGGGAAGTCCTCGCGGGACGGCAGCACCGGCACCAGGGCCCGTTCGGCCAGCGCGCCGTGGCCGATCTCGCGGCGCTTCGGTGACCCGACCCGACCGGTCTCACCGGTGGAGTACGGCGGGAAGTTGTAGTGGTGCATGTACCGCTTGCGGTCGACCGGCGACAGCGTGTCCAGCTGCTGCTCCATGCGCAGCATGTTCAGCGTGGTCACGCCCATGATCTGGGTCTCGCCGCGCTCGAAGATGGCCGAGCCGTGGGCCCGGGGCAGCACCTCGACCTCGGCGGAAAGAGTGCGGATATCGCGCAGCCCCCGTCCGTCGATGCGGAACCCGTCGGTCAGGATGCGCTGCCGGATGAGCTTCTTCTGCACCGCCCGGTAGGCGGCGGAGATCTCCTTGTCGCGGCCTTCGAAAGCCCCGGCGTCGGAAGCGGTCAGCTCGCTCAGTATCTCGGTCTTGATGGCGTCCAGCCGGGCCTCGCGGTCCTGCTTGTCGGCGATGGACAGGGCCTCGCCCAGCCGTCCGGCGGCCGCCTGCTCGACGGCGTCGAGGGCGTCCGGCTGGTAGTCGGGGAACAGCGGGAGCTCCCGGGTCTGGTTGGCGGCCTTGGCCGCGACCTGGGCCTGCGCTTCGCACAGCACCCGCAGGAACGGCTTGGCGGCCTCCAGTCCGGCGGCGACGACGTCCTCGGTGGGCTTGGTGCCACCGGCCAGCAGCAGGTTCCAGGTGTTGTCCGGGGCCTCGGCCTCGATCATGGCGATGGCTACGTCGCTGCCACCGTCGGCGGTGGTGACCACCCGCCCGGCGACGACCATGTCGAACGTCGCCCGCTCGCGTTGCGAGTAGCGCGGGAAGGCCACCCACTGCCCGTCGACCAGGGCGATCCGGGTCGCGGCGACCGGACCGGAGAAGGGCAGGCCGGACAGCTGGGTGGAGATCGACGCGGCGTTGATGGCCAGCACGTCGTAGGCGTCGTCGGGGTGCACCGACAGCACGGTGACCACGACCTGCACCTCGTTGCGCACCCCTTTGACGAACAACGGCCGCAGCGGCCGGTCGATGAGCCGGCAGGCCAGGATCGCCTCGGTGGACGGGCGACCTTCCCGGCGGAAGAACGAGCCGGGGATCTTGCCCGCGGCGTAAGCCCGCTCTTCGACGTCCACGGTCAGCGGGAAGAAGTCGAACTGGTCCTTGGGGTGCTTGCCGACCGTGGTGGCCGACAGCAGCATGGTGTCCTCGTCGAGGTAGGCGACGGCCGACCCGGCGGCCTGCCTGGCCAGACGGCCGGTCTCGAAGCGGACGGTACGGGTGCCGAAGCGGCCGTTGTCGATGACGGCTTCAGCGAACTGGATCTCGGGACCCTCCACGGGTGCCTCCTGTGGTGTCGAAGCGCCGACCGGGATACGACCCGGCGGTCTTCGATCGAGGCCCGCCGCGGCTGGTGCACATCTGGTGCGACCAGGCTCGGAGAGCCACTACCGAGGACCGGACGAGCGCGGCCGACGCGGTGGTGTGTGTAGTTGTCCGGGAACGCCCTGCTTCCCTGCCCAGGCGATCCCGATGTGGACCAGCCCGGGCCCGCGCTTGCGCTGGGTCCGGGCTGGTGGGGGTCAGCGACGAAGACCGAGTCGCTCCACGATGGAGCGGTACCGCTCGATGTCGATCTTCTGCAGGTAACCGAGCAACCGGCGACGCCGCCCGACCAGCAGCAGCAGCCCGCGCTGGGAGTGGTAGTCGTGCTTGTGCACCTTCATGTGCTCGGTCAGGTCCCTGATCCGCTGGGTCAGCAGCGCGATCTGGACCTCCGGAGAACCGGTGTCGCCCTCGCGCGTGGCGTACGTCGTCATGATCGTCTGCTTGGTGGCAGTGTCGAGCGGCACGGCTCTCCTTCTGGGTTCTCGTTGCGCGGTGCACCGGGGCACGTCCACCCGGGCTCTCTCGTTCCGCGGCCGTCCTGACGGCAGAGGCCACCCTACCAGGACCAGCCAAGAGCGCCCGCACACGCCGGTCGGCGGCGTGTCCGTCAGCGATGTCGGGGGGACGAAACCGACGGTCGTCTCCGACGAGAAAACCCAGCGGGTCGGGCGACGAAGTCCCGCGGGCCGCGGGAACGCAGTGCCTGGCACGCCTCGGTGCGGATCCGGGTCGACCGGACGCTACCTGGGCGCCTTGATGGTGACAGGCTTGCCGTAGTCCGAGTAGACCGCGTCCGACGTCACCTTGCCCGTGATACCTGCTGCCTCCACCTTGATGGTGGACTTGTACCGCATCGTCTGCATCTTGTCGTCCAGCCAGACGTCGGCTGTGACTGTGCCACCCTGGATCACACCGTCCATGGACTGGGCGTCCAGTATCTCGTTCATCTTGGCCACGTCGTAGGTGATGACGTAGTGGTCGGTCGGGACACCGCCGACCTTCTCGCTCCCGACCAGCTCGACCTTGGTGATGGCGTCACGCTGACGTTCGATGTCAGCAGCCGGGTTCATTTCGTCCTCCGACATGCCGAGCGCGTCGAGCGACATCTCCTGGGTAGTACCGTCGAGGTCGAAGTAGACCGTGTCGCCGATGATGACCATCTCGAACGACACACCCATTATCTCCCCCGCGACCGCATAGGCGCGAGCCTTCACGTCCATGTCGATCTCCATGCGGGTCGTCGCTTGATTACCGCCACCACCGGACACGTCCTGGGTGACGACGATGTGCACCGTCCTGACCTGGGCAGCCGCCGTCACGTAGTCGCTGACCCACTGCTCGACGTCGATCACGCCGTCGTCCGACCCAGGGTCCGACCCCCCGGCGTCGCCGATCAGCCCACCCGGCCCGCGCGAAGCACCCGAGTCGCCGGACTGGTCGCACGCCGTGACCAGACCCAGGCTGAGGACGATCGCACCGAACACTGCTACGAGCTTCTTCACGGTCTCTCCCTGTGACGACGGACGCACGTGGTCATGACTCTAGCGGCAGCACGGTCCGTTCTGCGCCACCGACCGCACGCAGGTTCGGGGTTCGGCGATCGACGGACTCGCCTTCGGTGCACACCGTAGCACCCTGCGCTACGATAGTTCCATGTCCGTCTCCGCCTGGGATCCGCACACCATCAGTCAGCGGGAGCTGCGCAACCGGTCCGCCGCGATCATGGACCGGCTCGAGGCCGGGGAACGGTTCACGGTGACGCGCGACGGACGGCCGGTCGGCGAGCTCGTACCCATCGTCGGCCCGCGTGAGGGTGTCCCTACCCGCGAGCTCATGGCAGCGTTCGCGAACCAGCCACACGTCGACTACCAGGCGCTGCGTGCCGAGATGGACGAGTTCTTCGGTGACGACGATGCCGTCGGCTGACCAGACACCCGCCCAGACCCCCGGACAGACCTCGCCCCAGCAGACGTCGGGTCTGCTCGATACCTGCGTTGTCATCGACCTTCCCCGCTACGACCCCTCCGATCTTCCCGACGTCTCCCACGTCAGCGCCGTCACCCTGGCCGAGCTCAGCTACGGGGTCGCGCTGGCCAGGTCACCGGTCGACGCCGCGACCCGCTCTCAGGTGTTCGCCAACGCCAAGGCCTGGGTCCGGCCCCTGCCGTTCGACGGCCCAGCAGCCGAACGGTACGGCGAGCTGGCCGCTCTGGTGCTGGCCGCAGGGCGCCAGCCGCGTCCCCGTCGCATGGACCTCATGATCGCCGCGGTCGCCGTCGCCCACCGTCTGCCCCTCTACACCACCAACCCGGACGACTACCTGGGCCTCGACACGGTCCTCACCGTGGTCCCCGTGAGTCCAGCCAACCCTTGACAGGACCTGTCGAGGGACGAAGTTCCGAGCGAGGGACGAGCTTCTACCTTCGTCCCTCGCTCGGAACTTCGTCCCTCGACGGGCAGGGCCGGGAACTCACCACTGGGACGTCGGGGTTCAGGCGGTGGGTGCCGGAGACGGTGAGCAGGCCGGAGGCCATGACCAGGCGGCGTAGCGGCGGGTAGTACATGAACGGGCTCTTGAGGCGTTTGCCGAGCAGGTCCGTGCGGATCGAACGGGTCGCCGACCAGTAGCGGCGTTCCGCAGCGACGGGCGTCGTCGAGGTGCTCAGGACGTGGGCCAACGCTCGGGCGGAGCGCAGGGCGTAGCTGATGCCCTCCAGCGACGTCGGCGAGACGAAACCGGCGGCCTCCCCGACGAGGAAAGCGGCGGCGCGCGGGGCGGCGAAGTCTCGCGGGCGGCGGGGACGTAGTACTTGGCACGCCTCGGTGCGGACCGGGTCGTCCAGCCGCAGACCGTAGGGGCGCATCGCCGCGACCAGCCGGTCGAAGGCCGCCCGGGCACCGGTGGACGGGAACGCTCCGCCGAAGACGAAGTACTCGTTCTTGGAAAAACCCCAGGCGTACGAGTCGGTCACCGTCGGGTCGAAGACGGACAGGAAGATCGGGTCGGCCACCTGGCCGGTGAACCACTGCTGGATCGCCGTGCAGCGCCCCCCTGCCCAGGCAGGCCGCACCACCTGGCGCACCGCCGACCGCGCCCCGTCCGCACCGACCAGGTGCCGGGCCCGCACGACCTCCTTCGTCTGGCCCTGGCGCACGACGAGCTCCCAGTGCGCGTCCGGACCGCCGACGTGCCGGAACCCCGAGGCCACCGCGTCGGTGCGCACGTCCACCCGGTCCGGGATCAACGAGCACAGCCACTGGTCGAACCGGTGCCGGTCCATGTTGAGGTAGAACCGCTGGTAGCTGGACACCTGCTGGGCCGCCAGGTCGACTGTCTTCACCGCGAAGATCTGCGGGTCGACCAGGACCGACGTGGGGAGAACCAGGTCGGACGAGGCGAGCGCCTGCTGGGCGTCCGGAGCGAGCAGACCCCCGCACGGCTTGTGAAACCCGCCGTCACCGGCTGCGTGCTTGCGGTCCACGGCCACCACCCGCAGCCGTTCGGGCAGCAACCGGGCCAGGGTCGAACCGGCTGGTCCGAGACCGACGATCGCGACGTCGTACATGGCTGGACGCTAACCCGCGCCCGGTACGCGGACCGGGCTGACGACCAGACCTGCCCAGTGTCACCACACGATCGTCACCACACGTCCCGACGACGGTCGGCGGCACCGTCCCCCTCTACGCCACGTGGCGCCACCCCGACCGTCGATTCGAGACTTCTGTCGCCGGCATGAATGCGTTATTATTGCTATTACCACGGCAATCCTCCAACTCTGAGAGCCTAGCGGACGAGCTCAGCGCTACCCGACA
>Ga0099364_10015607_pt1 | contig 10010 bp, 8 predicted proteins | sample TergutTh196P3_FD_73070 | JGI IMG/M metagenome (GOLD analysis project Ga0099364, IMG submission 73070) | Microcerotermes parvus P3 segment gut microbial communities from Pointe-Noire, Republic of the Congo - Th196 P3 | ecosystem: Host-associated > Arthropoda: Insects > Digestive system > Gut ...
AATCAGTGATACAATGACAGGGGATGGCATTAAAATACTGCCGTTTACGGTAGAGAGTTACCTCAACGCGCTGCGGGACAGCTATATTCTATACCGGGCCGACCGTTATGATATCAAAGGCAAACAGTTTCTTAAAACGCTAAATAAATACTACCTTGTGGATATGGGTATACGCCGCCTGCTCCTTGGGGAGAAGCCCGATGATTCAGGCCATGTTCTGGAAAATATAGTATATCTGGAGCTCCTGCGGCGCGGATACAAGGTGTATGTCGGCAAGGTCGGCGAAAAAGAAGTGGATTTTGCCGCCGAAGGCCTAAACGGGACAGAGTATTATCAGGTTGCACAGACTGTCAGGGCGCAGGAAACGCTGGAACGTGAACTCTCTCCGTTAAATGCAATTAAAGACCATAACCCCAAATTCCTTTTAACCAGGGATTATGAAGGTACAGTATCGCATAATGGCATAAGGCAGATAAACGTACTGGAATGGCTGCTGAATTAAGAAAATGTTTCCCTTCCCGGTTTAGATAGATTCCAGTGCTTTTTCCCGGGCCGCGATAATCCGGTCGCACCAGGCGTCGAATTCCGGGTCTTCAACCTGACATTCCTTGTGTGAAAGCATATATTCCACGACTTTTTTTATGCCCTGGTCAAAACGGGTCTTTGCGGTAAAGCCGGGAACCAGGCGTTTTAATTTGCTGTTGTCAAATACCACGGAATTGGCCTTGTCTCCCAGGAGTGAGCCGTTAAAATCATAATGTTCCCCTGCTTTAGCAAGAAATTCACTTGAAATATGAACCGCATTAAGGGGGACATTCAAAGCATCGGCAATGGCCTTATATATTTGATTCCAGGTAAGGGATTCGTCAGATGTGATAATAACGGACTCCCCTACAGCCTTTATGTTTCCCATAAGCCCGATAAAACCATCGGCAAAATCATGGTTATAAGTCATGGTCCAAAGACTTGTACCGTCCCCGTGAATGATCACTTTTTTCCCGTCAAGCATACGCTTTACAATCTGCCAGCTTCCCTTATCCCCATGAACGCCAAGCGGCACTCCGCGCTCGTTATAGGTGTGGCTGGGAAGGACAATGGTAACGGGAAAACCTTCCCCGCGGTACTTCCCCATATAGAATTCCTCGCAGGCGGTTTTATCCCTGGAATACTTCCAGTATGGATTCGCGCGCGGGGTACTTTCGGTAATTTTATAATGATTAAGGGGCTTTTGGTATGCGGACGCAGTATGGATAAAAATATACTGTTTTGTCTTTCCCCTAAAAAGCCTGTAAGCCCTTTCGGCCTCGGGAGGCGTAAAAACAATAAAATCCGCCACCACATCAAATGAATGGCCTTCCAGTTTAGCGGCACATTCAGCCTCGTTTTTTATGTCGCAGTGTATGGTTTTAACGCCTGCAGGGACAGCTTCCGGCCTTGTGCCGCGGTTCAGGTGCCACAGTTCCCAGCCTTTTTCCATTACCTTTCTGCTTATCGCGGTACTTATGGTACCGGTTCCGCCTATTAATAAAACCTTCATTTTTACCTCCATAATAAGAGCAGCTTACATTTTCATAAGAAAAACGAAAAAAAACAATAGCGCCTTTTAAGCCTGCGACAAATAAGCGATTTTGGGTTGACCGGAAAGTTTTTATCATGTAAATTCATAATGATGAAAAAAGAAAATATTGAAGTATCAAAAAACAAAATCTTAATCATAGACCAGGATTCGTCTGTTTATATGCCTTTGGAGTCCATACTTGTTTATGATTGGGAAGTAATCACGGTAAATTCAGGGGATGAGGGAGTATCCAAAGCCCTCTCGGATAAACCCGACCTGATTTTTCTAAATGCAATGATACCGTCAATGAAAGGCCTTGAAACCTTAAGCGCCCTGAAAAAATCCGCCGATCTTGACAAAATTCCCGTGATTATTGTTGCCAATGCGATTGACGAGGCTGTTGAAGAGGAGAGTTTTAATCTTGGCGCGGCTGATTTTATATGCATGCCGTTTCGCAGCGCCATGATAAAGGCCCGTGTAAAAAACCAGCTTCAGATTGTAAATCAGATCAAAACCATAGAACAGCTTGGTTTAACAGATCCGCTTACAAGTCTCTATAACCGGCGCGGTTTTAATGATAGATATAACTCAGAATGGAGACGATGTATAAGGGAAAAAGTCCCCGTGTCCTTTATAATGCTGGATGTTGATAAGTTCATGGACTATAACGATACATACGGGCATCCCCAGGGAGATTTGCTGCTTAAAATCATGGCTTCGTTATTTGAAGGAACCGCAAGGCGGCCTACCGACGTTGTAACCCGCCTGCGGGGCCAGGAATTCGGAATACTCCTGCCCAATACTCCCATGGAACCGGCTCTTGATATAGCGGAAAACATACGGGATTCGGTTGAAAGACTCCGCCTTTTAACCGAAGACGGAGAAACCGAAACAAAAATAACTGTCAGTATAGGGGTGGCATCCATTGTTCCGTCAACTGAATTAAACCCTGATACGCTTGTAAATGAAGCGGAAAAATTTTTATCCAAAGCCAAGGCCTCGGGGAGGAACCGGGTTTGCTCAGAAAAGAATTAACAAATTATTTTGATCTTCGCCTGGCTCTGGGCAATCTTTACATGAACCACGAGAAGCAAAAAGCCAGGGTTTGTCTGCTGCTGGACGAATTATATAAAATCAGGGCGCGCCTTAAAAAAGAGCTTGGAAAAACCAGCCGGTTATCCAGACACATGACCATAATGCAGAAAAAACAGTCTGGCTTTTTGCCGGAAAGCGCCGAAGAATACAGGTTTTGGGAAAGGAACGAAATTCTTCTTAAGCCTTTGCTTAAGCCGGAATTATCCCTGATACAGATTTATGGGTTTCAGGATGATATTAAAAACACCCGCGAGATAAAGGCCGCGGAAATAAAGGTCATTACCATGATCGACGAAGTTAAAAAAAAGCAGCTTCGCCTTGAACTTCTTGGAATGCGCATTGGGGAATTGCTTGTTTCCATTAACAAGGCCATTGAAGCCTACAGACACCAATGGAAGCAAATCTATTGGACCATATATCCTTTGGGAATAATCAGCATCCTGTATAAAGGAATAAGGAAATTACTGGGCGCGCATTATTTTACAGTCAGGGATTTGAACGGGATTAGCGTTATTGGAAACCTTGCCGGCAGTATAATGAAAATGGCAAATGCGCCTCTTATATAGGAGTTTTATGCAGGGAAATGAATTACCGGAAATGATTGATTTTTCACTCGTTCCAAGAGAAGATGTAAAACACCTCTTTAAGCTGTTTCTGGAAAGTCAGAAACAGACAGAAATTACCAAACGCGAACTAAGAAAAATCGAAGCCATGAAAGAGGTGATGATCGAGGAAATTACCGGCAAATATAAATTCTATGAATTTTTCTTTAACAAGATGTTTTCGGAACGCGGGGAAGCCATTAAAAAGGATTTTGAAATAATTGACAAGGGAATGAAGGAAAACAACCGCGACCTTGTGGGTGCGGGCGTTTCTGGGCTTTCACAAATTGTTGCGGCAAGTCCGTTTACGGATGTGGAAAAATTCAAAAAACTGATGGAAAGTTTCTGAGCAGCCCTGCTGTAAATTCCCTGATCGGGCAACCCGGATTTGAACCGGGGACCCCAAGTCCCCCAGACTTGTACGCTAAACCAACTGCGCTATTGCCCGATCAGGGAATCCAGTTATTGAGGGCTTTCAAACTACCATTTTTGCCGTAAAAAGTCAATAAGTAATCCTGCGGTTTCTGGCATTTACCTGCCACTGTTCAATAATCTTTCCGCCCCGGGCGACCTCTATATGCGGATAAAGGGCCGATGTGGGGCAGATATGCGTGGGGATCACATAACACTCGCTGCCTATGGGAGGTACAGGCTGATTTTCCGGAAGGGAAAAAACCCAGTGTTCTTCGCTCTGGAAAAGCGGCCTGGCTTCTTCAAGCCCTGCTATTACACCGCGGTCCCCGACAGGGTCTGCGGCAATTCCCTTGCTGCCAAGGTCAAGTGTAAAAGTGTTTCTGCTGCCGGTTCCTGAATCATGGGCTTTTGAGCCGGCGCTTACTACCCTGCAAAAAAGAGCCGCCCCCGGGCAAAAGTCCAGGTCAGGAAGGCTCGAATAATAGCCCCAGTCTCCAATAAATAAAGTTCCCGGCGAAAGATAAAAACCCGCTTTACCTGTACGGCATGGGAAGCCGGGAGTTCCCCCCATAACCATAAAATCACATTCAAGACCTTTGCGCTGCAAAGATTCCTTAACCAATAAAACCTGCCTGTCAGTTTCCAGGACAGCTTGTTTGCGCTGAAAAATGTCCGGCTCTTTTCGGTGGCCGTCATAACAGTGCATACCTTTCAGGTTTATGCCCGGCAACAAAGCGCTGCGCTCGTAAAGGGATTCAAGCAAATCAAGGGGAACTCCCGTGCGATGCATTCCCAAATCCACATCAATAAGGACATTCACTTTTATTCCCGCAAGGCAGGCTTCTCTGGACAGAATCGAAAGCTGCTGGAAATCATCGGCAATGGCATAAAAAATTGTTTCGGGATAAGCCCCGGCAAGATTCAGATATCGAATAACATTCGGGCCTATGAGGGGATAAGCCAGAATAATCTGCTTCCCGCCGGCTTCGGCTGTCATCTCCGCTTCCGCTATGGTAGCGCACTTGAACTTATCGATCCCAAGATCAATCTGCATGCGGATCATGGCGCTTGATTTATGCGATTTTACATGGGGCCAAAGATGCTCTGCCCCGCCTGCCATCTCTATGATGCGCCGCGTGTTGGCAAGAATTATATCTTTATAGTAGATAAGCGCAGGGCTGATAAGATTTTCTGTATTCTCCAGGGCGTAAGCGCTTCTTTCCATTTTAGTTTGGTTATATTTCAAAAATGAATTCAACTTCTACACTGATATTGCCGGGAAGCTCGCTGACCCCGATGGCCGAGCGTGCGCCAACCCCGTCTTCTCCCCAAATACTCTCAAGAAGACCCGAAGCTCCGTTAATTACATCGGGCTGCTTTCCGAAACCCGCGGCGCTGCGGACAAAGCCAAGTGTTTTTACCACACCCTTTACTTTATTGAGATCCCCCAGAAAATGGTGAAGATTGCCAAGGGCATTAAGAGCACAGAGTTTTGCCGCCTCTTGTCCTTCTTCCAGACTGCGGTCGTCCCCTACCCTGCCTTTTAGTTCGAGAACTCCGTCTTTCAATGGTACCTGACCGGATACATAGAGGTAATTTCCCGCCTGCCTTACAGGCTTGTAAATACCTGCTCTGGGAGGAGGCTCGGGCAAAGTTAAATTCAATTCCTTGAGTTTTTCATAAACATCCATTGCTAAGCTCCTTTAATGTCAAAGAGTCAAAGAGATCCGAAAGTATATCTGTCGCGGCCGTTTTGCTTGGATTCATACAGCATTTCATCCGCCCTTTTAATATAATGGTCCGGGTTTTGCGTATGAGAAACACTGCTCGTAGTAACACCAATGGAAATGGTTACACATTTTGCCACATCGCTGTTTTCGTGAGGTATATTGCAGTTCCTTATGTTTTCAAGCAGTTTTTCCGCTATAACACGCGCGCCTTTTTCGTCAGTATTCGGCAGAACCACCGCAAATTCCTCCCCGCCGTAACGCGCGGCAAAATCATCCGCCCTGGTAACTGTTTTTGACAGTGTTTCTGCGATTATTTTAAGGCAGTTGTCTCCTTCGCTGTGACCGTATGTGTCATTATATTTCTTGAAATGGTCTATATCGATCATCATCAGGCTCATCATGCCGCCGGAACGGGACAGGGTTTTGACCGCGCGATCAAGGTTTTCATCAAAATAGCGCCTGTTGTAAATGCCGGTAAGCGGATCAATATAGACTTTTTCCACCTCCGATTCCAGACGGCGTATGTTTTCTTCCATTTTTTTTATGCGGCGCAGGTCATACTTGTAAGCGATTATATATATTTCGTTGTTATATGTCATTCTTGTAAGTATGGTTTCTGTCGGAAGATGTTCCCCCTTAAAACTTCTGTGATCCCATTCAACAATGACTTTTCCTTCCTTAAGCACGCGATCCTTGAAGACCTGTGTCTTTTCGAAAGTTTTCCGTCCGTCCGGCTGATAAGCAGGCGAAAACCTTTTCCAGTAGTGATCAAGGAAAAACTGTTTGCTTGGACAGGCAAAAACATCCAGGGTTGTTTTATTGCAGTCAATGGCATTAAGATCCTTGTCAAATAAAACATAGGATACAGGGCTTGCTTCCATAATGGCCTTGGTCATCTTTTCCGCCTCGGTTAAGGCTTCTTCCATTTTCTTGATATGCCTCAAATCCCTTGTATAACCGGCAACAACATAGCCGTCCTTGTAACTGGTCCTTACAAGCGTTATCTCTGCCGGAAGCGGCGTACCGTCAGGCATTTGGTGCATCCAGTCGAAAACACAACTGCCTTCTTCAAATGCTTTTTTTACAAACATTATTGCCTTTTCGTCTGAATGCTGCCCGTCTCCCTGGTATTCGGGGGAGCACTCGCGGAAAAACCTTTCCAGAAATTCCTGCTTGTTATTGAAGCCGTAAAGTTTAACTGCCGCTTCATTGCAGTCAATAACCGCAAAATTGCTGTCCCATAGCTGGCAGCATATAGGGGTGGTGTCCAGCATCAGCTTTGACAGTTCTTCGGCTTTTTGCAATTCATCCATTTTGTTTTCAATGCGTGTTTCAAGATTTATCACCGCGTTTTCAAGAGCTTCGTATTCATCCCCTGTATTCAATCTTGGCCTTGATTTTAATTGATCCATAAACTTATGCATTCCCACTTCTGGACGATAGGCGGATAAGCCCTTTATAAGATGGTGTAATGGAGAAATCACATGCTTTTGAATGGCGTTCAGGTTTATTATTATAGAAAGGGAGAAAACGATAATAACAATAATCCCCAGCAGTATAAATACCTGCATTCGTTCATTTAATATATTGTCCATGGAAATACTGACGCTTGCATGGGCAACCAGGCTTCCGTCCGCGCGAAAAATCGGTTCCACAGCCGTAAGCAGGTATCCCCATCTGGTTCTTTCTGTGTACGGTTCAATTTGATCCCCGCGCAGGAAACGGAGTATTAAATCCGCATCGTAATCTGTATCAGTCCATAATACAATGCTGCCCAGATTCATGCGCCCTTCTTCATCTTCATCCGAATCAAAAATGAACAGCTCTCCATGTTCGTAAACCACTGAAATACATATATACGTAACGCCTATTTCCTTCTGTTTTATCCTTATAAAATTCAGAATACGCGCGTATTCTTCATCCTCCTCAAGAGTGGATGCATATCTTTCAATTACTTCTATATCCAATAATGCGGCTGCTATTCTGGATATTGAAATTACCTTGTCCCTGTATTCGAAATCAATGCGGTTTTGGTATAAAAAGTACAGAAAAAGAAACATTATTATTCCGGTAAGAATGGATACAAAAGCTATTATTGCTGTTAAGCGGAATTTTAATGAATCCTTCCATAAAGCAGATTTTTTTCCTGCCGTATTATTAAATTCCATTCTGATTACCCTTCTATGCCTTAATTGTTCAGTATGTTAATGTTATTATATATGCCTTCCCAGATTTTGCACACCCTCTTTGGGGAAGATGTAATAATAAAAATTCACGGCAAAATTGCCGGACGTTTTGGCATTATCGCAGACAAGGCGCTTGAAAAAATACAGTCTGCCTATAAAACCGCTTTTACGCTGGGGTGCCAGGGGCCGGATATTTTTTACCATAGCAGGAACAGGCGTCCTGTGGGCCTTGAGTACGGAACCCTGCTTCACAGAAGGGGCGCGGGGATTTTTACCTCCGGCCTTCTTAAAATGGGTCTCCCCAATCCGCCCCCTGACGAGGAGGATATAAGGGCTGGCCGCAGGGAAAAGGGAATTAATCCTCCTGGCGCCTATGCCCTGGGTTTTATGACCCATGCCATTCTGGATCGCGCTGCCCATCCCTATATTGTCTATAAGACAGCCTTTATACCGCCCTATGTCCCTGATTCGAACTTTTACAGCCTTTTTCACCTTTATTTTGAACGTATTCTGGATACGCTTATGTGGAGGAGATTAAGAGGAAAGGAGATAAGCGCCTGGGATCAGGAAAAAATGTTGGCCGAGATTTGCGGGAATCCGCCTTTGGGGCTTATGGAGCTGCTTTCCCGCTCCCTTGTTCTGGCATTTCCGGAACGCGCGGGCAGGGACGAAAAACTAAGCCTTCGCATAGAAAACACCTTTGCGGACTGCAAAAGGTTCTATGCCATGACAGCCCCGCGCTTAAGCGGCCTAAACAGCAAAAACGAAAATGATTTTACAATTTCACATGAAACCCTGGCCTATATCTATCCCCTTGATTTAAGTGATACATGCTGCGGCATGGATTTTCTAAACCTTGAAAAACAGCCCTGGCATTATCCTGTATCGGGGAGCAAAGAAGACTGCCGCTCCTTCCCGGAAATCTACGCTGACGCTGTGGAGGCTGCGGTTGCTTCAATAAGCCCTGTGATAGAAGCCTATCTTGAAACCGGCATTTTCCCCATTGCAGAAGCAGGCCGGGCCATTGGCAATTCCGGGCTTTCCATAACGGACGAAAACGGAAAACCACGCGCCCCGGACTTTAGCAATCCCCTGCCTTTGGAAAAAGTGATAATGGAACAGGCTGAAATGAGGGGAGTGAGGACACAGAAGCCGTGAGCCGCCGAAAGGCGGCATTATATCCATAGACATTATTGCACATAAAGTATTATCTATAGTTATGATAAATAATACTGAACCAAACGCGGAAAATTTTCTGGCCAATATTCATGACACATCTTATGAGGCAAAATACATTTCCCCCGGGATGACATCTGATACTTTGATAAATACAGGATGCCGTACAGGCGAATCCCTTAACGGGCAGTGGAATTTTGGCGTTGACTGGTACGATACCTGCCGCCGCGCAGAATGGTTTAAGGATAATACAACAGAACCGGCGGATTATGACTGGGAAGCCTGGGATCGTATAACAGTACCGGCCTGCTGGAACATGGAAAAACCAGAACTGCATTATTTTGAGGGAACAGGCGTCTATACCAGAACTTTTAATTATGTTAAGCGTAATGAAGATGAAAGGCTTATTCTCCGCTTTGAGGGCGCTTCCTATAATACCTGTATTTTTATAAACGGCATTTTCGCAGGCAGCCATGACGGCTCTTCTACTCCCTTTAATGTTGACATCTCAAACCTTGTCCGGACAGAAAACCGCATTGTAATTACAGTTGACAACCGCAGAAGCCCCCTGCGAATACCCACGGATAACAGCGACTGGTTTTTTTATGGCGGTATATATCGTGATATATACCTTTACCGTCTGCCGCCTTCCTATATTAAAGACTGGTTTGTATATCTTGCGCCTGACGGAGACATCAATGCTGATGTATTTATAAACGATTCAGGCGAAGGAAGTGTAAAATTCTCAATAACGGAACTGGATATCGAAGTCGAGGCAACAGTAAAAGACGGCAAAGCTGTTTTTAGAATCTCTTCCAGGCCGGAACGCTGGTGCCCGGAGAACCCAAAACTTTACACAGTTGATATAAGTTTCAGCTCAAAAGACGGGAAAACAACTGACCTTATCCGGGACAAAATTGGCTTTAGGGAAATAACGGTTAAGGGGACAGAAATATTCCTTAATGGGAAAAAAATATTTCTAAAAGGAGTCTGCGTACATGAAGATCATTATAAACTGGGTAAAACAACCAGCGAAGATATAATCCGAAAGACCATTAAAGACCTAAAGGAAATGAACGGCAATTACCTAAGGCTGGCGCATTATCCCCATGACAGCCGGTTTGCAAAAATAGCTGACGAAGAAGGCGTATTGCTTTGGGAAGAAATTCCTGTTTACTGGGCAGTGGCTTTTGACAACCCGGCTTCCTACGCGGATGCGGAAAACCAGCTTTCGGAACTGGTCTTAAGG
>Ga0099364_10015608_pt1 | contig 10008 bp, 2 predicted proteins | sample TergutTh196P3_FD_73070 | JGI IMG/M metagenome (GOLD analysis project Ga0099364, IMG submission 73070) | Microcerotermes parvus P3 segment gut microbial communities from Pointe-Noire, Republic of the Congo - Th196 P3 | ecosystem: Host-associated > Arthropoda: Insects > Digestive system > Gut ...
TATAAAAATATCGCCGAGGAAAAAGCCTACGCCGCCGACTATATCCGGCTGGTATATGGCTTCCACGGCTACGGTATCTGGACAATCAGCCTGCGCGACGGCGCCGATGGCCAAGCCGGCGGCCCGGCCGAAGTAATTGGCCGCGCCGGCCTGAGCCACTTCGAAGGCCAAAGCTATCCGGAGCTGGGCTTTATCATCGCCGCCCCCCACCGGCGCAAAGGCTACGCCGAAGAAGCCCTGCGCGCCATCCTCAACCTGGCCAAGAACGAGCTGGAAATGGACATAATTCAGGCCATGATCCGCCCGGAAAACACCCCCTCCCTGAACCTCTGCCGCAAACTGGGCTTCACGCAACAAGCCCCCGTCGTCTTGGACGGCAAGGAGCATCTGCGGCTGGTGCTTGAACTCACCCCCGCTTTAAGGTAAAATAAAACAAACATTTCAAAAAGGGGGCCGCATAATGGATTGTACGCTCATGCACAAACATATCCCGGTCGTGGAGCTCACTATTTCAGAGTACAACGGAAATATTGAGAAGCATGGAGCCGTCCTGGATGCTGCCCATCTGCCGCTGGGCACCACCGTCGCATCCGGAAAGGATGCCGGAAACATCGCCCCCTATGAACTCAACGAATGGTGGACGGGCCGTTCCATTCCCGCCAGCCGCGATGGCATCCGGGACGCACTGGAAGCATTGGGAATACATAACACCGTTTTATTGTTGACTAAATGCTATGGACTCAGCCTGTCCGATCAATACTGGATATGCCCCAAGGATTCCGGCCTGCGCTGGGAAACGATCAACTTCTTTCACAATGACTTCTCCAAGGACATCGGCGAGATATTATTCGGACATGAAAGCGTGGGTTCCGGCCATTTAAACCTCATATCGCCGGACAATACATCAGACGGCTGGCTCCGCAAGAAGTGGATTATCGCAGATGGCAAGCGCTTTCTTATGAAGGGCGGCAGTGGCGTATTCAGGCAAGAGCCCTTCAATGAGGTGGTCGCCAGTGCGATCATGCGACGGCTGAGGATCCCTCATATTCCATACACATTGGTCGTGGAGAATGGCAAACCATACAGCCTGTGTGAGAATTTTGTGACCTCCGACACCGAACTAATCCCGGCATGGCACGTTATCAAAGCCTTTACGAAAGACAACCGGGATTCACAACATACCCACTTGCTGCGCTGCACGGATATGCTGGGCATACCCGGTATCCGGGACGCGCTGGACAAAATGCTCGTGCTGGATTTCATCATTGCAAACGAAGACAGGCATTACAACAACTTCGGCTTTATCCGCAACGCCGAGACACTAAAATGGCTGGGCGTCGCACCCATCTTTGATAGCGGAACGTCTCTTTGGCACAACACCCAGCGCGTTGGCTCCCCTGTGGAGAGCAAACCGTTCTGCAAGAGCCATACGGAGCAGATTAAACTGGTGGAGGGTTTTTCGTGCTTTGATTATTCCGCGCTGGACGGGCTGTATGACGAAATCATGGAAATATACTCCCAATCCGAAGATTTGGACCAGACACGGCAAAGTAAAATAGCGTCCGCTGTGATGGAGCGCTGTGAGCAGGTAAATACTTTATTATGTCACATCTTTTGATATTGTGATAGAATGTTGATATGTCGAAATCTTACATAATTATTGATGATAGTGGAGATCCAGGACTAAAGGATTCCAACACTGCCCGTTTCATTGTGGCGGCTGTTGTAGTGGCAAATCGCGAGAACCTTGAAAAGCTATCAACTGGTCTGGCTGCTTTCCGGGCTGGACTGGGCTGGGGTGAGTTGGATGAGATTAAATTCACTAAGACGAGGAAAAGCATTGTGAAGGATCTTTTGCGTTTTGCTTGCCGCTTTGATTTCAAGGCTTACGCTGCAGTGGTGGATAAGACCAAAGTAACGGAAAAATCAATGTTACCTGGCGGGAGCCTATACAATTATGCAATCAAAGAACTGCTCCTTAAGTTAAAGCTGTCTGAAGCGGTTGTCGTTATTGATGGTTCTATAGGTAAGCAACATGCTATGGCAACACGCACTTATTTGCGACAGGCCCTAAAGCAGCATGGTATAATAAGGTGTGAGTTTGCTTTTGTCGATTCGCGTAAAGACGCATTGGTGCAGTTGGCGGATGTTGTTGCCGGTTCCGTGGCACGCTCTTATGATATGGTAAAAACCGACCGAAAAGATTACTTGAAACTTTTAAAGCCGAAAATCAAGAAAATTTATGACATTAACCCATAAAATGCGGAACCGACCCCTATCTCCTACGAGATTATGCATCCATCCGGATACTCTTTCGGGGTCGATTTAACCGACTTCTAGTATTAGTATAGCAAATATATAATTTATGTCAATGACAATATATGGGAATGTTGTGGAAATTTATGCAAATTCCACACTTTCCCCCAACTTTTTCAAAAAAAAATAAATTTATGCTTGACAGGGGATTTTTTTGTGTTACTATGACACTTAGAGAATTCAATTAAACATAGGTGTGTACCGCCTGGTGGGGTTGGCGCCCCAGCAGGCAAAGATGGCAGACTAGTTGCCACACAATACGGATTTCTCCGCGATACACATTTTCCATTGTAATACAGATGGCACGTATTTACAAGGAATGAATGGTTAGTGTATATCGCAGAACAGTCCGAAAACCTCCGCTTGTTGCGAGGTGTAAGTGTGGACGCATGCTTGCACCTCGTTTTTTTGAGTTCTCGCCAGATAATCCGGGATGACCGCCTGGGGCGGCCATCCCGGATGAGAAGGCGAAACTTAAGAACATAGTGTTGGTTGTGAAAGGAAGTGCCACCCAATACCGTCACCCCGCAATCCCCCTGACTTAAGGAATGCACCGTAGGGCGGGGGCTTGCCCCCGCCGCACCCCGGTCGGGAACGACGAAAACGGTGGAACACCCTTTCGCAACCACAAGCAAAACAAGAGGAGAGAATATTTATGGAAACAAAAAGAAAGTTTGTCACGGCGCTTTCAAACATGACGATGCTGAAAGCACCAAAAGTTTTTTCCGCGCGGGCAAAACGCGCCACCATTGCCCTGCTCACCGCCGCGGCCATGCTTATCACGCCGCTGGGTGGGATAGGACCCTTTTTTGCGTTGGAGGCGCGGGCGGCTGCGGATGAGATAACCGTCACACAAATCGGGAGCGCCGCATATATTAATGGGGGAACCGCGACCATACAAATTGTGATTGACAACCCGTCTGAGGCGACTGAAAGTGACACCTTTGAGTATGAAATATCGACGGAGAGCGGGAAAGGTCTCCCGACCGGGGTTACTGGGAGAACTGGAACTATAGAGGACTTCGCTGCCGGGACTGGGGACCCGGTTGCGATGGGGGATTTTGTCGGTACCTTTACGTTGGCGATCGGGGAAACGGCCGTTGCTGGGATAACACGTGGGATTGAAATAACTCTTACCGCAAAGGACGCGGACCCAAAAACTGTGTTGACGGCCACCGGGACGTTCGACCTTACCGTCTCCAAAAACCCCGTCGAAATAACGGCTGCTGGCCAAACTGTCACCTATGGGGGTCCTGCGTTTACGGGGAATACAATAAACGTAAAAGCCCTTTCCGACCCGGGAGCTCTTTTTGCGTTTGTGGACACAAACGCGTCGGGAGATCCTTATACGGGTGACGTTATTTGGGAAGATACCGAAACCGGAGAGGGGGAAGGGAGCTTCAATGAAAATACCGGGATTCTAACGGTGACAAAAACCGGTACATTTATATTTTCCGCGAGTGTAAATACTGCCACACACACTGCCTCCGCGGTAAATGCGACCCTCACCGTTGGTAAAGGCACCGCCTATGTTATCCCCAAAACCCTGACCGGCGGGGCCGATGAAAAACAATGGGAAGAAGAAATAGACCTGGACGATTTTGTGGATGAAGATAAAGGTCTTTTTACTATCGAAACGGCGCCAATGGGTGGAGCTGAAGTAAGCGGACTAAACGTAACTGACCTGACATACACGCGGGCGACGGCTGGGGCCGCTGGAAGTGGCGAGGGAACCTTGACCCCTGCGGGTGGCAGAAGAAATATCCTGGAAGTCACCAAAGTCGGCACTTTTGGAATAACTGCCGCGCTTGTGGGCCACCCGCTTTGGGAGTCCGCCGCTTCGGGTTCCATAGAAATTGAGATAACCCTCGGGGAAGCGCCCGACATCACCGCGAACAAGACCACTGTCACTTTCCCGTGGAATGAAATAAACGGCGAGGATCTGATAGCGTTGGCGTTGGCGGAGGATTGGTTCTCGTATGATGGCGAAACATTACCGATCCAAGCTGACCTTGGAGACTATGGGCTTGAGTTTGAAGCTGAGGAAACCACAAGTCCCGCCTGGGCTAATCCTGGAAGCGGTAGCGACGTGGGAAGTGATCTGGAGGACGTCGTAATTGACCGGCGCGGCGGCACCTTCAAAATCACCCTCACCAGCGAAGAAACCGACACCCGTGAAGAGAACGACACGGGCGCCTCTGTCACGCTCGTTGTGACGGCCGGGCCGCAGGAGCTAAGCGTCACCGGTGTGGATAAAAAAATCGGCGTCGAAATACCGGACGAGGAAGGCGCCTATGTGGACATAAGCTTGAATGAGCTGACCGACAAATTCGGCCTCTTCACTTTTGAGCCGAAAGACAGCGGCGGCACCCGCACTTTCGAGGTGTTCGATTACACAGGGGACACGAAAGGCAACCAAATCGAACTAACCCGGTCTGACACGCCCACGTTGCGCGTGACGGAAGCCGGTAAATTTCTGGTTGAACTCACTGTCGCCGAAGTTCTGGGTATGGGCGGCGTGACGTTGTGGGAGGAAGCCTGGGCTAATGCCGTCCTGGAAATTGAAGCAAAGGCCGAAGATTTTGACGGGTCTCTCGAAATCACCAACGAATCCAACCCGGTTCAATACGCCAATGAGGCCAAAGATGCCAACAGAAAGCTGGAATATAAAATCGAACTGGCCAGCGGAACCATCCAGGACGGACCCGTTGCCGTGACCTTTGTACAGCGGGGCAATATACCGGCCGGCGTGGTTTTTGATGAGGAAGTGGTATTCAAAAATGGCGTTGCCTACCTGACCGCCACGGTGGCCACTACCGCCCTGCCGGGCACGTACGGGAGCGATGAGGTATCTCCGAGCGACGAAATCATCATAAAAATTGAAGATTCCGACCCCGAGCCGCTGCCGGAATTTACCATAGCCAAAGGCTCCGCGGACCTGCTCGAAACGGAAAACGTGACACTCTACGTCCTTTCCACCGGGGAAGTGACAAATTACTACGATCTGGCAAACATTCCCCTTTCGCTGAATGATAAAGATTTGGACGGCGATTATTTCTTGGGTAATGTGGAATATGACTTTGGAACCCGCACAGGTTTGAGTGCTGTTTTGGCGGCTAATAGCCCGGACTGGAGACAAAAAACAACGGATGTTCCTCCCAGACCAATTGGCACGGAAATATCCTACTCGCGGCGGAACCCCGGCGCTACCTCCGGGAGCGGCACGGTGGTCATAACAATTAGTTCCGCTAACTTTGAGAATGTTACATCGGTTATCACCTTTGCCGCTGTTGGAAAAGCGCCTGTGAAGATCACCGGTCTTAACGGCGTGAATGGAGAATTCGGTTATGTGGACGGCGGGACTGTTCCGGTAACACACATAGGCTATGACCCCACCGAGCAGCCCAGTTTCAGCAGCATCATGACGGGCGAGGCTGTTTCCATCCCCTGGAATCTGGATGGCGGGGCCAAGTGGGTTACTTCCGGAACTGGTATGCCGCGTTACTTCCTTGCAGCATATGAAGATGTAAATGCACTGGAAGAAGGCAAAGACGAAAAGTGGGAGTGGGTAAGGAAAGAGGCGAAAGTCAACCCGACCGTGGCGCCCAGTGCTTCCGGCGATTATTTCGTCCAACTGACGTTGGATGCTGCCGAGTATCAAGGCACGGTGGATGTCCTGTTTAAGGTCGGAAAAGCACCGGCAACGGTGGACTTTAACGTGGCTCCGGCGCGCCTGTTCGTGGGTAAAGCCGGTGACAACGTAAGTATCTTTAACGCAAATACCAGCGTTATAGGGATGCTGAATGCTGCCCACGGCGCTACTACTCCTGGTAGGACACCTGGCAAGTTCTACTTTGTGCTGCGTGAAGATGTGGCCGCTAGAAACGGAGCCAATGGCGACATTGAAAAACTCACTAGTGCTGCTTGGACAAAGGCGCTGACGCTTCAATCTACTGCCGGGACAGACACGCGCTTTGCCATCCTGTATGTGCCTGACAATGATAGTTTTGCGCGGCAAATAAAAAATGTGTCCATAAGCGTGAGTTCTGCGGCACCCACCACCCTGAATTTCCCCACAAACCTGCAAGCCCCGTACGGCAGCAGCTTGGGGGATGTGGATCCGAACGGTGGCAATGGCAGCCACAGTGGAATTATCGGAAGCTTTGAATGGGTAATGGAAAACTATTGGCTGCCCGATGCGAGTTGGGTACGTTTGCATAACGCGAGCGGAGTGGCGCTCCCGGCCGGCACCACGGCCAGATACCCGATGCGCTTCGTTCCTACCGGTGCGGATGCGGGAAAATATGATGTTGTCACAAAATCGGATGTACCCGTACAAATCGTCCGCGCAGATGGCACGATTTCGCAAGAAGAAATAGATGAAGACATATTAAACAAAGAGGACATAGAGTTAGGCAGGAACGACAGGAATATCTGGAACTATCCGCTTTCTGCGTGGATATGGGAAGACAATGGCACGTTCAAGCAGCCCAGCCTGAATGACCTGATGAGCTCTGCGGCCCTGAGCAGCTACTTAAACCCCCTGATCACCAGGGAAGACTATGGCCGGGGCGTGTCTTTGACCAATGTTCCCGGCACGCTGGAATGGGTGAGGCCAAACGATCAGGTCGGACAACGCGGCTGGCGCACTCACCAGGCCCGTTTCAGGCCCACGGACGCCGTAAACTACAATGCCCAAACCATAATAAATCTGCCCGTGTACGTACATGGCGAGTGGCTGGAAGATAGCGATGGAATATATTGGCCCACTAAGATTGCGGATATAGAGTGGGAAAAGGCGGGTACTGATAGGAACGGGAACGATTATATGATACTGCCCGATACTAAAGTGGGTGGCAGAAACGCCCGTCCGGAAGGCACACCAAGCACCGCTCCCCTGCTTGCGGGTGACTTCTATTGGGATAATGGCGGCGTGGATGAAGATGACATGGAGTGGTTACGCATCTACTCGCCCGGTACAATAGAAGTACCTCTGCGCTTTGAACCGGATAACCTGAACTACACGAATCAGCGCTTGCATTGGGTGACGGTTAATATTGTGAGGAGGGATAACACAGAGCCTCTCACTGTGAGCGAAGTGGATGGCCCGCATACTTTTGCATACGGTGATAAAGATGAAGAGGGCTGGGGCTTTGAGGTAACTGACCCAAGTGAAGAAGGCCCTGCGCGTGACATCATATGGTGGGTTGAAAAGAATGGCGTTAAAACAGACCGCATCAAAATAGAAAACGCAAAAGATGAAAAAGGCCTGCCCACCAACGATGCCATAATAACCGAAGTATTGGATGTGGGCACCTTCAGGGTCTGGGCCGAGGAACTGGATACCGGTACGGAGTACGTGGATAACCGTAAAGGCTCTGCTATAATCACCGTGTCCAAAGCTGCCGCCACAGAGTGGGTTGTCAGCGATTACCTGCATTATGTGCCGGGTTCCACGAGAGTCACCCGGGTAGAGCTGGATCTTAATAAGTTGATCGGCGATACTATCCGTCTTGCGGATGGGGAAGACGCGAACACGGGTGCCGTGACATACAGAATAGATACGGGAACTGCCACCACGAATCCCGACAAGTTTACGGCGAATAGACAACCGGCAATCAATGCCAACGGTATAATGTCGTTTGAGCTCGTGGCAAACGCTACGACTGCTGGGAATACGGAGCCCGTTATCACTGTCATCGTCGGGAGCGCGAATTATGCTAATAAAACAGTGAAGGTTACCGTTGAGATTATTCCGAGCACTAAAAAGATCGTTAATATCAACGTGGAGCCTGAAAACGGTAAATATGAATTGGTAAACAAGGAAGAAGCTATTGGTCCTGCCGTAAGCCAATACGGGTATTCGCCGACCGAGGATGTGGTGTATTACGATGATAACGACGTGCCCGCAGTCCTGGGGGGCGGCGCCACTCTCGGCCATCTGTACTCCACGGTCACAAATGGTGTGGTTGGTGTGGGAAGCGCAATCGTTCCCACCACCCCCGGCGACTATGAAGTTTTACTGACCCTTACAGACGACGGCTACGCCGCCACCAAGCGTCTGAGTTTCCAAGTGTCCAAGGGTACATGGATTTACGCTGTGCCCGATCCCGAGGAGGATGAACTGGAAGAACTGACCGCCACCTGGGGTGAAACGCTGGGTTCGGTTGACTTGGATGATGCAGGTTTGGGGGGTGACTACAACGACTTCGAGTGGAAAGATGAAGACGAAAAAATCAAACCCAGCGCTGTGGGCGAAGACAATCTGTACATGGCAGCCGCTCTCTACAATGTGAATGACGAGCTGTGGGAAGACTTCCCTGTGGATCTGCCCATCTTGGTGAGCGAGTTTGATTTGGGTGCTGTCCTCACGGAAAGTGGAAACATTGTAATAACCGAGTCTTATGACGCCGACGGCATCGATCTTATCGAGCTGCTAAAAGAAGAGTTTGATACTGAAGAAGATCCGGTAATCGAAGATTATTTGAGCTTTGCCGCCGGAAAAACCACCTTTGGCTTTACCTTTGATGATGGGACCACCAGCATTGCAAACGAGGCAAGCATACAAAACAACAGGTTGTTTGTCGAAAAAACAGGCACGTTCAACATCGAAATCACGGCCGGGGATACCAACACCCACATTGGCACGGGAGATGCTGCACCTGCTACCCTCGTCTTGACTGTGAGCAGGGCTACCCTGCCCAGGCCGTATGGCGAAATAGACGGGGAACAGGTCGAGTTTGAACTGGATTGGTGGTATGACAGGAATGCAAACGGCGGCGAAGGCGGCGTGGTTGCCAGCTTCCCTGAACTGGAAAATCGCATCCCTGGCTTTGGGCTGGAATACCAGTACCAAATTGATAACAGATGGGGGCCTTGGACCAGAAACTCCACCGTCACATTGGGTCTTGAGTCGGCGGCAGGCGGGTTTGATCTGCGAGGCCGGGCGAGGTACTACGCCGCAAACGGCTTCAGCAACGATCTGTATATTGAAAATGGTTTGAGTTCATTTTCTGTGGAAGATCAATACATAAGCCGTTTCATGATGGATTTCTCCTTCAATGAAAAGGATGAGCGGTATTACAACGCCAAAGAAAAAACATATAGCTACGATGTCACAAAAGCCAGCACACACATTGAACTGTTCACCTCGAATGAAAAGCCAGAGGAGTTCGATGGTAAAGATAAACATCCGGGTTACTGGATGTGGGCTTGGATGGACGGCGGTTATAACCCAAGCGACTATTTAGACATAGAATATAAGACGGAGTTTGACGGTAAAAGGGAAATAACCGTAGGCATGGACATCACAACAAAAACGGGCATGAACACCCCGGAGGGTTACCCCATCTACATTAAGGCAGTAGCTGCCGATGCACGTGAAGAACAAAGGCAATTTGTGCTTTCGGTCAGCGGGGAAGTGCCGGAGCCTGGTGCGATAAGTGTGTCACCGGAGAACGCCATCCTGGCCCGGCGTACGGACCAAGTGACGTTCACGGCAGACATTGGCGGCAATGACGGTAGGTTTGTCACATGGTCATACAAAAATCTCGCGCGCGACAAGGGTATCCTGAACATAGTCGGGGACAACGGTAGCGGCTTTGTAAGGGGTTCCAGCATAGTTGTGAGCGCCGGGGCTAATGTAAGTGAGCGCCGCACGGTCGAGCTGGAAGCCACCTATTATAACAATGA
>Ga0099364_10015609_pt1 | contig 10008 bp, 12 predicted proteins | sample TergutTh196P3_FD_73070 | JGI IMG/M metagenome (GOLD analysis project Ga0099364, IMG submission 73070) | Microcerotermes parvus P3 segment gut microbial communities from Pointe-Noire, Republic of the Congo - Th196 P3 | ecosystem: Host-associated > Arthropoda: Insects > Digestive system > Gut ...
CAAAGATAAAATAAAATATAACGCTGCCAAAAGAGGATTGGCCTAGTTGTGTTTAAGTTCAATGTGGGGTAAGCTGGGCGAATGAAATTAAAGGACCCAGACCACGTTGATATTTAACCCTAAACAATTATACACATTCTTGGCAATGCCTGACGTGGAAGTATCTTCGCTGCTATTCGTCAGTGATCACGCAGTGTGGATCTCTTGGCAGAATGCCGACGAGAGGCACGCGCCAACCTTTAAGCATACTAATGATATAATCGCCAGTTACGTCACGGCTGGCGAGGGAATACATCTCTATTCGTATCTCAATAAATTGCAAGAAAAGGCCCTCTACTGCGACACTGATTCTGTCGTATATATTCAAACAAGAGGCGATCCCGGGCTTGTAGAGACGGGGAACTGTTTAGGGGCCATGACCTCAGAACTTAAATCTGGTCATCATATCTGCGAATTCGTTTTTGCAGGCAGAAAAATTACGCATATAATTCAGTGACTGGCGAACAAACCACACTGTGTAAAGTAAGAGGAATTACACTAAATTACAAAGCCTCACACCTTATAAATTTCGATATCAGAGGGATGATCCTGAACAAAGATGACAAAGAGACGGTGACGGTGCGTACGGAGAAAAAGATCAAGAAAAACAGGGACGAAGAAGGCGTGCACATCGTCACAGAGCCTGAGGACAAGATATATAGAATCTCGTTTCTAAAGCGAAGACGGTTAAACAACAACTCGTGTGTACCATTCGGTTACATTTTTATAGTGTTGTCTGAGTAAAGATTAACCTTCAACAAAATGTGTCAGGTGAGGGATTCGAACCCGCGCTCCCTGACGGGAACTAAAACTTAATTCTAGCGCCTTAGACCACGCGGCCAACCCGACACAGTAGCGTGTCGAGTTATATAAGCGGTTAAAAAAGTTACAAAATGTCATTCATGGACGTACACTTGAGATTTAAACATCCTTTTACCTCTATAGTGAGCGGACCTACTGGATCTGGGAAGAGCAGCTTCTGAGTTAAACTTTTGAAAAATCTCGACACTCAATGCACTGAGTCAGGGTTTAGTGGAGGAATAATCTGGTGTTATAGTGAGAAGACGGCGGTGCATTATAAGCAGCTGACCGGTTGAAGAACATTCAGTTTCAGGAGGGTCTACCCGAGAATTTCGTAACGCGCGGGGTAGGCCAAGTCTATTAATTTTAGACGATCTACTTAATCAGTTGTATTCCGAGGCAGTGTGTGACCTCTTCAGGAAACGCAGTCACCACAGAAACGTGTCTGTCTATCTCGTCACGCAGAATCTTTTTCACCAGGGACCTAAGTGTAGAGATATTTCATTAAATGCGAAATACGAGGTGGAGTTGAAGAACGTCCGTGACAGGAATCAGTTCTCCTTTCTGGCCCGTCAAGTATACACTGAAAACAGCGACAGTCTTTATAGAGCATATTTAGACGCTACCAGTAGACCGCACGGTTATTTGATATTGGATTTCTCACAATATACAGACGACTGGGTCCGGTTTCGAACCAATGTCTTTCCGGACGAACTTCCCGCCGTGATATATGCTTCGTGAACGATGAGACGGTTACGATCGAATTACCACGCGCTTCACGTGTTAAAAAACGCGAGTCCTAAATTACGCAAAGCCATACTTTGGAGCTGTGATAAAGAATTGGTGAACACGGTAAGCGAGTGTGTACTCAACGTTCTGAGAGGGAATCTAAAATTGGCAGGCCGTCATAAGCGTAGAATACAAAAGATCAAGGGTCAGCTTCGCTCAGTCGTTGGAAGACTCGTGTCGCTTACCGCCAGAAAGAAACTGATAAACCAGCGCGGGGGAATTCTCATACCTCTGTTATCAGCTATCTTACTGACCTTAGTAACACTCATATTCAGATCGTGAGACGATGTTGCGTAAAATGTATCTTGTCTCACCTGAATACCTCAATAAGAGTAAATTACAATCAACGTCAGTATCTCCGAAAATACGTAATACTAGAAAACAAAATAAACGATTAAAGAAAAAGAAGACACATCATCCTTATGACAGGAGGTTCGAGACGCGTAATGAGATGCGTGAAGCTGACGACAACAGAAAGGCACTTTTACGGATGATTGCAGATTTCGTTCAAAAAATATTACCTAGCAAAACACCTTCACATCGTACCACGGTCGATTTCAGTGATAAACCCACTACACCTTTGAAACAGACCGTCAAACCTCCTCCTCCACTACGGTCGGTTCATTCCGACTCACATGAAATTATTTACGAAACACCTTCATCTTCACAAGAAAGAGGTGTGCTAGAGGACGAGGAAGACGAAGAAGAAGAAGTAGGTAATGCGGATAATGACTATGTTGAAACAGACGCACGAGATTTTGGCAATAAATATTTTGGCGAGATAGCAGGTCCGTATGTGTTGTCATATTTATACGACAGTAAATCGTTGGATAAGGATTTTGGAATTCGCAAAGATGAAGACGGAGATTTTCGAATAGGTAGGTCGTTGATCGAAATCGTTGAGAATAGCGATATTTATGTTGATGGAAAGACATACGCAGGTACACCCGGTTTATATGAATTATAAACGCGTAAGAAGGTAAATAAGTCATTAATAACGACACGAGATCTGAAAAATTATAGACGCATCTTAGAGGCGTCGAGTGTGCACAAAAAACATAATAATTCCAAGGGTCCTATCAAAACGACACGTGGTGTTAAATTCAAAGAGGACATCTCCCACTTATTTTCTGCCACGAATAAGAGGGGCGTCGAGACTGCATTAATACGTACTTGGATTCAATATAAATAATCCACATCGAAAAAACAAAGCATCACTTAACGGGATACGAACCCAGAATCAACATTTATACTTTACAACAGGGAAACTTGGCAACACTGGGTGACGTACAAGCGATAAGCCATGGTCGGCGAGCTGTACTATGACCTCAGACATTCCGCCTGGTACAGCAAACTCGGCAAATTACAACGCGCAGCAAAGCAGACTGGTGTCAAGAAACACACAGCTAGTAAACGTAAGGCTTGTTCAGAGAAGCAAGATGCATACACTCTACACAGACCGGTTCGAAAGCATTTTCCCCGAAATCCATACACTGTAAATAACGTGATGGACGTCTGGGAATGTGACCTAGTGGATGTCCAGGCAATCAGCAGATATAATATTAATAATAATAAATTTTTGCTGACAGCGATAGACGTATTTTCAAAGTTCTTACACGTCGTACCACTAAGGTCAAAGACCGGTAAGGATGTCACTACGGCATTTCTAAGCATATTCAAAGATCCAACATATTCAGGTTCCCCGAGGAGGCGTCCGATCATGGTCCGTACAGACAAAGGGAAGGAATTTCTGAATAAGACGTTTCACATTTTGGGCTATTCCACAAGTCCAAAATAAGTTGAGAGTGCCATGCGAGACCATAAACCAACTCTTTTTCGACCTCACCCAAATCGCATTATGGGTTGGTCAAGAAGCCGAAAATGAGTTAAAAGAACAATCGATCCCTTGAAACATCGCTTTCTCGACTTAACCCATTTCGCATTTTGGGCTGGTCAAGAGGAAGAAAACGAGTTCCGAGTGCCTGACGACCACTTGAAACATCGCTTTCTCGACCTCACCAATGTCGAATTTTGAGCTTGTCAAGAGGCAAAAAATGACTTTTTAGTGCCATTCGAACACTTGAATAGTCGCATTATCGACTTGAAAAAAGCCACATTTTCTGTTGGTCAAGAAGCAGAAAAAACTTCAAAGTGAAATTCGACAAGTTGTATCATCGTTTTTTCGACTTCATCTAAATCGCATTTTGGGCTAGTCCAGAGGCCCAAAATAAATTGATAGTGCCATGCGAGCCTTTGAAACATCGCTTTTTAGAACTCACCCAAGTCGCATTTTGTGTGACCAAGAGGCCGAAAATGAGTTGAAAGTGACATGCGACAAATTGAAATATCGCTGTTTCGACTTTACCCAAGTCGCATTTTGGGGTGTTCAAGGGGAAGAAAATGAGTTCCCAGTGAATAGCGACCACTTCAAACATCGCTTCCTCGACATAACCAAAGTCGAATTTTGGGCTTGTCAAGAGGAAGAAAATGACTTTTAACTGCGATTTGCTACTCGCATCGTCGCGTTATCAACTTCAAAAAAGTTGCAATTTCGATTGGTCTAGAAGCAAAAAATGACTTCAAAGTGACATTAGACAATTTGAATTGTGTTGAAGGGGAAGAAAACGAGTTCCGAGTGCCTGGCGACCACTTGAAACATCGATTTCTCGACCTCACCAAAGTCGAATTTTGGTTTGACAAGATGCAAAAATTGACATTTAAGTGCCATTTGCCACTTGAATTGTCGCTTTATCAACATGAAAAACGTAGCATTTTCGGTAGGTCAAGAAGCAAAAAATGACTTCAAAGTGACATTTGACAACTGGAATCATCGCTTTTTCGACTTAATCAAATTGCATTTTCAGCTAGTCCAGAGGCCGAAAATAAGTTGAGAATGCCATTCGAGACCTTGAAACATCGCTTTTTAAAACTCACGCAATTCGCATTTTGAGATGGTCTAAAGGCCGAATAAGAGTCAAGAAGCATTTAATTACTTCAAAGTGACATTATCAACTTGAATCATCGTCATTTCAGCTTCATCAAATCGGATTTTGGGCTAGTACAGAGGTCAAAAATAAGTTGAGAATGCCATGCGAACACTTCAATCATCGCTATCTGGAGCTCAACCAACTCGCATTTTGGGTTGGTCAAGAGGCCGAAAATGAGTTCAAAGTGACATTTGACAACTTGAATCATCGCTTTTTCGACTTCATCAAATTGCATTTTCAGGTAGTCCAGAGGCAGAAAATAAGTTGAGAATGCCATTCGGGACCATGATACATCGCTTTTTCGAACTCACCCATGTCGCATTTGGAGATGGTCAAGTGGTCGAATATGATTTCAAAGTGACATGCGTCCCGTTGAAACATCGCTTTTACGACTTCACCCCATTCGCATTTTGGGTTGGTCAAGAGGAAGAAAATGAGTTTCCAGTGCCTGGCGACCACTTGAAACATCATTTTCTCAACCTCACCAAAGTCGAATTTTGGGCTTGTGAAAATGCAGAAAATTACCTTTAAGTCGCATTAGATCATCGCTTTATCGACTTGAAAAAATCACATTTTCGGCTAGTCAAGAAGCAGAAAATGACTTCAAAGTGACATTAGACAATCTGAATCATCAGTAGTAACATGACAGCCCTGGTCACTTATGAACTTTGTACACTGTAGTGAAGCCCTTTGGTTCGAACTGAAAAAGGCATCGAAAAAAGTGTTCGAAACTTCGAAAATTTGTGAAAAGGTCGTATCGACAGGAGCTCATGAGAGACCGGGCTGCATTGTTACCGGGCGCGGGCCCGGGATTATAAATCACAAATTTTGAAAAAGTTGTGTTCCGTCAATTTTTATCGCTAAAAAGTTTGAGAGGAGCGATTTGGACCTACCTCTGAGAGGTGTTGTCACCGACTGGACGACGTGACGCTACGGTGTATGGAGATAATGGTGTTTACACCAAGAGACGTAGCCGACTCGCGATTAGTCGCGTACGTCACGTGATGTGTCATGTGATGAAGGAATAGATAAAATTGATCACGTTAGTTTTATTATCCCTTATACACACATCAGTGTAAGATATCCAACTCCAACATCTCATCTGACATTGCGTTTAATGTAGAAATAATTGCTTCCTCAAAGAACGTGAAGGTGAACCCCAGTGCGATACTTGCCGCGCCCTTGCGTACTTCTTCTTCTTCTGTGTCTTCCTTCTCCTCGGCGTGTTCTGGGCCGTTGGTTACGGGCTCGTTTTTCAGGTGATTGCGCCCATTTAACCAACTCATCTGTTTGAGGCCTGTTATAATACGTAGCGCGATGGACCGCATCTTCCTCTATCCTCCACATGTGGTAGAAAGTATGTAGTTGTAAGGAATTGAGATGTGTCCAAAGAGGGTTTCTTAAGTTGAGGCTGCGTGTGAGAACACGTAGCGGGATACCATTTCCATACGAGAAGGCGGCAATCTTTTCTACGGAGTGGAATGTGGGTTGCTCGACAAACATGCTCAGGAGTATACTTGTAGGCCATTGGCAAGGATCGTCAACTATCAGTTCAAGGAATTGAAGAAGAAGAAGAAGAAGAAGAAGAAGCATGTCTGAAACAGAGCAATGCGAGGTCTTGTACTTTGATCTGTCTCACAAGTTCCAAGCTGTTGTGTATCCTGCGTGATAAACCCGTAATATCTATGCCAAAATCAATCGTCGTCACCTCGGGCAACATGGGTTCCGATTGGTTTAGTAACGAACCGTTAATGTAAATAAATTTTCCTAGACGCATGTTCCAGTACTCTGCCATGTGCGGTTTAAACCTGTGTGTATGCCAAATGTGAAATTTTTCGAGCACGAATCTAGACGCCTTTCCGTTGTAAAACGTTATAGAACTAATAGACCAAATCCTTAGGAACGTCATTGCCATAGACGAATGCAATAACTTTCTCTCGTCTACCAGTTTGTACAGGAGATGGGTGATCGTTAAACAGAAATAGTAGGACGAACGAAGGCCAATGATCGATTTCTCCCAGGTGATTTTCGACGATCTGGAGCAGGTTCATGACGTCAGGTCTGAAGGAGAAGGTAAATAAATTAGACACTCGATGACCACAATGTTTATTTGCCAATCTCCTCTTTACATACAATATATTTACATCCATATTCCTTATCGTGCCTTCTCACTATACATGAAGTACAATCTCACTTACATCCTCCACATTTCGTCCCATCACAAAACGGAATCCCACAAAATACCCTTACACGTTTCACATGATTGAGTTTTTTCTGTGTTTACCAAACCCAAACTGGGGGGCGTGGTCTAGGATCAACACTTTCCTCCTGATCCATCTTTGGCCCATTTATATAAAGGGTCACCCTATAGTGAAGATCATAATAGGCAGCCAGATAGACCCCGCACCCATCGTCGGCAGTCGTGAACCATTCATACATCTCACACACATCCCCTGTTCTGGCCTCATAAAGTTGATAAGCCTTCCTTCTTCTACGGGAACACTGTTCCCGTAGAAGAAGGAAGAAACGGTCTTCATATTATGTCTAGTTTGTATCGAACAGAACAGTAAACGCAAAATGTCACGTGGCCAGCTTTCTATTAGGCCGATCCTCACCTCAGTGGTCCCAAGCAGGTAGGGGCTCGTGGTCTAAAAAAACATACGGATGATGCTACTCATTGGACTAATGGGTGATCGGAACATCTCTTTGGGAAGAATAGCCCGCGGGAACAATGCATACACGAGAATACGTCAGACCGTTCGGGAAGTACGAGATCTAAACTGAGTCGTCATTACGTTACACCAAACACCGTGACCAGGGCAAGTGAGATGGTGTGATACTGTATGAGCGGTATTGGATGCACACCAAAGAGTAATGGCGGGAAATTGGGTGGGAGTAACCTCTCAATATCCACCCTCCCCGAGCGTACGGCGTACACGTACTCGTTGAATGTGATGAGATGTGAAACGAAACATTTTTAATATCGTATACGTGTCTGAAGATCACGTGTGAAGCCGCATCGCGCAGGGAGGGAGGCTGACGTACACAAACTTTACAGTGACATGTATCAAGAAGCCGACAATGTAAGATTGGCTTCATAATTGCCTTATATTCCAGGGTGCAAGGGGTGCAGGCAACCTCATCCCTCCACCCGTCAGATATGGCCCTGTAATACCGTATACAAATCATTTTGCTAAACAGTATCCGAAGGGGAGTTTGAAGAAGAATTTCGGAAGGATCAGAACTGCGTATTTTATTGCATTAAATCTTTTGGCTTAGGTCCAGCAAAATTGAACCAGTTCGAGACTGAACCCTGCTCCACATTCACACGTTGCATCTACTCCGATAAACACAAATCTTAAACGGGTATCAGGGTTACCGTTTTCGTGAATGTCATAATTAAAAATATCACTTTTCGGCTCCCTGTGCAAAAGTCGAAACGTGAAATTATTGTAAATGAAATTGGTGTCGGGATCTTTTGGAAAATGAGTTTTAAAATATTGAGAGGTCTCACTGTCAACACCATAAATATCCCTGCTGAACCATATGAATTCAGAAGTCCCACACCGTGATACAGCAATGATCCGGTTAAATAAAAACACAGGTTGTGCACGTGGAAGAGGTAGAGGAGTCAGTATAAACTGATGATGTGGGTATCTCGGTACATCAATTGAGAAGAGTCATGGGAGGTTACGCCTAGATGCCAAAAGATGTTTGTACGTGTCTAGATAATGGGTTGTCCCTTCGAAGGCCTTTCCGTTAACAAGCATTCTGCAAACAAAACATGATTGTGGTCGAATTGAGTTTATTAACTACACACTCTTAATGAACAATATTCAACATGTATCATGACAATGGGTCAAAACCCTTGAAAATTAGAGAATGGAACTCCGGGTTCATATTTATGTGCCCTACATAGAACATGATTTTAAAAAAACAGTAATCCTAAAATATTTGTAACGTCAGACGCTTACCTCGGATGATGTTCTTGTAACGAAGAAGAAGCAAATCAGAATAATGGCACGCCTAGAGTGAAGTAATGAACTGCGATATCTCCACCGGTTACCACCGTTTTATAGTCCGGAGAAATGGCGCTAAAACAAAAATAATGTCAATACCACGTGACGGGAACTTGAACTTAAGTCTAGCGCCTTAGACCATTCGGCCAACCCGACACAGTAGCGTGTCGAGTATATAAAAGCGGTTAAAAAAGTTACAAAATTTCATTCATGGACGTAGACTTGAGATTTAAAGATCCTTTTACCTCCATAGTGAGCGGACCTACTGGATCTGGGAAGAGCAGCTTCTGCGTTAAATTTTTGAAAAATCTCGACACTCAATGCACTGAGTCAGAGTTTAGTGGAGGAATAATCTGGTGTTATAGTGAGAAGACGGCGGTGCATTATAAGCAGCTGACCGGTTTGAAGAACATTCAGTTTCAGGAGGGTCTACCCGAGAATTTCGGTGACGCGCGGGGTTGGCCCAGTCTATTAATTTTAGACGATCTACTTAATCAAGTGTATTCCGAGGCAGTGTGTGAACTCTTCACGAATGGCAGTCATAACAGAAACGTGTCTGTCATTCTCGTGACGCAGAATCTTTTTCACCAGGGACCTAAGTGTAGAGATATTTCATTAAACGCGAAATACGAGGTGGAGTTGAAGAGCGTCCGGGACAGGAATCAGTTCTCCTTTCTGGCCCGTCAAGTATACCCTGAAAACAGCGTCAGTTTTTATAGAGCATATTTGGACGCTACCAGTAGACCGCACGGTTATTTGATATTGAATTTCTCACAAGATACAGACGACCGGGTCCGGTTTCGAACCAATGTCTTTCCGGACTAACTTCCCGCCGTGATCTATGCTCCCGTGAACGATGAGACGGATAGGATCGAATTACCACGCGCTTCACGTGTTAAAAAACGCGAGTCCTAAATTACGCAAAGCCATACTTTGGAGCTGTGATAAAGAATTGATGTACACGGAAAGCGAGTGTGTACTCAACGTTCTGAGAGGGAATCTAAAATTGGCAGGCCGTCATAAGCGTAGAATACAAAAGTTCAAGGGTCAGCTTCGCTCAGTCGTTGGAAGACGCGTGTCGCTTACCGCCAGAAAGAAACTGATAAACCAGCGCAGGGGATTTCTCATACCTCTGTTATCAGCTATCTTACCGACCTTAGCAACACTCATATTCAGATCGTGAGACGATGTTGCGTAAAATGTGTCTTGTCTCACCTGAATACCTCAATAAGAGTAAATTACATTCATACGTAATACTAGAAAACAAAATAAACGATTAAAGAAAAAGAAGACACATCATCCTTATGACAGGAGGTTCGAGACGCGTAATGAGATGCGTGAAGCTGACGACAACAGAAAGGCACTTTTACGGA
>Ga0099364_10015610_pt1 | contig 10007 bp, 11 predicted proteins | sample TergutTh196P3_FD_73070 | JGI IMG/M metagenome (GOLD analysis project Ga0099364, IMG submission 73070) | Microcerotermes parvus P3 segment gut microbial communities from Pointe-Noire, Republic of the Congo - Th196 P3 | ecosystem: Host-associated > Arthropoda: Insects > Digestive system > Gut ...
TATGATACACGAAATCCCGCTCGGGCTTTCGGCTCACTGGGTCCGTACCCAAAACCTGGCCGCCGCACATTCCTTCCGGCCCCGATGACGCCGAGAACTCGTTTATGGCGCGAGAGGCGCGGTCCGCGGGGACGCCATTATCGAGCAGGCCGGACAATGCGCAGCCAAACGCCCATATCATGAGCGAATCTCCGGCGATCACTGCCATACATTCACCGAACGCTTTATGATTCGTCGGTTTTCCGCGCCGCAGGTCGTCGTCGTCCATACAGGGCAGGTCGTCGTGTATCAGTGAGGCGGTGTGCATGAATTCCAGCGCCAGAGCCATCGGCATTGCAGTATCGGGACTAATGCCGCCGTTTTCGGCGGAAGCGAGGCAGAGCATCGGACGCAACCGCTTGCCTCCGGCAGAGAGGGAATAAACCATCGATTCGAGCAATCGCGAGGGAATCAGTTCCTCGTGGCGGCCGATAACGCGCTCCAAAGCCGTTTCTATCTTATTCGTGTAGCGTTCAGCCAGAATCGAGATTGCGCCGGCAGTATGAGCGCCGGTCTCAGTCGGCTCGCTCATCTGGAAACAACTCCTCTATATCGCCGTCTCCGGCCAGTATCGTGACGCGTCTTTTCGCGTTTTCTAGAAATTCCCTGCAGTCCTTTATCAATTTCACGCCCTCTTCAAAAAGCTCGAGCGATCTTTCCATATCGGGGTCGCTTTCCTCAAATTCATCCAATATCTCTTGAAGTCTGTCCATGTCTCCCGTAAAACCCATCGAAACGCCCCCCCTCGCAAAAAAACTAGATAAAAGTATAACATAGTCGTAAAAAGTCACACTATACTTGATAAAAAGAGAAATCATACGTCTTTAAGTACGATCAGGCCGGTTTTCGCAAATGGATGTGGATTGAGGGTATATTTGTATTTGTATGTGCCGAAGTATTTTGCCGGGCGCGTATTCACAAATTTTTATAAGATGATATAATTCCAAAGTTGTGCTTGGATAGCTTGGGGAGTAATAAGAGCGACTGATCCGAGGGTCGTCGTTCGTTGCAAGGGAGGTAAAGAGGGATGTCCAAACATTGCGACTGCTGCGGCAGGGGGCCGACCACCGGAAACGCGGTCAGCCACTCGAACCGTCATACGCGCCGCCGCTGGCTCATCAACCTGAGGAGCGTCAAGGTCGACGTGGGGGGCGACGAATCCAGGAGATTCAAGATATGCACGAAGTGCCTCCGTTCCGGCAGAGTTAAAAGGGCTGTATAAAAATTTATCCGGCGTTGAATCACCACGGCATGGCGCAAGGCCATGCCGTTTTTTTATAATTCGAATAACATTGAAGGAGAATCCGATGAATAACTATCCCTGGCTAGATCAGCACTGCCTCTCAAAACCGGGCGCGGAGAAAGATTTCAAGGAGGAATGGAACGCGACAAGATATATGCTCCGGGGAAAGATGTTTGCGATGCTCGGAGGCGACAAAACGGGCAAGCCTATCATAACGCTGAAGCTGAACCCCGACGACGGCCACGCGCTCCGCGAAAGATACCAAGACATAATACCCGGCTACTACATGAACAAGGAGCATTGGAATTCCGTTTACCTCGAAGGCTCAGTCCCAAACGACGTATTGCGCGGCATGATCGACGCGTCACACAACCTCATACTGGAGTCGCTCCCGAAAAAAGCGCGGGAGGAGATATTGGGCGGGTAATTATCCTACCCGGTGGACCTCCTCAATAATGACCGCACCCGTAGTAATGTCCGCCATGATGGCATCTGCCTGAGTGTCCGCGGCGACCGTGAGCCGCGGCAGCGGTTCCTAAAAATACCGTCAAACAGATTACGACTATAAGAATTGCTATTTTCCTCATTAAACTTTCCTCCTAGCAAGTTGCCGTGTGCGTGACTCACGCTCTTAATCGCCAGTATACCGCCAATATTCCATCGCCGCAACTCGCCGTGACTCTTGGCGTCCCAGAGGAATCCGGTGTTGCTTCGTTGCTCACCGCCCAGAGATAACGCCTTTCCAGCGCCACACCATCAAGCGGCCACTTGACGCCCGTAATACTCACGCCGCGGCACTCGTCTGTGACGGGCAGAAGGGAGACGCTTTCCGGCTCGCGCACGAATTCCATCGTGGCGGACTCGCCCGATGATATAAAAAAAACTCCTTCTTGCTCATCAATCATGCATCGGTAAAAATTTCCGCCGCTTGACCCGAGCGTGAAGAAAATACTCATCAAATGGTCAAGCGCGCCCCCAAAACATCCCGAGACGATAAGCGCGCGGGCGTCGCCGCCGGTCTCGCGTTCCTCAAACAACGACAGGGCGAGCTGAAAGTCCGTGTAGTCCTTGTCCTTATTGAAAATTTTTTCCCTTGAGCCGTGTGAAACCGCCCAAGCCCAGTCGTCGGGAGATGCGCTGTCCTTGTCGCCTATCAGAAGGGACGGGACTAATCCCGAGGCACGGCAAGCGTTAACGCCGCTGTCCGCTGCCCAAACAACGGGAGCCGAAGGAAAATTTCGAGACACGAGATCGCGCATCCAGTTGGGATCCGGCACTCGGCCTCCCAATACGAGCAAAGTTTTGTCATCAGGGATGTAATCGGTCTTGCCGCTTGAAAAAATTCGGACGTCACGGGATGCGGACACCGGGACATGGCGCGGGGTCACTTCACAACGCCAAGCCTCTCCAAAATTTCGTCGGCCCCATCCTCATCCACAAGTATCTCGCGCGGGCGCGCGCCATCAGCCGGGCCTATTATCCCGGCGGCTTCCATCATGTCCACGATTCGCCCGGCTCTCGTGAAACCTACCCGCAGCCTCCGCTGCAGGCCGCTGGCAGACGCCATACCGCTCGAAATGACTACTTTGACGGCCTCCTCAAGCAGCGGATCGTCGAAATTTCCGTTCTCCTCGAAGCCCGCGGGCGCGTCTCCCTGATCGTCGATGTCCGTGTACTCCGGTTCGCCGAACATGTTGATAAGGTAATCCAGCCACCGCGAGATTGATCTTTCGTCTATCCAAGGCGACTGCACTCGGAGAGGTTTGGGGTTCTGAGTGGACAAAAACAGCATGTCCCCTTTGCCGAGCAATTTTTCCGCGCCGCCCGTGTCTATTATAGTGCGCGAATCCATCATTGAAGGGAGAGTGAAGGCTACTCGCGCCGGCACATTCGCCTTTATCAGCCCGGTTATCACGTTGACTGACGGCCGCTGTGTCGCCAGCATCAGATGTATTCCGGTTGCGCGGGCCATCTGGGCGAGGCGGCAGATGTATTCCTCCACTTCCTTGGCGGCAGTCATCATCAGGTCGGCCAGTTCATCGACGACGATGACAATGTGCGGCAGCCTGTCTTTAGGGAGGACTATCTCGTTGTATGACAGCAGGTTGCGCACGCGCGCCGCGGCAAACAGCGAATATCTCCGCTCCATCTCACGGATCGCCCATCCCAGCACGTGAACCGCCTTTTTGGGATCGGTGACAGGCGGCGTCAGTATGTGGGGGAGCTTTTCATACACAGCCATCTCCACGCGCTTAGGATCGACAAGCACCATCTTCAATTCATCCGGCTTCCTCATCGAGCATAGCCCTACTATGCACGCGTTCACGAACACGCTTTTGCCCGATCCGGTGGTTCCGGCCACAAGAAGGTGGGGCAAGTCCTCAAGCCCTGTAATGAGAGGATCGCCGTTTATTGTTACTCCCATAGGAAGCGGCAGTGTTCTGTCGGTCGCCTGATACGCGTCCTCCTCTATGATTGAGCGGAGGGTTATCCCCCTGCGCATAGGGTTCGGTATCTCAATTCCAACGAAAGGCTGCCCCGGTATAGGCGCCTCAACTCTCAGGCTCGCGACCGCGAGGGTCATCGCGAGGTCGTTCGACAGCGCTACGATTTTACTCACCTTCACTCCGGGAAGCGGCTGCACCCGGAACTGGATGACGGTAGGACCCAGCAGAATTTCGGCGAGTTCGGCCTCCACGCCGAACTGCGCCAGCGAATTTATTATCCGCTCCCCCCACGGACGCGCCATCTCCTCGGTTATGCCGTCGTCGTCGTCATCAACCCTTCCATAAACTTCAAACGGCGGCGGGAACTGTCCCGGTTTTGCTTCGTCGTCTTCGTCAGATTCAATCTGATCCACGGAGAGAATATCCATCGGAAACGGCAGTTCACTCCCCAAGGGAGCTTCGCCTCCCCGAGAGGCGTCTTCGTCACGCGTCTCGGTAAAATTCGCGTTTCCATTCTCATCAGGTTCGTCATCCGGCTTATCCTCCGAGTCGCCGTCCGTTTCCGTTTCATCGTCATAATCCTCGTCGTCCGGGGGTTCGTCTTGTTCATCAAAGAGGCTCATTACCTTGTCGGTGAGATAATAGTAAGCGGATTGGAAGGGCGATATGAACCCGAAAAAGTAAAGCGTGAAAGAGATCGCGGTCAATCCTACAAGAGTGGTTCCTATGGGGCCGACATTCATGAACAGCCATTCGGCCCCAAGGCGTCCGGCGCTGCCCGCATTGAGCAGCGAATCCGCTCTCGGCCTGAACACGGCGGGCGGCATCTGCATAAGCCCAAGCGTCAAAGTGATGCAGAAATACAGCATTATGACACCCGCGGCTTGGTTCAGCGGATTTGGAACCTTCCTGCCGAATACCACTGACATCAAAACATAAAGAACAAAGAGCAAAATCAGGAGCGAACCGCCCCCGGCGTTGGAAATGACAACGTCTCCTACCATCCGTCCAAAATTGCCGGTGAGATCCGTTAGAAGACTGGCGATCAGGAATATGTCGATTATGAATAATATGATGACCGCAATGAGAATACATACGGCCAAATACTCGGATAAACCTGTGGTTTTTTCCGCCCATGCCTTGAAGAATCCCTTGCCGGGGGATTTTTTGGCGGCCTGTTTCTGCGGCGCCCTCGTCTTTTTGCGTTTTTTTTGCGGCATTTTAAGCTTCCCGCCCCCCGACTATCAGATTTTTTATTAAAAGAGACGGCTGCCCGTCTGTGACAGGCACTCCCTGCCCGGCTTTGCCGCATGTGCCGGGGTCAAGCGACAGTTCTCTTCCGACCGCCTCGATGTTCCAAAGTGTTTCCGGGCCGTTACCGGCCAGAGTCGCTCCCTTTACCGCCGGGCCGATACGGCCTCGCTCCACCAGGTAGCCTTCCGTAATTTGAAACACGTAATCGCCGGACGTGGGATTGACCTCCCCGCCGCCCATTTTTTTAACCAGCAGGCCAGACTCCATGGAACCCAGCATTTCCTCGAAGGAGGTTTCGCCGGGAGCGACAAACGTGTTGCTCATGCGCGGGAGCGGCAGGTCGTCGTATGACTGTCTCCGTCCGTTGCCTGTGATTGGCAGGTCTCCCCTTCTCGCTGAAAGTATATCCGTCATGTACATTTTCAGCACGCCATTTTCGACCAGCACGTTGCGCGCACCGGGCGTACCTTCGTCGTCGTAGGCGTAAGAGCCCCATCTGTCCGGCAGTGTCGCGTCGTCTATTATCGTCACTATGGGATTTGCCACCCGTTCCCCTATCTTGCCGCGAAACGCGGAATAATCCTTCTCCACAATATCGGCCTCAAGCCCGTGGCCGCACGCTTCGTGAATCATCGCGCCTCCCGACGTACCATCCAGCAGAACGGTCATCGTACCTGCCGGGCAGGGCTTGGTGTCCAGCATTATAAGGCCCCGCGATAGGGCGGCCATCGCCACCGATTCCGGCGTCGCGCCATCAGAATCCCAGAAGGCGTCCGCCCCGCATGTCATCGATCTCGCCTCGAAACCGGTCTCCACCGCTCCGTCTTTCTCAAGCACGATGAAGACGCGGAACGTCGTGTAAACGCGCTCGTCCCGCAGGAGGGAACCGTTGCCCTTCACTATAAGAACCGCCTTCCGCGATGTGCTGTAGCCGAATGTAACCTGCCTGACATATTTGCAATCGGCTCTGAGGGATCGGTCAAGGCCGCCCAGAAAACCCGCGTCCAGTGTAGGAATTGACAGATTCGCCTCCGCCATAAAATCCTCACCGCCGGAGTCACCGAGGATATTCGGTATCGCAAGACCCGACATGTCCGCGGCCTGACGAGCCGTCGAGCCCGCGTCGGATATTTTCGTACCCATCGTGTGCGCGTAAACCGAATTGCCGTCCATTATCAGGCGAATACCAACGCCGCTTCCTCTCGACGAAGACAGCGTGTCCATGCGTCCGTCGTCATACCTGACGTTATGGCTCGCCATTTTCGCGGCGTAAAGGTCGGCATAATCGACGCCGCGTATGCCGGTAATTATCTCGCTTAATGTAACCATTCTATTTTTATCCCCTCTGACACTAATGCCGAGATTATTTTTTTAGTTTCGCCCGCGTAATCCGACGAACAAAATACGGACAGCAATCCCGGCTCGTCCTCGTTTTTCACAAAAGCAACGCCGTCGTAAGCGTCGATAATCCATGATATGTAATAAATTTCCTCCTTGGGAGCTCTCAGCAGGTATCTGTGGAATTCGGTCACAGTTGCCTGCTCTCCCTCCTCTGCGCATCCAGATGCTCCCTGTAAGTTTTGGTAAATATGTGGCTTCCGTCCGCCCTTGCGAAGAAAAAGAGCATGTCCGTGTTCGCGGGCTCAAGCGCCGCGTTCCACGAATCACGGGATGGAACGCCGATATTCTCCGGCGGAAGGCCTTTATGAATGTATGTGTTAAACGGCGAGTCCACCTGAACGTCATTATAGCTGAGGTTGGTTTTTTTCACTCCCCTGAGTTTCCACGCGTAAACAACCGTGGCGCAGGACTGCAACGGCATGTCAAGATCGAGCCTGTTATTGAACACGCCCGCTATTACCGGCCTCTCCTCTTGTATAAGCGCTTCCTTTTGAACGATGGATGCCAGTATGCCTAGAGAGTTCAGACCGTCGCTCGAAAGTTCTTCCGGCAGGAGCGCCCCGTGCTGTTTCCACCACATCGCCGCGGCGGCGGCCACAAGCCTGCTCGCTATTTGCTCTCCGGATACCACGGCGTAAGTCTCCGGCGACAGCAAGATTATCCTGTCACGCTCGCCGGCGGGCAGAAATTTTCTGAGTTCCGGCGGGAAATTGTTTTCGTCGGCAAGCGCGGATGCGAGCAAAGCTTCGCCGTCAGGTCTCCCGATAACTCCAGCGATCTCCTCGAAGGTCGCTCCGGGGAGGATCATCGCGCTGGGGATTTCCGGCCTCATATCCGCGAGTTGGGCGGCAACGTCGCGCGGCCGCCCCGCCGTGACGCGATATAGGCCGGGCAGCAATCTTTTGTCTATGCCTGTGCGAGCCATCCATCTCGCGAGGCTGCGGGCATTCGTTACCGCGCCGGAACGCTCGAACTCCATCGCGGCCTCTCGCGCGTTCTGCCCTTCCTCCACACGGACGGCAACAGTCTCTCCCACTCTCTCCGGTATACTGTCCATATAAAGCTTGGCGCATATCCCCGCGGCGACTACCGTCAACGCCAGCACGAAAATCGAAAGATAAAATAATTTTTTCACGCCATCATCCCCTCACGGCTTGCGCGGACGCCTCAGAAGCCCCCATAATTCCTCTTGGGCCGCCCCGCCGCTCTCTTTGTACGGTTTTTCAGTGAATATACCCACTTTCGACAGCGGTATCCCGGAATTGATAAAGGCTTTTTCAGCGTGCCTAATGTTTTCTTCCCTCACAACCGCCAGCATAGAGCCGGAGGCCACCAGTTTCAGCGAGTCGAAACCTAGAGCCGCCGAGGCCCGCTCAGTGTATTCGTGAACCGGAACCTTGCTTGCGTCTATGTCGGCGGATAAATTCGCGAGTCTCGATATTTCCGAAACTCCCCCCCGGAAACCGCCCTCGGTCGGATCGTGCATGAAAGAAGCATGTTCGCGCAGCAATTTGGATTCCTCAAGCACGCAAGTTTCGTTCACCCACCCGCGTACCGTCTCGATCTCGTCAGTTGTTAGAATCCCCGCCAGTAAGTCGGGGCGGTCCGCCGCCAGTATGGCCATTCCCTCTATGCCCATGTGTCCCGTCACGAACAGCGCGTCTCCCGGACGTATGCCGGACGCTCTGAACAACCTTTCCGCCTTCCCGATCATGGCCGCCGACAGGACCGGATGGTCATACATGTCATTGAACTCCGTGTGCCCCCCGACTATGGCAATGCCGTACGCCGCGCACTCCTCGTGTATTTCCCTCATGACCGAGGATACGTAACGCTCGCCGAGCGAAGGGGGGGCGATTATCGTCACGACTATGTAAGCGGGGTCCCCCCCTTTTGACGCTATGTCGTTCACGTTGACGCGGACGAGCAGTTTCCCCGCGCCGCTTGATGCGCCGACTATCGGGTCGCTCGCGAATACGAGGAAATCTTCGCCGGTCCATCCGATCACGGCGGCGTCCTCCCCAACGGCGGGCCCTGTCAAAACCTCCGGCCTTTGCGCTCCCAGAGCGCCGAATACCGAACGCCCAAGCGCGTCCGGCGAGAGTTTGCCGGAAATGTCCTCACGCGCTCCGTTCATGTATTCCATCGCCATCAGGAACGCGCCTCACGCTGTAGGCGCATCCGCAATAATTTTGCCTGTATATATCCATTTCCCTGCTTTTGATAACGGATAACATGAATCCGTCGTTTTTCCTCCATATTCTCTCGATCCATCCTACTCCGGCTGCTTCGGCCTTTTCCCTGCCCAGGCGGTTTATATCTTCAGGTTTCTTGTGAGGGCTGATGGTAAGCGTTGTGCAAACATAACCGAAACCGCCCAGAGCCGCATGGCGCGCCGCTGATTCAAGCTGGAGAGCGAAACATGCCTCGCATCTCGCGCCTCCCTCCCCTTCGCCACTCAGTCCCCCCGCCGCTGAGAACCATGCCGCGGGCGAGTAAGGAGCGATTTCAGCCTCCATCCCAATAAAGGACGAAAGTTTTATCACGGCGTCGCGCCTCTTTTGCCATTCGCACCGAGGGTGGATGTTGTTCCCATAAAAAAATCCCCTCACTTCGTATCCCTCCGACGCCAAAACCGGCCACGGTATCGTCGCGTCCGGAGCGCAGCAGACGTGCAGGAGTAATCGGCGTTTCAAACTCAAAGCGCGTCCTCCAATGAATCAGATGCCTGTTCGTCATCTGCGGAAGCCGGAATGGGACGGGCTTTCGCCCCGAATATCAGAAATCCGGTGTGGGCTATCATCATATCATCCGGCCTGATTCTCTCCGGTTCCGTCTTATAATAACGCGCCAGCAGCTCCAAAACCTGGACATCGGCAAAGCCGAACTCGCGCAAAGCGATAAGAGTACGCTCTATCTGATTGAAAGTTGGCACGAGAATACCGAGATGACTCCCCCACGCGAGCGCGTCATGCGCGGCCGATATGAAATCCCAAGGATTCCTCACGTCGAGAAAGACCGCGTCCGCGTCGCGTTCGTCGAAGCCCTCCCGGGCGTCCCTCACTTTGAACTCTATCCTTTCAGCCACGCCCCAGCGGTCCGCGTTGCTTCGGGCGAGATTGGAAAACTCCTCGCGCCTGTCGTACGTGACCACCTTGCCCTCGTCGCCGACGAAATGCGCGAATATCGTCGCGAGACCGCCGGAACCGGTGCCGCACTCGACAACCGTCGCCCCCGGGCCGAAGTTCAGATGTTGAATGATAAACCCGCTGTCCTTAGGGAAGATCACCTGCGTCTGCCTCTTTATCCTTCTCGTATACTCACCGACGGTGGGACGCAGCAGGAAAAACGGCGAACCCTTGTTCGTGCTTATCACATCGCCGTATTCCATGCCTATCATATCGTCGTGCTTCATCTGCCCAAGATGACACCCCTGATTGGAACCGGGGGAGAGTTTTATCAGGAAGCTGTCGCCTTTAATGGGAGACCACAGAAAAACCAAATCGCCGGAGTTCAGCATCTATAAAAGTGACTCGACGGCTTTCGCGATATCCTCAGCCGAGAAACCCATCCTCGCTATCACTTCCGTCGACGCTCCTGATTCACCGTAGCGCGTCACGCCG
>Ga0099364_10015611_pt1 | contig 10007 bp, 8 predicted proteins | sample TergutTh196P3_FD_73070 | JGI IMG/M metagenome (GOLD analysis project Ga0099364, IMG submission 73070) | Microcerotermes parvus P3 segment gut microbial communities from Pointe-Noire, Republic of the Congo - Th196 P3 | ecosystem: Host-associated > Arthropoda: Insects > Digestive system > Gut ...
CACCCTATAAGGTTAGTCAACGCATCTTTGAAAGCGCCGCAGTCAAACCCCTTGTTTTCCCGTATAAAAGTATAGTCTGCACATTCTTTCAAGAGCTCGACGCTGTTTGGCTGCATTTCTCCGTTGCATACCACTGCTAATCGCGAAACGGTTTTTTTAAGCGCTTCAAGTAAATAAAAAATATAATCGCCAGCTATACCGTCCGGATCATAAATTATCAAAATGCCTAAACGTTTTACCATGACCGGCTCCTTTAATTTGTTATATTTAAAACGCATGAAGGTCTCTAAGTTTCATCTCCATTTTTTTGTTGTGCTGCAACAATTTGATAATATTATCAAGTTCTATTTCTTTCAGGTGCGAATCTTCCAAGTATAACGAAGGCTCAAGCTGCAACATTACGTTAAATTCGTTTGAATTTGATTGAGTAGTATAAAATTCGACGCACTTGAAAGGCAACAGAGAAATCCTCGTCATATTGTATAAAAGCAGCAGAAAAGACTCCGGCGTAAAAACAGAAAAATGTACATCAAAATATTCTCCTTTAGCTGCCCTTTCATAGATTTCCTGCGCTTCGTTATTTGGTCGCATTTGTGATAATACTGCTATATCATCTTCATTGTCTTCCGCATCCCAAAAAAATACAAGATCGTTGATCGGAACAGTGTTGCAAAAAAAATCAAACACGCGCATCGGGTTATTTTTAATGCCCCGTTTATATAAATCATATACTTCCGCAAAAGACGTCGGGATCCTGAAATGATCAAAACAATATCGTTTATCAGGTATAGTCAAACAGAGAAAACCGCCGGGGTTTATCACCGTTGCTATATCTTGAAAAAAAAGAATAAGCTGTGGGATATGTTCTATAACATGACTGGCCACAACATAATCAAACTTTTCCTTATCAGAAAAAGTTTCTTTATACGAATTTTTAATTACATAATCTATCTCACATATGCGGGTATTATCAACGTTAGGATCGTTTTTATAAAATTCTTTAAGTTCTTCTGTTGTACGAATATCCGCGTAGAAAACATTATTGGATGATTTGTTTTTTTTGATCATTGGGTTACACAGCGAACCTATTTCCAATATTCGCTTCGTTTGGTCAATACGATTGACAAAAGGTCGAAAACCAGTCAATACCTCGGGAAACGCTTCAGTATTTGCTTTATACCCTTGTGTCAGACGGTTTATAAGTTTTTCTATTGTTTTTAACTTGAAAAACAATTCACTATTATATGTCGCAATTTTGTTGTCTACCTCCCTATCTCCATAATTTGCAATACATATGTTTTTTACAATTTTTTCGCCAGGAATATTTAATGCAATCAGTGAATTATAGATTTCATCAGCGTATTTTTCAGATGCTATGACAATTTTATCGTACGCGCAACAATTCTTTATCTCCTCCGGCGCGCATACTTTAATACCGGCAATTTGCTGAATTTTTTTATAATCTCTGTCAACAATAAAAAGACAGTCACAATAATTTAAACGCATGATTTGTTCCAGAAAATGCTGCCCGATTATTCCCCCTCCATAAATCACAATTTTTGAGCCTTTGTTGACCAGATTAAAGGGGAATAGGTATCTAAAACTCATTTTTTATCACCTCATTATTTATTGTTTCGAACCTGAAAAACTAATAATATTTTTAAAGCCTCGTTTTTTCAACTCCGGGAAAACTTCTTGTTCATTATTGCGATTCAACGCCACAATAATGCCCTCATCATCGCGGGGGGATATTTCTGATAACTCAAATACATGGCCGGTCATTAACCTGTTCTCCACTTTTCTGCCATCAGATACGATATACCCCATAAATTGAGAAATTTCTTCCCGGAAAATTTTTATGCACATAGCTGCGAATGCTCCTGCGCCGTAAACATATATTTTTGTGTATTTTTCGCAGAACTGCGCCATGGAATGTAGATCGGAGTTAATAATATCATTGAACTCGGTGATACCGAATTTCTTAAACTTGTCGAAAATAAGAGAATTCAACATATATTGAAAATTTGACGCATAAAGCGAGGCATATTCGGTTGTCATCATAATCCCACTGTAATAACCTTCATGCTGCGCAACATAGGGGAATATTCTTTCAATTGCGTGAGAGATGGTATTATCAAGCGGCATGGGTTCGGGACAGAAATCTTCATATTGAAATCCATGTTCGAACAGCGCTTTGAGCGCGGCGGTTCTGCACCAAAAAACTGTTCCCAGTGTGAAGGGATAATGCTGCTGCGATATTTTGCACCTAAGTTTCAGCCGCTCCGCAAGGTGCGATGTCTCCTCGTAATTCGTAAGCCATGACCAGGTGGACATAGTAAAAAAGAACGACATATATGGGCTTGGCGGAGATAAGAATCCCAGAAGAGGGTTATGCTCAAAACAAGCTAATACGTTTTCTATATATTGGCCGCTTTTTAGGCTATTTTCCCATAATAAATCCATAAATGACCTCCCTACGGTCATATAGTGCGTTCTGCTGCCGCTTTTCTTGTCATGTACAAAGCACAGATACTCATATTCCATCAACAAATCCTTGCAGGCAACCAGAAGTGCGCCGATTTCGCGTCCCCTGTTTTCCGGCTCGATAACACGGTAGTTTTTTCTGCCGGATTCGGCAAAGCATTCTATGATTTTCCGCCGATTCTCCTCTCCATTTGTGGTAATAATAACGTCAATATCATTTGGTATCCTGTTAATGTACGCTAGGCAAAGTTCCGCCAAGTCAGTGTAGTAGAGATGAGCAATAACCGCCGTACGCTTTTTTTGCGGAATCTGCTGATATAGCTGGACCGTTGATGGAAAAATATAATCCAAATGCAATGAAGACCGTAAAACATTTATGTCGCAAAGCCTGAGTAAATGTTTCCAAATTAGATTCTCCGGGTATTCCGTTTGTGATGTGATATAGTCCAATGTTTTCCGCGCCGTTTCGCCTGAGTTATAGCGCAGCATATCGTCTTTTAAAGCAAAAACTTTTCTTTTTACAAAGGGGCAGCGAGATTCTGCAATCAGGCGGTATGAATCAAAAAAAACATAGGGCAAATTTCTTTCTGGAGTATCAAAAAAAGCGTCACTGTTGATATACGTGGACGCTTTATATCCCAAATCGGTAAAAAAATCAGTGAAACGCAGTTCGTACTGCGTTACTGCTTCGAGGTATGTTTCCGGATATTTAAGTTCATCCCAGAAACGTCTGAAGTCAAGGCTTTTTAACATATTCGATCGAACGGTCAAAAAATAAGGTTGGATATGTTCAGGCCAAAGTGCAGAATCATTACCGAAATTTCTCAACATAGCACCGCCCATGGTAATGCACCAATAATCACAGCTTCTTTTGGCCATCGTATCAAACACTTCTTCAAGCGGAAAGAGAGGCCCGTAGCAGGAATCGTTTACCAGCACAAGTTCATCGTACTCATATACCTCATCCCATCCAATAAGGTTTGTCAGCACATCCTTGAAAGCGCCGCAGTCGAACCCTTTGTTTTCCCGAATAAAGGTATAGTCCGCACATTTTTTCAAGCGCTCAATGCTGTCCGGTTGCATTTCGCCGTTGCATACCACTGCTAACTGCGTAACGTTTTTTTTAAGCGCTTCAATTAAATAAAAAATATAATCGTCCGCTATACCGTCCGGGTCATAAATTATCAAAATGGCTAAACGTTTTATCATGACCGGCTCCTTTGCTTGTTACATCTTTGTTCAAATTATCGGTTGTGAAACTCGTCGCGCTGATGTTCTTCCGTTAATAAATTATTCTTAAATTCGCAGAGATTATCGTTCAACATTCCCAGAATATAATCCGATACTTCCTTGTCCGCACCCCACGTCTGTTTTATACGCCATGCCCCGTCCGTTATTGCCCGGTGCATTTCTTCAAGCTGAGCCAAATGTGCTTCCGTTCTGTATTCCTGCAAGAACAGGGGTTTGCCCTCCGCGTCAAATCCGGCGAGCATTGGCTCGTACGAAGTCATAACCGCTTCCAAAAGGAACTGCCGGCTTTGAATGTAATAGTGTTCATCAAGCATATCGATCCTCCCGAATAATGATTCGATCCGAAGGCCGGGTCTATTACCGGATTCTATTTGTGCCAGATACAGTCCGGTCATATTGAAATCCACGAATTTTTCTATCGCCCTTTGGCAGGAACCGGAAGCTATTAAATCGAAAAAACCGATCTTTTTGCCCAAAGAGAAGCCGTCAATATAAAGCAGATAGTTATCCCTGACCGCCTTTGCGGCATTTAAAATCTGTCCTCTGTGTCGCAGCATATATTCCTCATCGCTTTCACATTCGCGGGGCATCGGTACGACGTGGAATCTCTTCCGAAGCATCTCCTCCAATGTCCCCGAAAAAGCAAAACTCGCGGTGTGTAAAATATCCTCGTCGGTAAACAGTCCGGCAATTACCGCCACCGCTCTCGATGTATAGAAATATATCATCCCGGGTAAGTCCAGATCATCGCGCAGGCAGTCATACAGTTTTTCCATGATAAAACCATCGCGCGCGCCCAATAGGATGACGTCAAGTTTCAACTCTCTCGCCTTCTCGACCATCCAGCAAAAAAAACTGTAAATAACGGGAGCAATAAACGAGTATGCCATGGAATAAGCGCTGTCGATCAGGAATTTACCTGACGTGACGTTGAATAAAAACGGATCGTTAAGCTGTTTTGATATGAATTCTCCAATAATTAAGCGGTTAGGCAATTTGGCGTCGTATTTCAACAATCCCCTCGCGCGGGAATCTTCAAGCATCGCCAATGCGCTTTTAACGTGGAAGGTATCGTCAATGCCGTCACGCAAAGCGCATTGTATATCCAACTCAAAAACGTCTCCGATGTGTAAAATTTTCGCTTCCCCTACCTTGGACCGCAACACTTTGAATAGTCCGTCGTTTTTGGAAACTCCCGCGTCGCAGGATACTATTATTCGCTCCGGTTCAACGAAAACCCCGAATTGTTCGAGTAAACCGGACAGTATTTCGCGGGGCAAATACATATCGGAAACAAGCCATGTATCTTTTCCAAGTTTACGGGCGTAATCTAACATATCGGCCATTTTTTCGCGTGGCAGCAGATATTCGGATTCCGTATCTATCTCTTTTCGCGGCGAAAAGTTGCCATCCATGTGTTTGTAAATATCGAAAATGCCGGGACAAAGCCCCTGGGCGTAAAGCTCCGCCTCGGCTTTTATACGTTTTTTTGCAAATTCTTCACCGATTATATAAAAAATATCCCTCGGATACAGGCATTTTCTCATCAACAAGGTGTCGAAAATATCAAAGCTTACAACATCCGCCATCTTTATCTTTTCCTGCAGAAGCGCCTCGCTTATATCGCAATACCGACCGGAAAAATTTTTATTTTCACTTTCGCCCATAATATTCCCGTTTATTGTGTACACGGGAATATTATGTTTTGCGCAGAACACGGAAATTCTTCTGAAGATGAGTTTTGCGTTGCCCGGACGAGCCACAATTACAATAATCGCGGCGCCAAGCTCAAACGCTTCCTCAGCAGTAATAACACGTTTGCCATAAACAACGTCACCGGTTCTGACTTCATCCATCAGGCCAATAATGTTATATTTTTCGCATCCTTCGATAATGTATTGAGTGTTTTTTCCGATACCATAAATCACAAGCGGCTTATCCGCAAACTTAGCGAAGTTATTTTCGAATAAATCAATTACAGATTGCCGCTCGAGGTCGTCCAAGTTTATTTGCTTGTCGCGGTTTTTAAACAAGTCACTGCGGTAATTTTTTTGCAATAACCCTTACCAAAGTGGGAGCGTCGTCATCAACTACAGAGAAAATATTCGATTCTTCAATGTAGATTATCTCGAAACCTGTTTTTTCAAGTTGAGTTTTAAACAAGTTAACCTCTATCTCATGTCGCGCTGCGATGATATCATCCGCGTTATCCGGGAAACGTGAGATGTATTCCTCCATATATTTGAACGCGTAAAGAAAGTCCCGCATATTCAGGCAGTCAAAGATAGCGCGCTTGAGGTAATGTGCTTGTAAAAAGGATTTTTCCGCCTCGCGGTATTTCTTTTTGTTGTAATACAGTTCAAAATACGGAATACGAAGTCCCGGCGCCCCTGGAATATCCCAATCGGAATAATTCATACCGAAGGCAATGCGGTAATCGTAAAATTCCCGAGATAAAATCAGGCCTTGTTCAATAAAATAATCATACAGGCAAATGTGTTTAATACCTCTAAGGGTAAGTTCATGAGATATTTCTCGATATCCAATCAATGAAACGACAATGACGGTTTGCCCGTCAATCCGTTCCAAGCTGGAATAGTTTCCTTCGAATTCGTAAGAAGGAATGTTCACCATCAATGTAACCGTTTTAAGGCCATTTTTGCGGACATAGGGGCATAATGTATTCGCATCAATAGAGTAAGTTGGCGATAAACGCCAGCCTGTCCTCCAGTGAATAACCGCGGAATAGCGCCTCAAGCGCGTTTTTTGCACGCAGGTACTTTCGAAAATCAGGATAAGCCTCATCGATGTTATACTTCACGATAATATCTTCGAGTGCCGCTGTAAAATCCCTGTGTCTCGCCATTAATTATACTCCTCTTCCTCTTTTTTGAGATGCATTAACGCTTAAACAACTTACTCCGCGGCGTAAAATATTATCTACCTTCACAACACAAGCTCCGCAATTGGATGGTGAGGGAAACGGTTCCACTTAGGCGGAGGCTGCATATAATCGCCGTAAAAACGCCCGAGGATTCTTTCATACAATGCGGGAGCCCAAAATTCGCGATCCTCGAATTTTAATTTCACTCTTTCGTCAAAAACTTCCGCCTTGTAGATTTGCCATCCGACGCTGGCATAATCATGCAAAAACCAACAGACAAATTCGGTTTCTTTATTGTTGTAAATCGACAGAACTGCCTCTTGAATACCACATAAAAAGCGTTTAGGCAGAACATGCAACATACGTGAAATGCCTCGTAAAGGATTGTTAGGGTTAGTGTCCTCGAAACCGTAACGAATCCTTAGCGCGTCTATTACTATGTTATTAACGGCGTCCTGAAATCTCTGCATCTTGCCGTTTAGTACCACAACGTTATCGTGAGTGAATATGTCTATGTCGAGCGCGGGATTACTGCCCGGCGCGCAATCTTCCAGAGTGTATTCGCGCCGAATGGTTCCTTTTTTTCGAAAGCCGTAACGAAAAAAACAACCGTCATCTTCGTGCGGAGCGAACGCTTCGTATCCGTCAGGTAGTTCTTTCTTGCAAATTTCGTTAAAACGCTTGCAGTCGTTTCTGTGCATGACAATATCAATGTCGTCGTCCCAGGGGATAAATCCTTTATCGCGCACCGCGCCAAGGAGCGTGCCGCTGTAAAGACAGTATTTCAGTTTATGTTTCTCGCAAATATCGTGTATTACGCCCATCATTTCGAGCAGCGTATTTTGCAGGGCTTTCATTTGTTCGTCGGTTATTGTTATCGGTTTTGCCGCGCACCCACTTCTTAGATAAATTTCGATCTTATGCGGCCAAATATTGTCGTCCGGAATACCGCAGCCGTTCATCAGCCAATTATGCAGTTCGTAGTAATAAGTTTTGCTTCCGATAAGTATGTGAGCGCCGTCGTTGCCGTATCTCTCCAGCATGGTTTGCGGCGAGATTACGTCCAGCCCCATCACGTTCGTTCCATGTCTTGCCGGGTTACCGTCGCAAAAACAGGCGGCGCTAACTCCCAACCTCAACAAATCTTCCTGAGCTGTCATGCCGCCTCTTGAGGCCGTGTAAACCACAATTGGCTTTTCAAGCAATTTCGGATGCCTGTAATATGGCGAACGCTTTTTCCACATTACTTTCCCTCTGTATGAAAAATTTTTTTCATATTCAATCCGCTCAAAAATGCAACATTTGTATAATATAAAATGTTGCATTTTCGGAAATTATATCATGCTTCAAAATTTATAGCATCCATAAGACAGGGCAAATGCATCAAACCGACGGAGAAACTATAGAGAAAAATCATCCGTCGACGAAAATGGATTGATTATCCGGTGATTCCTCATAAATTCAAATCTAGGCAAATATCATCCATCCTTTCCCGGTCAATGCCAATGTACCTTACAGTGGATGCGCTTGTCGAGTGATTGAGCAGTTTTTGCACCAATCCCAAATCAGAGTCGGATTTTTTATATATGTGATACCCAAATGTCTTTCGAAGCGAATGAGTACCGATATTTTTAAGCCCTACAGATTCTCCGGCCGCTTTTATCACTCTCCACGCCTGAAAACGGCTCAGCGCCCCTCTTTTCTGTGAGATAAAAAGCGGTTCCGAAAGCTCGCGCCTGTGGTTGCAGGTGAAATATTCCACAAGCGCGTTCCTGATCGATTGATTCACAGGGCAGCGTTTTGTTTTTCCTGTTTTTTTCTCCTTCAAAATGACGGCGCCGGTGATTTCACCCCTCGCGTTTACGACGTCCCCAATCGACAGAGAAAGCAGATCTCCGATTCGCATTGCGGTATTGATCCCCATTATGAATAACAGTGCGTACCCCGCGCCCTTCCGTCTCAAAACCTCCTTCATTTTCGAAATCTCTTCAGTATTCCTAATTGCGTCGACTTCCATAGTCTTCCCCCCGTTAGGTAATTGACACACCAGAAGTGCAATATTGACATATAGAGGCAATTTGGCAAAAAATGCAACATTTTATACAAATGTTGCATTTTCGGATGGGTCGATGTGAAAAAAAATTTTTTCTTAATAGAGGGAAGGTAATGTGGAAAAAACGCTCGCCATATTACAGGCATCCAAAATTGCTTGAAAAACCGATTGTGGTGTACACAGCATCGAGAGGCGGAATGACTGCCCAGGAAGATTTGTTGAGGTTGGGGGTAAGCGCCGCCTGCTTCGGTGACGGTAACCCGGAAAAACATGGAACAAACGTGATGGGGCTGGAAGTCATCTCGTACGAAACTATGCTGGAGAGATACGGCAAAGATGGCGCTAATATACTGATCGGAAGCAAATCCTATTACTACGAAATCCGTAATGGGTTTATGAACTACTGTGGTATCCCGGACGATAATCTTTGGCCGCACAAAATTGAAATTTACCTCAGAAGCGGATGCACCTTAAAACCGATGACAATAACCGACGAACAAATGAAAGCCCTGCAAAACACGCTGCTCGAAATGATGGGCATAATTCACGGTATTTGCGAGAAGCATAATCTTAAATATTGTCTTTACAGCGGTACTCTGTTGGGCGCGGTGCGGCATAAAGGATTTATCCCCTGGGATGACGACATTGATATTGTCATGCACAGAAATGATTGCAAACGCTTTATCGAAATTTGCAGGAAAGAATTACCGGACGGATATGAAGCATTTGCCCCGCACGAAGATGACGGTTGTTTTTTTCGTTACGGCTTTCGCAAGAAGGGTACCATTCGGCGCGAATACACTCTGGAGGATTGCGCTCCGGGCAAAAATCCCGAACTCGACATAGACATATTCACACACGATAACGTTGCCGTACCGAACGGCAGGATGCAGAGATTTCAGGACGCCGTTAATAACATAGTAATAGACGCGCTAACGCGGAATATGCTTGAACTCGCGCGGGAGAAACTTTGCAGGAGCTTTGTCTATGTTTCGTCGATGGAAATCTACGGGCAAACGGAAAAGCGCGAGGTCAGCGAGAGAGACTTGGGGTATCTGGACTTGTCAAATCCCCGCAGCAGTTATCCTGAAAGCAAGCGGTTCTGCGAGACGCTCTGTGTCGCGTTCACCGCGCAGCACGGTTTTCCAGTGAAGATCGCGCGGTTAGGACGTATAAAATACCAATGGAAATCTCCTGACGGTAAGGTGTCTGCACAGACATGTAATGGTATTATTCATTATTCTCCGAAAAAAGGTGTGCATGTTGTTCCGGCGCAACCATAGAATAATAGTTCGGAAGGAGTGGCCGCAGTGGCTTATTACGAAAAGTTAGAAC
>Ga0099364_10015612_pt1 | contig 10007 bp, 9 predicted proteins | sample TergutTh196P3_FD_73070 | JGI IMG/M metagenome (GOLD analysis project Ga0099364, IMG submission 73070) | Microcerotermes parvus P3 segment gut microbial communities from Pointe-Noire, Republic of the Congo - Th196 P3 | ecosystem: Host-associated > Arthropoda: Insects > Digestive system > Gut ...
AGGTAATCTTGGTTCGAATCCAGGTTCCCCAGCCAACAATTCGGTCCCATCGTCTAGTGGCCCAGGACGCCGGGTTCTCAGCCCGGTAACAGGGGTTCGAATCCCCTTGGGACTGCCAGAACATATCAAATCCGAACCCCAGATTATCTTTGTAAATGGGCTTTTCGGGATAGTGGTTGATAGATAATCACAGGAAAGAAAAGCCCGCCGTGAATAATAACTCCGGCGGGATTTTGCTTTTACCATTTTGCTATTTGCCAATACTCAAGTTTCCAGATTAGTGTATTTAGCGAGTTAACTTTTCGTATTTCCCCTAATTCCTCTAGCTCGTCCCTGATTCTCATAAGTCGCGTTTTTATTTCGTTAATCTCAGGGCCTCACTTCAAGCGGATAGCTTTTCATTGGACACCCCCGACTGTTAAATACTTTTCCATAATGTTATGGAAAAATAGGGTATATTTGTATCCTTATCAGCGTGACGGCCTGTGTTTTGTATAGGGTATGATTATAATTCAGTAACGTTTCGTTACACCGATTTGACTGTAACGAAACGCGACAGTCAAACTTTTACTTAAATCTGAGTAAAAGTAACGCGCCGATTCACCCAGAACCGACGCGCAACAATTCTCGTGTATTTTATCATCCCCCTGGCCAGGGGGACGGCGGTTATCTCTCTTTGGCGTGGATTATTGATGGCCTCACCTATCCCTCTGCGCCTACCGCGTGAGCGAGCGCCACAGAGGGGAAAACGACTTCGCCAGAGGCGTCAACCAAGATTGTCACTTCTTGAAAAAGTTTTCCCTTCATACAAAGCCCTTCACGGAATACTTCCTCGTTGATCTCGTTTTCAATTTTGTCCGGTAAAAAATCAGCTATTATGTCGTGAATGCTGGCTGTCGCTTCTTCAATTGTGCCGCCTTCTGTTATACAGCCTCGTATTTCTGGACAAATGACCGTATAGCCGCCTTTAAGCTGAGGATAAAATATCAAGCTCAAATTGTATTCATGTGTCATTACCGCCGCCTCCATTCTATCAAATCGTTTGCGCTAAATCCGGCTTCAGCGAGGATTCCGTCTACCGTTCCTTTGGCAAGCGTACCACCGTGACGGGGTATCGGTATCTTGTGTTTGCCTTTTACGGCCTTTGTCCCATGCCGTCCGCGTCCCGTTTCGACATGATACCCTTTTGATTTAAGGAACGCTATGATTTCAGCAGCCGTTGTCACAAATCCCATATTATCCGCTCATTCCCCTTTGGTGATTATCATTATCGTACTATTGTGAAACGGCAAGAGTCAATAAGCAAATCCGAAAACGGATAAATTACCCGATACCCTCACCAATTCCGCGCTTGACGCAGAATCCCTTGGAATTGCGGGGCAAGCCTGCAATGACATATCCTAAAAGGATCAAGTTATTTCTTTATAGTTCCTAAGTACCGTGACATATAAAGAAATCGCTCAATCGCTTGGTATCTCACCCGCGGTCCTCTCTTTGGCGCTAAACAATAAACCAGGGGTTTCAGTCGCTACCCGTGAGCGCGTTTTTCAAAAAGTAAAGGAGATGGGCTACGACCATGTGATAGAATAAACACAGAAAGCTCCAACAGGGGTGTGCATTTTATCAATAGATAGTTACTTTGCCACTTCTTGTGTCGCCTACTGCCCATGTGGTTTAAACGGAGGAATACAATAATGAATACACGTCCCGTAGGCAAAACCGGAATGCAGGCCACCGTCGTCGGCTTGGGCTGCGAACATCTGGTCAAAAAACCGTACGAAGCTGTTGACGAAGTCATAGGCGCGGCTCTCGATTGCGGCATCAACATCATGGACATCTTCATGCCCGGAGCGGAGGTACGCGGCCAAATCGGACGCGCTTTGAGCGGACGGCGGGACAAGGTTCTCATTCAGGGACACATCGGTTCGGTGGACATCGGGAAACAGTTTGCCCAAAGCCGCGATCTCGGCGAATGCGCGCGATATTTCGAGGAATTGCTGCGATATCTTGATACCGACTATATCGATTTCGGAATGCTGCATTTCATGGATACTCACGAGCACATCGACCTGATGATAAATAACGGCGTCGTGGAGTACGCCCAACAACTGAAACAAAGCGGCAAAATCCGCGCCATCGGAGCCAGCTCCCACAATCCCCAGACGGCGCGGCGGCTTGTGGAGGAAGGCTTGATCGAAATGCTGATGTTCAGCATCAATCCCGCCTATGACATGATGCCGGATCTCGGCAATATCGAGGAAATGATGGGCGACGAGTATGCCGCGCGAGTGAGCGGAATAGATCCGGCTAGAGCCGAACTGTATCGTCTATGCGAGGACCGGGGAGTGGGGATCACGGTCATGAAAGCGCTTTGCGCCGGGAAACTCCTCTCGACCGATCACAGTATTTTTACTCAGGCGCTCTCGCCGGTGCAGTGCATCCATTACTCCCTGACCCGCCCCGCTGTGGCAAGCGTCCTGGTAGGCTGCGAGTTCAGGGAAGAGGTGGAAGCGGCGGTAAGGTATTGCGTGGCGGACGAAACGGAAAAAGATTTTTCCGAAACGATCAGCCACCTCAAGAACGACGCCAAGGGGTTCAGCGGAGTCTGCGTTTATTGCAATCATTGCCAGCCATGCCCTGCCAATATCGACGTGGCTCAGCTCAGTAAATACCTGGACATTGCCCTTCTGAACGAAAAAAAGATTCCGCCGGGCATTGTGCAACACTACCACTCGCTAAAAGCGCGCGCCTCCGACTGCCAGCGCTGCGGACAATGCGAGGAACGCTGTCCTTTCTCCGTTCCTGTAATGCGGAACATGGATAAAGCCGTTAATTTATTTGGGAGTTAGGCAATCGCTGATTTTTTCTGATTATACCCGTCAGCGATTCTAAAATAGCCGCAAATTATTTCGCGAAATTCAAACGCGGCTTTCTATCGTTAATTCGCGCTCTTAACGGCGTTTCAATTCATCTTTAAATGAATCTGTGAATCCTCTGATACTCTGACGGCGTTATACCCTCAATCTTATAAAAAACCTTCGTGAAATGCCTGGAGCTGTAATATCCAACCTGTTCAGCGACGTCCTTGATTGCCGCGTTGGGATTGCCGGCAAGCAGCTCCTTTGCCTTGGATATGCGCACCCCGTTGAGGTAATCGCTGAGCTTTACGCCGGTCTGATTGCGGAATATCCGGCTGAGATAATTCGGCGTTATTTTCAGGTAGTCCGCGATGGAGTTTACGCCGATATTGTCCCTGTAACGGCGCTGCACATACGCCTTGACCTTGGAGATCGTATCGGCCGGGAGCTCGCCTTTTTCTCCCGCGAGCTCCTGTATTTGTAAGGCCATGCGCTGCGGCGAGGATATGTCGAAATCGAGGTCGGTGACAGCCTTCAGGTAGCTTTGCACAATTTTGCCGCTGTCTTTCCACTCATCCGCCCTGGACATAAGGGCGGATATTTCATATATCCCCACCGGCTTCAGGAGGTAGTCGATTACACCCAGACGCACCGCCCGCTGCGCGTAGTCGAACTGCGCGTGGCCCGTGAGAAGTATCCATTTTGTAGAGGGCGAAAGGTCACGGGCGGCTTCGATCGCGTCGAGGCCGTTCATGATCGGCATCTGCACGTCGACGAACGCGAGGTCGGGGCGAAGCGCCGCTTTATCCACAAGTTCACGGCCGTTGGAGGTTTCTATGAACTCATGCTCCGATGGCGCGAGCTCTTCCAGCATTACCTTGAGGCCCAACCGCACCATCGGTTCGTCGTCGCATATCATGATCAGCATAGGGAGTCCGCCTCCAAGGGCAGAGTTATTTCACAACGGCATCCCGCGCCGGGATTGCTCTCGATTTTGAAAACCGACTCCGCGTTAAAGAGCTCCAGCCGCTTGACGACGTTGGACAATCCCACGCTCCCAGATTCAATGCCGCCCATGTCGAACCCCGCGCCGTCATCGCTTATTACTATCCGCAGATGCGGCTTATCGGGCATGTTTTCGGCCGACGCTTGAACTTCGACGCGCAAATCGTTGCCGTTCGGCTCCATGCCGTGGATGATCGAATTCTCTACAAGCGGTTGCAGCAGCAGCTTCGGTATGACGATTTTTTCGGCCCGCTCCGCGCAGGAAACGTCAAAGCTGAGTCTGTCCACGAATCTGAGGCGCTGCAAGGTGAGGTATTCTTCCAAAAAATCAAGCTCGCCTTTGACGGTGCTAAGGCTTTCATTTTTCTCGACATAGCGGAACAACCTGCCGAGGCTGACAATTGACTGCTCCAGCGCCTCACGCTGCCCGATGCGGTTCAGGGTTACGAAGCTTGAAAGGATATTGTTCAGAAAGTGTGGGTTTATCTGCGATTGCAGCGCCAAATATTCCGCGTCGCGCTGTCTCAATACCGCCTCGTATTCGCTTTGGATATGGCTGTTAAGCCTTTTCGCGGTTTGATTGAGCGCGTCGGCAAGCGTCGCGAGGTAGTTTTTTTGCTTTATGTCAAGATTGATGTCAAGGTCGCCCGACGCAATCTTTTTCATCGCGAGCAGCAGTTGATTCATTGATTGAACCGTGTTGCGCGAGCTTTTGTAAAAAATAAGCAGCGCCGCCGCTAAACACACCAGCCCGAACAGCGCGGTAACGTGGTATATAACCGCCGTCCGCTGGCGAATATCCCTTTCCGACGCCAGGTAGCACAGCCGCCACGGCGTGGAGGCTATCGGCGCGGCCGATACATAATACGAGCCGCCGGCATCCTGTACGCGCGCCGCTCCGTTCGCGGCTTCCTCCAACAGAACAGGTTCAACCCGCGCGTTCGAGTAGATGACGCTGCCGTCGGTATCGAGCAGCGCCAGCACCGACGAGGGTGAAATGACAATATGCCGGAAAATATCGCTGATGACGTCGTCGATGGCGTCAACCTTTATGACCCCGACCGGGCGCATGGTCGCGGGGTTTTTTATCAGCCGAACGACCGAGAAAATATTACTCCCCTGATTTGTAAAAAAGAAGTGGCTGTTCGGCTCGATCAGGTAGTCCGGGATTCCGGAATGGGCGAAAAACACCCCGCCGTCGGACGCGAGCGCGCTCTTGTACCACGCGCTGTCGCGCACCTCGGGGCAAGTCACTATCTGATGAGATCCGACATGCCGCCGCACAAGGAAACAGCGGTCGTCGCCTGTGCCGTATGGGACAAACAGCACGCTCACGACATCCCTGCGCGCCGTTGCGAGCTGCTGGCTGAACGCTACGTGATAATTGCGGTTGACCCTTGTTGCCGAGTTCGGGTTTGTAAAATACCTGCCGCTGTTGATTTCGAGCAGATTATCCATCATGTCGGCGTGGAAGTACGGCGTCATCGACATGCGGGAAAGGTCGCCCGCGTATGTGGTGATGTGCTGCGAAACACTGGACAGGGTGTTGGCGAACATGCTCTCGGTTTCGCTGATAAACATGCGGTTGAAATACGTTGCCAACGCCGCCGACAGTATCGCTAGCGGAGCGAATATGCTCACCGTGAACAACGCGATCAGCCAAAGCCCGAAAGAACGCCGCATGTTCATCACCTCTCGTAAAATCACCCGGTTGTTGATTGCCGCTGCATTTTTGAATTGTCAGGCAGTCACCGGATTATATAAGAAAAAGGCCTTAATGTACAAGAGTATAGAAAACGGCACAAAAAGTATAGAATTGCGCCCTTGAATTTTGTGCGGCATCGCTTACATTAGATGTGTCCAACGGCGTAACGTTCCAAAAAACACATAATATAGGGAGGAATCAGCATGAACATCAGAAAAATCACATGCCTGCTCACCGCGTTGGTAATGGTAATAGGTTTCGTCGCTACGGCTTCCGCCAGCGACGTAACGTTGTCAATCTGGACGAACATGACCGGCGTCGCCAACGAGGCGTTCGCGCAGGTCTGCGAAGACTTCACGGAACTCACCGGCGTCAAAATCGAGTACGCGGCGCCCGCCAACGACTACGAAGCCCTGATGAAAACCAAAATGGCCACCAACGACCTGCCCGACGTATTCTCGACGCACGGCTGGTCCGTCATCCGCTACAGCTCTTTTCTGCGCCCGCTCAACGACCAGTTGTGGTACGGCAGTGTCGCCGACCTCATCAAACCGGTCGTTACCGACCCAGCCAACGGCAATATCTACGTCCTGCCGGTCGACATGGACATCGCCGGTATAGTTTACAACCGTGACATTATGGCCGAAATCGAAGTAGACGTCGACGACATAATCACCTGGGCCGACTTTGAAACCGTTTGCGACAAGGTTCTCGCCGCAGGTTACATCCCCGTTTTCATGGGCGGCCGTGACGACTGGACTATCGGCCAGTTCTTCGACTGGGTAGCGCCCTCGTTCTTTGTCACCAACGAAGATTCGAACGACCGCGAGGCGCTCCTTGACGGCACATTCGACTGGAGCAAGTGGGCGGCGCTCTCCGACACATTCGACAAGTGGAACAAGGCCGGCTATTTTAACATAGACGCCGCCACTTCCGACTATGACACCACAACGCTTGAGCTTGGCCAGGGCAGGGTCGCGTTTGCATTCTTCGGCAACTACGCCGTCGCTGATGCCGCCAGCAAAGGCCCCGCCAACATCGGCATGATGCCCATTCCCGCTTACCATGAGGGCGACACCCCCACATTGATTTCGGGAGAGCGCCTTACGCTCGGCGTTTGGAAAGACTCAAAGCACGAGGAAGAAGCGCTCATGTTCCTCACCTACCTCGCGACCCCCGAGGTTATGTACAGGCTTGCTTCCTCAAATGCCGCGCCTGCGGGTTTCAAACACGTCGACAGCAACACTGGCGCTGTCAGAGATGACCTTGCCAAGTACGCGGATGTCCGCGCCTTCCCGTACTTCGACCGCGTGTACCTCCCCAACGGTATGTGGAACGATCTGTGCGACACCGGCCTCGGCATCTTAAACGGCAGCATGTCTGCGGAAGATGTCGTGAGGCACATGGAGATGAGCTTCCAGGATAAATTCGACCAGTAAGTAGTAAAAAACTGCTTATATCCCGCGAATACAACATATCCCCCTGCCGCCGGCGGGGGGATATAATAAATTGGGGGTGAGGCATTGAACGCCAAAAAAGGCATAATCAACCTGTTCTACGTGCCGGCGCTTATTTTGTTTTTCATATTTGTGGTCTACCCGTTCTTTGAGGGCATACGCATCTCGTTCACAAACTGGACGGGCTACCTTCCCAACTATAGATATGTGGGGTTCCGCAACTATCAGAGATTTTTCAGCGACCGCGTGATCAGGCAGGTGTTTACAAACACGATTATCTACGGCTTTGGAAGCACGCTGTTCCAGAATATCATCGGGCTTGGAATGGCGGTGTTCCTGAACGGCAAGTTCCGAGGGCGGGGAGTTATCCGCACGGTTGCCTACCTTCCCGTAATGATAGCGCCGCTGATAATGGGCTACATCATGTTCTTCCTGCTGCAATACAGCGGCGGGGCTTTGAACGACATAGTGAAGCTGTTCGGCAAAGAAGCGGTGGACTGGCTGGCAAGACCCAGGCGCACCGTGACCATCATCCTGATAATAAACACGCTGCAATACATGGGCGTCTCGATGGTTATTTATTTAGCAGGGCTGCAAAATATCCCCTCGATGTATTTTGAAGCCGCCGCAATAGACGGCGTGGACAAGTGGAGCCGGTTCCGCTACATAACGCTGCCGCTGTTAATGCCGGCCCTCAGCGCGTCGGTGATTATCAACCTTATCGGCGGGCTTAAACTGTTCGACATCATCCGCGCCTTAACGCCGCCATCGCCGTCCACCGGGGCGCATTCACTGTCGACTTATCTCACCTACCAGTATTTTAACGTGCAGCAGGCGGGATATTCGGCGGTTATCGGCGTGTTTACGTTCCTGTTCATTCTGATCGTCAGCGTAATTGTAATGAAATACTTCGACCGCAGGGAGGTGGTGATGTGAGAGAGAAAACTTGGTGGCGCTATGTCGTCGCCCTGCCTGTTATGTTCATATATCTCATGCCGTTTTATATCCTGCTTGGCGTTGCGTTCAAGGCCCCCAACGACGCTTCGTCGCGCTGGATGATGCCGAACTACCTGTATCTCGAAAATTTCAGGACGGCGCTCTCCGGCAAGATAGTGCAAGGCGTGCGCGACAGCCTGATTATCACCGTGGTTTCCGTTACGCTGATTGTTATTATCGGCGCGATGGCCGCCTATCCTCTGGCGCGCAACCGCAGCAAACTGAATAGAGGCGTGCGCACGTTCATCATGGGCGTCATGATGGTGCCGCCGCTCTCAATCCTCGTGCCGATGTACAGGGTTATGATATATCTAAACGCCATTTCGACCTACCGCGGCGTGATCCTGCTGCTGGTGACATTCCAACTGCCGCTGGCGATATTTATTTTCACGAATTTCATATCGTCAATCCCCAAAGCGCTTGATGAAGCCGCGGCGATTGACGGTTGCGGGCCGTTTCGGACATTTTTCAGTATAATAATGCCGCAGCTCAAGCCGGTGACGACGTCTGTCGTAATCCTCACCGGCGTTACCTGCTGGAACGACTACCAGTTCTCGCTGTACATGCTCCAGTCGCCGCGCATAACGTCGGTGACACTGGCGGTTTCGGGATTCTTCGCGCAGGTATCGTCCAACGTCCACGCGGCGGCGGCGGCGGCTGTTTTGGGCGTGCTGCCGATTGTTATATTGTTCCTGCTGCTGCAGAAGTATTTTATACAGGGTATGGTCGACAGCGCGATTAAGTAGACAATTGAGGCAGCGTCACCGGTTTTTTATTCATTCCCGATTCCATCAACGCCTTTTTCGTAAGCAAAAAGGGCCGGGTATGTATATCTGTCTTATCGTTTTCAACCGCAAAAGCCGGCGGCTTTAGTCGTTGGATTAAAGCCGCGCTATCATAAACTTAGGACAACTTCAAGCGGCAATTCCATCATTTCGGTCACTTCCTCAACTGAATAGCCCCTCACAAGCATTTTTTTTGCTATCTTTTTCCTATCTTGCTGTAATCTATCTTCAAATCTATCATCCAGCCAGCCATATTGCTCCGCGCCTTCTAAAAAGATCTCCATTACTCCTTTAGTCATGTTCACCGCCTCCTTGAAAGCAACAGGATTTGCCATAATCAGCCGATCCAAAAACACGTTTTTATCGTCTACAGGTTTCTGCACCTTATACGATAGCAGAATATTCAGCATATCATCGGTGCTTAGATTGCTGCGAAGATTGCGTAAAAACAAGTTGCTGTCTGGTGATAACTGCTTGCTTTCTAATATCTGGATCGGGATAACGTCGCCATCTACATGATAGATACCATCACCGACGTTCCGTACATTTTTCCCCCGCTCGTTTTTTAGTAATTTCACAAGCTCCCTTGGATATATCGTTAAAGCGACGGATACTGTAATATCCGACATGGGAATTTGTTCAAATGACGAGTATAAGAACGCATAACCAAGAATTTTATTATAGTCCCAAAGTGAAAATGAATCCGATTCCGACTTGTACTCGAATATATTATGCTCTTTGAATATTCGCCCAATATTCTTCTCAATGCGTACATTTTTATCTTATTTTATGACAATGACATCCATTCTTAGGGCTTCTTTGCTCAATTGGTATTCTTTTAGAAATTCAAGAGCATCTTTATATTGGTACAGTTCCAGTTGCAATGCTTCGAAGAAAGCCCCGTGCCAGTACACTTTATCGCGCTCATCCAAACATCTCACCGCCTCTTGTTTTAATTATACTACACATGCTCTTTCAAGAGTTTTTGCTGTACGGCCAGAAGTTCCCTTGCTATCGCGAGCAGGCACTCCTGCGTGTCGGGCGTCAGTTTAGAAAAAATATCCCCAAATTCCTTTTCATAAGGCGAGGCGCGGAACATCTCCCCGTCGCCGGTTTTTAGCCAGTGTTCGTTGATATTGAACGTCGCGCAGATAAGCTTGATGAATTTTTCGACAATACCACTTTTGCCTACCTCGATCAT